>JGI20158J14315_10000941_pt1 | contig 21805 bp, 27 predicted proteins | sample COG_08_FD_14315 | JGI IMG/M metagenome (IMG submission 14315)
AAACATTGGCTGAAGATGTATTTGATGTATTATTTAAAGATAAAAGAATTGGAAAAATCATGCTTCAAATTGAAAAACTAGAAATTATAAAAGAATGCGCCTCTGTTGGTATCCAAATTACCAAAAAAAGAAGTCATGAAAAGCTCTGAATTAGGTAAAGACGTAATCAGAAAAGAGCTCCCATTAATTCCTAAAAGCCCTGGAGTTTATAGAATGTTAAATCATAAAGATGACATTTTATATGTAGGAAAAGCAAAAAATTTACCCAATAGATTAAAGAGCTATGTATCAGAAAAAAATCATATCATTAGAACAGAGAGAATGTTGTCACAAACATTTAAATTAGAAATCACTACTACAGCAAATGAAAGTGAGGCTCTACTTTTAGAGGCTAATTTAATCAAAAAATATAAGCCTAAATTCAATATTTTACTTAAAGATGACAAATCTTTTCCTTTTATTTTTATCAGCAATAAAGATAAGTGGGCTCAAGTTACAAAACATAGAGGAAAAAAAGACAAAGAAGGTTTTTACTTTGGGCCATTTGCTTCTGCGGGAACTGCTAATTGGACCATAAAAATGTTGCAAAAAATTTTCCAAATAAGAGTTTGTGATGATGGAACTTTCAAGAATAGGAAAAGACCTTGTATACTTTATCAAATAAAAAGATGTTCTGGTCCTTGTGTTGATTACATAAGTAGAGATGACTATAAAAAATCAGTAGATCAAGCAATTCAATTTGTGTCTGGTAAATCAAGAGACATACAGAAAAACCTATCTAAGCAAATGGAGGAAGCTAGTGAGAAACTTGATTTTGAACGAGCTTCTATTTTTAGAGATAGAATAAAATCTTTAAATATAATTCAATCATCTCAAAGGATTAATGAAGCAAATCTGGTAGATGCAGATGTAATCGCAGCGTACAAAGAATCTGGTAAAACTTGTATTCAAGTATTTTTTTATAGATCAAAACAAAATTGGGGTAACCAAGCCTATTTTCCAAAACATGATTCGGATCAAGAAATTTCTGAAATAATGTCGTCTTTCTTAATGCAATTCTATGAAAATAAAAGTGTTCCAAAATTAATAATCATTAATAGTGATATCAACGATAAAAAACTAATTGAAGAAACTTTAAGTAAAAAAGAAGGAAGTACTATTTCAATTAATATAGCAAAAAAAGGATCTAAAGCTAAAGTAATTGCCATGGCTGAAAAAAATGCCAAAGAGTCACTTAGTAGAAAAATTTATGAAACAAATAACAATAAAGATTTGTTTGATGGTGTTGTTAAAAAATTTGAACTTAAAAATAATCTAAACCTTGTTGAGGTTTATGATAACAGTCATATTTCAGGTGCAAATAGTGTTGGGGCAATGATTACTTTTGGAAATGAAGGGTTTGTGAAAAAAAGGTATAGAAAGTTCGANATTAAAACAAAAGGTTCTGAACAAGATGACTTTGCTATGTTGAAAGAGGTTCTTTCAAGGAGATTTAAAAGAGCAATGTTAGAAAAGGGGAACTATTTAACTCTACCAGATTTGATATTAATTGACGGTGGTAAAGGTCAATACTCAACTGCCAAAGAAGTGCTAGACGAGTTTGGTTTACATGACCTTCCAATGATTGCTATTGCTAAAGGTAAATTAAGAAATAGTGGTGATGAAACTTTTTTCTATAATGGAAAAACATTTAAATTTGATAAAAATGATCCTACCCTATTCTTTTTACAAAGGCTTCGTGATGAGGCTCATAGATTTGCTATTACTTCTCATCGGGCTAAAAGAGCAAAAGGCATTACAAAATCACTTTTAGACCAAATTGATGGTATTGGATCTATTAGAAAAAGAGCATTATTAAACCATTTTGGTTCAGCTCGAGCAGTTGAATCAGCTAGTTTTGATGAAATAAAATCAGTAGAAGGTGTTGAGGAAAAAGTGGCAAAAAAGATATATAACTTTTTTCACGAATAATTATGCTTAAAAAAATTCCAAACATTTTAACTATCGGCAGAATAATAATTGTTCCTTTTTTTGTTCTAGCATTTTACTTACCAGGTTTTTATGGTGACTTAACTGCTTTCGCTTTGTTTTTAATTGCTTCATTTACAGATTTTTTAGATGGAATGCTTGCAAGAATGTTGGGTGAAGAATCTAAATTAGGTGAATTGTTAGACCCTATTGCTGATAAAATTATTGTTGCCACAGCATTAATATTACTTGTGATGAGTGGGACAATTAAACATTACGAAGTTATTGCTGCAATTATCATATTAACAAGAGAGATTCTGATTTCGGGTTTAAGAGAATTTTTAGCAAAAGGTAAAATCAGACTGCCTGTATCTAATTTAGCAAAATTAAAAACTTTTTTACAGATGGTTGCTATAGCACTTTTATTAACTGGTGAAACTGGAAATAAAATTTTAAACTTCCAAGACTATAACGCACAAACTATTGGAATAATCTTGCTTTGGCTTTCTGCTTTTTTGACTTTATATACTGGTTATGAGTATTTAAGAAAAGGTATTGATCATGCAATGTCTGAAGANANTAAAAATTAATTTAATTGCTTCTTACTAAAGCTTGATAGCTTTCATTTAAATCAATTATAGTTTCACAGACTTTAAATTCATTNTCAGCTATACAAGATACAGGCGTAACCTCTGCTGCTGTTCCAGTTAAAAAACAACCAACAAAATCTTTGAGCTCTTCAGGTTTAATCTTTCTCTCATGGATCTTAATCCCTTTTGATTTTGCAATATCAATAACTGTTCTTCTTGTAATTCCATCTAAAAAGGAATCTGGGATTGGAGTATGCAATTCATTGTTCTTATCTTTAAAAAATATATTTGCTCCAGTAGCTTCTGCTACATTGCCTGCATGATCTAACATTAGAGAATCGTGTATCCTTGTTGCTCCGCCTCATGCTTGGATAAAGTACAAATCATATACAATCCTGAGGCTTTAGTATCCCAAGGTATTGTATTTGGAGCTGGTCTTCTCCAGTTTGAAATATTTAACCTAATTCCATTTATTTTTAATTTAGGATCAAAATAAGAGCCCCATTCCCAAGTAGCTATTGCAACATGTATTTTTGTTTGTTGAGCAGAAATTGCCATCATCTCACTACCTCTCCAAATCATTGGTCTTACATACCCATTTTCAATTTTTTGTACTGAAATGATTTCNTTAGATGCTTTNTTTATATCTTTTTCAGAGTATGGAATTGTAATTCCCATTCGTTTTGCTGAATAAAAAAGTCTTGAAGTGTGTTCCTCTAATTTAAAAATCTTACTATCATATACTCTTTCACCTTCAAAAACACAGCTGGCATAATGAAGACCATGATTTAGTATATGAATTTTAGCATCAGCCCAATCAACAAGCTCATTATTATACCAAATTTTACCAGATCTTTTGTCGTAGGGTATCATGTGTGAAATTTTTTTTAATTATTTTTCAAAATTATCTTTGTATCTATAATATGTCAATATAACTTACCAATAATGAAAGAACTTTTATATTTAAAAGATGATCAACTTAAAGAGTTAATAGAGAAGTTGTTTACAAGCTATAGAGAAATCTTTGCAGACTCCAAAAAAACCTTGGATAAGTACTCAATTGGGATAGCACATCATAAGGTTTTACACATTCTTTCTATGTATCGAGGTATTACAATTTCAGAACTACTAAAAAAACTTAACATTACTAAACAAAGTTTAAATCGTGTTTTAAAAGATTTGATCAAACTAGAAGTTGTTTTTTTTGAAAAAGATCAGCAGGATACAAGGGTAAAACATATTTTTTTAAATGATAAAGGAGAAAAAATTTTTAATGACATATTCTCCACTCAAAAAAAGCGAATTTATAATGCTCTTCTAAACTCAAGTTCAGAGCAAGTTATTAATTTTGATAATGTACTAAAAAAAATAATTAATGAATGATTTTATAGCCCATATCTTAGTAGTTGATGATGATGATGGAATAAGATCATTAATAAAAAAATTTTTAAATGAAAATAATTTTTTAGTTACGACTGCTAATAGTGCTGAAAATGCTAAAGAAAAAATATTAATAGTAAAATTTGATTTGATCATTCTTGATGTGATGATGCCTGGAAAAAGTGGTTTAGATTTTATAATGGAAAATAAATCAAATATTGATACACCAATCATTCTTTTAACTGCCAAAGGAGAAACTGAGGATAGAGTTAGTGGATTAGAAATAGGTGCAGATGATTATTTGCCAAAACCTTTTGAGCCTAAAGAACTAGTATTAAGAATAAAGAATATACTAAATAAAACAAAAAAAAATGATTTAAAGAGAATTATAACTTTTGATAATATAAAAATAGATTTAAATAAATTGCTAATCATTAAAAATGATAGTGAATTTAAAATTAACAATACTGAAAAAATTATCTTAGAAAAAATGATTAATAACCCTGGAAAAACTTTTTCAAGAGAAAGTATTGGTAAACTAATTGATTTAGACAAAGAGAGATCAATTGATGTTATAATTACAAGACTAAGAAAGAAAATTGAACTTGATCCAAAAAATCCAAAATATTTGCAAACTTTAAGAGGTGCTGGCTATGTCTTATGGATTGAGTAGCTTTATTAAAAATTTATTACCTCGTAGACTATTTTACCGTGCATTACTAATTGTTGCAGTTCCAATAATAGTTTTGCAATTGGTTATCACCATTGTTTTCTTTGATAGTCTGTGGATTAAAACAAATAAAGGAATGACACGAGCACTTGTAGGTGAAATGAAAACTTTCATCGTAGCCTATGACAATGGTAAATATAATAATAATGATTTGTCAGGTCTTTTTTCAATTTACCTAGATCTTAACGTTGAGTTTAAAACAGATGATTCATTTGAATTACCACAAAAACAAAGGTGGTTTAGTCCAATAGATCGAACATTAAGAAGAGAATTAAAATCAAATATTGGAACTAATAATTATTGGTTTGATACAACAACATATAAAGAGCTCATTCATATAAATATTAAACATAATGATGGTTATTTTGAATTTTTTATTCCAAAGGACAGGGTAACCAGCACATCNGCCAGATTGTTTGGATTATGGATAACCCTTCCAGCATTNCTGATGATAACTATAGCTATAATATTTCTAAAAAATCAAACTCGCCCTATTGTAAATCTTGCAAAAGCTGCTGAGAAATTTGGAAGAGGTGAAAAAGTTGATGAGTATAGACCTTCTGGTGCAATGGAAATCAGACAAGCAGGTCTAGAGTTTGACAAAATGCGAAAAAGAATTATGAGACACCTNAATCAAAGATCGGAAATGTTATCTGGAATAAGTCATGATTTGAGAACACCATTAACAAGATTAAAATTACAACTNTCCTTTATTGAAGATAAAGATCTATCAAAAAAAATGTCTGCAGATATTGATGAGATGGAAAAAATGTTAAACGAATATTTACAATTTACAAGTTCAACTTTTGTAGAAAAAGATGAGACTTTTGATATTTCAGAATTAATAGAAAATATAATTAAAAAATATAATAATAAAGACATATCAAATAAAATAATACCAAGAATCTACATGAGTGGTCGAAAGAATTTAATTAAGAGATCTATTAATAATCTTATTGATAATTCAATTAAATATGCCAAAAAAATTGAAATACAATTAAATAAAAAAAATAATAATATTACAATTACTTTAGATGATGATGGGATTGGTATTCCTAAAAATGAATATCAAAATGTATTTAAACCCTTCTACAAAATAGACAAGGGAAGAGCTGACTCTAAATCAAGCGTAGGTCTTGGGTTAGCCATAACATCAGATATCATTAAGTCTCATGGTGGAAATATTATACTAGAAAAATCTCACTTGAATGGCTTGAGAGTTAAGGTTTTTTTACCTTTGTAGCTTTCTTTTTTAAATTATTTTTTTCTAGTTTTTCTAATTTTTTTTCAAGATTTTCTACTCTTTTAATTAAAATATCAGTTTCCTCTTTACTAACTAGCTTCATTTTAAAAACTATTTCATCTCTCTTTGATTTTAAAACATTTATAATTTCAGAACTTAAATCTTTATAAGAAATAAGACCTTGCTCAAATAGCTTAGCTAATTTATCAATTACAAATTTAGATTTTGTCATATATTCATTTATAAAATTAATATACTTTATAAGTAGTTTTTAAAAAATGTTTATTAATAATTTTGACCCAGTTGCCTTTGAAGTTTTTTCACTAGAAATTAGGTGGTATTCTTTGGCCTATATTTTTGGAATAGTGCTTGGTTGGATTTATTGTAAAAAAAAATTAATTAAAGATCCCATTGTACTTGATCTATTTGATGACTTTATTACCTATTTAATCATTGGTATAATTTTAGGTGGAAGAATTGGTTATGCCCTATTCTACAACTTCTCATATTATATAAACAATCCATTAGAAATTCTAATGGTATGGAATGGTGGGATGTCATTTCATGGTGGTTTAATTGGAGTTATTCTATCCTGTGTAATATTTGGAAAAAAACATAAAATTAATTCATTTATCTTTTTAGATTTAGTTGCGCTATCAGCTCCTATTGGTATTTTTTTTGGTAGAATTGCAAACTTTATAAATTCTGAACTTTATGGAAGAGCTACAGATTTGCCTTGGGGTGTTCAATTTGTATTAATAGATAATATCAAAAGACATCCTTCTCAAATTTATGAAGCTTTTTTTGAAGGTATTATTCTTTTCTTTATACTAAATTATCTTTTTAGACGAAAATATATTGTAACACCTGGAAAACTTTCTGCTTTATTCTTAATTTTTTATTCTTTGTTTAGATATTCTTTAGAGTTTTTCAGAGTGCCAGACCCACAAATTGGATTTCTATTTTTAAACTCAACTTTAGGTCAAATCATAAGCCTTCTGTTTTTTGTAATTGGAGTGCTTCTATTTTATTTAAAAAAAAATGAAAATTAAAAATGGTGATAAGATTACTCTAGATGAATATATAGAGGAGTCTCTCTATAATAAAAAATTTGGATATTATGTTAAAAAAGTTCCATTTGGAAAAAGTGGTGACTTTATTACTGCACCCAATATATCTGTATTATTTTCTGAAATGCTGGCAATTTGGGTAATTTCGTTTTGGGAAAATCTAGGTTGTCCAAAAAAATTTAATTTAATAGAGCTAGGTGCTGGTAACGGTGAAATGATGAGGGTATTAAATAAAACATTTTCAAAATTTCCAAAATTTTTTAGTGCTTGTAAAATTAATATATTGGAAAGAAGTAAATTACTTAGAAAAATTCAAAAAAATATTATCAATAATAATAAAATTAGATGGCTAAATAATTTAGATCAATTGAATAATCTGCCTTGTATTTTTCTAGCAAATGAATTTTTTGATGCATTGCCAATTAAGCAATTTATTAAAAAAGAGAAAAAATGGCACGAAAGATATGTAAAATTTATAGATAATACACACAAAGAATATTTGGATATACCACTTGATATAGAGAAGTTTGAAAAAAAAATTAAATTTAAGATTTCAGATAAACAAACTTTTATTGAATATTCACCTCAAGCTGATGATTATTTAAAAAATATAACCAATAAAATTAAAAAAAATAATGGTGGGGTATTAATAATTGACTATGCTTATGTTGATAAAAAAATAAAAAATACACTTCAAGCAGTATCAAAACATAAGTACTGTGGTGTTCTCGATGAATTTGGAAATTCAGATATTACTTATAACCCAAACTTTGATTTGATCATTAAAATGCTGAAAAGATTTGGCACTTTTAATTCTTTAATGACTACACAAAAACATTTTCTAACAAAGCTTGGAATAATGGAGCGAGCTGAAATTATCTCTAAGAATATGCAATTTAGTGAAAAGGCTGATATTTATTTTAGAATTCAAAGATTAATTGATGAAAAACAAATGGGAAAATTATTTAAAGTATTGTTTATAACAAATCATAAAAATAAATTCAAACTAGGGTTTGGTAATGATTAAATCAAAAAAGCTTAGTAAGTTACAAAATTTAAATCATGCTTTTTTCAATAGAGCTGGGGGCAAATCTACTGGTATTTTTAAAAGTTTAAATTGTGGTCCTGGATCGAATGACAATAAACGAAATATCTTAAAAAATCTTAATATTGTTAAAAAAAAAATTAATACTACTGCCAAAAAAATTGTTTTACTAAAACAGGTGCATAGTAATAAATTTCATTTTATAAGTAAAAATACACAAGTTCCAAAAAAAAAACTTGAAGGCGACGCTTTAATTACAAATAGAACAAATCTTCCAATTGCAGTTCTAACTGCAGATTGTGCGCCTATTCTTATACATGATAAAAAAACAAAAATGATAGCCGCAATACATGCTGGCTGGAAAGGTGCTTACAAGGGTATCATTCAAAGTGTTATTAATTTTATGATTAAAAAAGGTTGCTCTTCTAACAACATAACTGCTGTTATAGGGCCCTGCATATCTGTAAATAATTACGAGGTTAAAGAAGATTTTATCAAGAAATTTATAAAAAAAGATAAAAAGAATGTCCTTTTTTTTAAAAAAACAAAAGATAAAAACTACTTTAGTTTAGGTAAATATATTCATCATCAACTAAAAGCTCTAGATATTAAGAATATTGATGTTATCAAAAAAGATACATTTGTCTCAAAAAACAATTTTTTTAGTGCAAGACGATCTATCAGGCTTAATGAGAATGATTATGGTAGAAATATTTCAGTAATTATGATTAATTAAGTTTATCTCATGAAATTATTAACTGGAAATAGCAATAAACCTCTCAGTAAGAATATTTCAAAATATTTAAAAACAAAACTTGTTAACTCAAGTATCAAAAAATTTTCTGACGGTGAAATTTATGTGGAAATAAATGAAAATATTAGAGGTAATAGCATCTTTATCCTTCAGTCTATTTCATCACCAGCGAATGATAATTTAATGGAATTATTACTTTGTATTGATGCATTAAAAAGATCTTCAGCAAAAAATATTACTGCTGTTATTCCATATTTTGGATATGCTCGACAAGATCGTAAAGTTGTCCCTAGAACTTCTATTTCAGCAAAACTAGTTTCAAATTTAATTACTAAAGCTGGCGCTGATAGAGTAGTGACAGTAGACCTTCATGCTGGCCAAATACAGGGCTTCTTTGATATTCCTGTAGACAATTTATTTGCTACACCCATTTTTGCAAGACATGCCAAAAAAAATATTAAAAGTAAAAATATTATTTGTGTTGCTCCAGATGTTGGGGAACCGAAAGAGCAAGAGCTCTTGGTAAAATGTTGGATGCTGATCTTGCTATTGTAGATAAAAGAAGACCTAAACCAGGACAGTCAAAGGTTATGAATGTCATTGGAAATGTTAAAGATAAAACGTGTATCATAGTTGACGATATAATTGACTCGGGTGGAACTATTGTAAATGCAGCTAAAGCTCTTAAAGATCGAGGTGCAAAAGAAGTTTTTGTTTATATTACTCACGGCGTTCTTAGTGGAGAAGCTGTAGAAAAAATTAAAAAATCAGTTATTAAAAAATTAGTAATAACTGACACAATTGATAATGGGAATAAAATTAAAAATGTTAAAAATATAGAAGTTTTGCCTATTTCAACCCTTATGGGAGAAGCAATTAAAAGAATTTCCAATTCGACCTCTGTTTCAGATTTATTTAAATAATTATCTTGAGTTATTAACAAACTTGGGCTAGAAACCTCTTTTTTATGAATTCACTTGATGCAAATACTAGAGACTCAAAATCTAAAGGGGATGTTAGATCTCTTAGGTTAGCTGGTAACATTCCAGGTATAGTCTATGGTGGTCCTGAGCAAAACCAAAAAATTACTGTATTAAAAAAGACAGTAAAATCTTTACTTGATAAAGGAAGTTTTTTATCAAACATAATAACTCTTAATTTAGACGGTAAACCTCAAAANGTTTTACCAAGAGAAATTAGTTATAATGTATTATCTGATGAGCCAACTCATATTGATTTTTTAAGAATTGTACCTGGTGTAAAAATTAGAATTGAGGTGCCTGTTGAATTTATTAACCATGAAACATCTCCAGGTTTAAAAAGAGGTGGAGTATTAAACATAGTTAGAAGAAAAATTGAATTAAAGTGTCCAAGTGAAAAAATTCCATCTGTAATTACATTGGATTTGGACGGAGTAGATATTGGAGAAAGCTTTAAAATCTCTGCAGTTAAACTAGAAGAGGGTGTAACACCAACAATTACAGGTAGAGATTTTGTGATTGCAACTTTAGCGGCTCCTACAGTAATGAAAGAGCCTGAGAAACCAGCTGAAGAGGCTGCGGCAGAAGAAGGTGCAGCAGAAGAAGGTAAAGAAGCAGCTCCAGCAGCAGCTGATGGTGATAAAAAAGATGGCGATGACAAAAAAGCCTCTGAAGAGAAAAAATAATTAACTAATCATAGTGAAGTTTCCTAGATACGATTTAAAAAAAATATGCTTTTATTTGTAGGTTTAGGAAATCCAACACCTGATAGTGAAAACAATAGGCATAATATTGGTTTTAAGTTAATTGATGCCCTTAATCAAAAATTTGGGCTTTCTAAACAAAAACCAAAATTCAAAGGTTTGCTAACGACGGGTAATATTGAGGATAAAAAAGTTTACGCAATAAAACCTCTTACCTTTATGAATAACTCTGGAATTTGTATCAGAGAATTAATTGAATATTTTAAAATCGATGCTGAGGATGTAATTGTATTTCATGATGATCTGGACATTGAATTTGGCAAAGTAAAAGCGAAGTTTGCTGGTTCAAGTGCAGGACATAATGGAATTGAATCTATAGATAAATTCATTGGAAAAGATTATTCGAGAGTGAGAATTGGAATTGGAAGACCAAAAACTAAGGCAGATGTTTCAGATCATGTTTTGAAAGATTTTGATGAAGATGAAATGTTACAATTAGAAAAAATTACAGAAAACATCATTGATTCAATATCTATACTACTTGATAAGAAATTAGATTTATTTTCAAGCACAGTAAATAATAAATAATGAGCTTTAAGTGTGGAATTGTTGGATTGCCCAATGTTGGAAAATCTACTTTATTCAATGCACTAACGAATTCTAGCAAAGCACAAGCAGCCAACTTTCCTTTTTGTACAATTGAGCCAAATGTAGGAATTGTTCCAGTTCCTGATGAGAGACTAGATAAATTAGTTGAAATTTCAAAATCAAAAAAAAAGATTAATACCACTATAGAATTTGTGGATATTGCAGGATTAGTAGAGGGTGCATCTAAAGGTGAAGGCCTGGGAAACAAATTTTTATCACACATTAGAGAGGTTGATGCTGTAATTCATATGATCAGATGTTTTGATTCTGATGATATCCAAAATGTAAATCCCACGGTTGATCCTGTAAGAGATTTGGAGATTATTGAAACTGAAATGATGCTTGCTGATCTTGAGTCTATTCAAAAAAGATTAGAAAAGAGTAATAAAAAAAATGTAGATGAAGAGCAAATAAAAATATTAGAAATTGCATTAGATTGCATAAATAATTCTAAAGATATTCAAATTCTACGTGACCAATTTGAAAAAAAACTATTAAATCAAAGTGGTTTATTATCTTTAAAGCCAAAAATTTTTGTATGTAATGTTGATGAACCAAGTGTTCAAAATGGAAACAAATATACTGAGGCTTTTATTAGTAAATTTGGAGAAAAAAATACCTTAATAGTTTCAGCTGATATTGAAAATCAAATAAATCAGTTAGAAAATGAAGAAAAAGAAAACTATATGGAGATGATCGGTTTAAAAAAAACTGGTCTAAATATGTTAATTCAAAAGGGTTATAATATCCTAGAGTTAGATACCTATTTCACATCCGGGCCTGAGGAAACCAGAGCTTGGACTATTCAGAAAAATTGTACAGCACCAAAAGCAGCTGGTGAAATACATTCTGATTTTGAAAAAGGTTTTATTAGAGCTGAAACAATTGCTTATGAAGATTTCATAGCTAATCAAGGTTGGGTAAATTCNAAAACAAATGGAAANATGAGACTTGAAGGAAAAGATTATATTGTCAAAGATGGTGATATATTAAACTTCAGATTCAATACGTGACCAAATTTTCTTCATACTGAAATAAACTAAAACTGTCAAAATTATTAAATATAAGATGGCTTTAAATCCCATCTTGTGTCTGCTTTCTAAGTGCGGTTCAGCTGCCCACATTAAAAATGTCGTAACATCTTTAGCCATCTGTTCTTTTGTTGCAGGAGTCCCATCTCCATATTCTATTAAATCATCAGTAATTGGCTCAGCCATTTTAATTTTATTNCCATACATAAATTTATTATAGTAAACGCCATCATCAAGTTTCACATCACTTGGCGCATCTTCATAACCAAGGAGCAATGAGTAAATGTAGTCAACTCCTCCACTTCTAGCTTTGGCCAATACAGACATGTCTGGTGGATAGGCACCACCGTTTGCAGCTTGTGCAGCTTTAACATTTTCGTAGGGCATAACAAACTTATCTGATAATTTTGCTGGTCTTAGAAACATTTCGCCTTCACTGTTAGGTCCATCATTCACCTCATAACTTGCGGCTATTGCTTTCACCTGTTCCTCAGTAAATTCTGGTCCGCCTGGTTCTGATAAGTTTCTAAAACTTACATATTTCATCGAATGGCACGAAGCGCATACTTCTTTGTAGACTTGATAACCTCTTTGCAATGAAGCTCTATCAAACTTACCAAAAAGACCTTTAAAGCTCCAATCTGTTTTTAAATAATCTATTTTTTCTGCCGAATTAACCTGAATTGTTCCGGTTATAATGAATATTATTAGATAAATGATTTTAAAAATATTGTTCACTAAATTAATTTAAACTTTCTTTTTTTTTAACTGCTGAGGCCATTGGAGACCCTCCTAAAACTGGCTCTGTAATACTGAGTGGTAAAGGCATAGTTTTTTCTTTAAAACCTAATATTGGAAGAACTACTAAAAAGTGAATAAAGTAATAACCAGTTGCTACTCTAGCAATTAATAAGTACAGCCCCTCAGCTGGCATTGCCCCTACGTAACCAAGTATTAGTACGTCAGCGACTAAGATCCAATAAAACTGTTTATACAAAGGTCTAAATACAGCTGATCTTATTTTAGATGTATCAAGCCAAGGTAGAGCAGCTAAAATTAAAATTGCTGATAGCATTGCAATCACACCTAATAATTTATCAGGTACAGATCTTAAAATTGCATAAAAAGGTAATAGGTACCATTCAGGTACAATGTGAGCTGGCGTTACTAATGGATTTGCTTCAATATAATTATCAGCATGACCTAAAATATTTGGTGTATAGAACACAAAAAAAGCAAAAACGATCATAAACATTAGTAAAGCAAAACCATCTTTAATGACAATATAAGGATGGAATGGAACTGTATCCTTTGATGGTTTTTTAATATCAATACCTACCGGATTATTATTTCCAGGTACGTGTAGTGCCCAGATATGAAGAACTACTAAGCCTAAAATTAAAAATGGAATTAAATAATGTAACGTAAAAAATCTTGTTAAGGTTGGATTATCAACTGAATAACCACCCCATAGCCAGTTCACTATACCCTCGCCCACTAAAGGTATTGCGCTAAAAAGATTTGTAATTACAGTTGCACCCCAGAAACTCATTTGTCCCCATGGAAGAACATAGCCCATGAAAGCTGCTGCCATCATTAAGAGATAAATTATAATTCCCAAAATCCAAATAATTTCTCTTGGGGATTTATATGATCCATAAAATAAAGATCTAAATATATGAATATAAACTGCTAGAAAAAACATTGAAGCACCATTGGCATGGATATACCTTATTAACCAACCATAGTTAACGTCCCTCATGATATGTTCAACACTTTCAAAAGCCATGTCAGCATGAGCAATATAGTGCATAGCTAAAGTCAAACCTGTTACGATTTGAGTTATTAAACAAAAAGTTAAAATTCCACCAAATGTCCACCAGTAATTTAAATTTTTAGGTGTTGGATAATCTGTTAAATGACTGGCAAGAGATAAAAGTGGCAGTCTATCATTAAACCATTTTCCAAACTTTGATTTAGGTGTGTATTCGTGATCACTCATAATAATTCTTATCCGATTTTTATTGTATTACTNTTAACGAATTCATATTTAGGTATTTCCATGTTCGTTGGCGCTGGTCCTTTTCTAATTCTACCAGATGTATCGTAGTGCGATCCNTGACAAGGACAAAACCATCCATTGTAGTCACCTTTATCATTTAAAGGCACNCATCCTAAATGTGTACAAACTCCCACCATAACTAGCCACTCTGGATTTTTAGCTCTATCCTCATCTTTTTGAGGATCCTTCAAGTCTTCCATCTTAACGGCTCTTGCTTCAGCGATTTCTTCTGAAGTTCTTCTTTTTATAAAAACTGGTTTTCCTCTCCAAAGTACTGTGATTGTTTTACCGGGCTCCATTGTACTTACATCTACTTCAGTGCTTGCTAATGCTTTAACTGATGCATCAGGATTCATTTGATCAATTAAAGGCCAAACAACTGCTCCTACACCTACCGCACCTACTGCATACGAGGCTGTAAATAAAAATTCTCTTCTTTCAGGTTTTTTGTCAGACATCTGTAATTTTTTGTATATTGTTATCTAATATATGATTTCATATAAGAAAAAAGTTTTTTTTCTACTGAAACAATGACACAGAACCAATGAATTTGAGACCTAAAATAGCCTTATATGAACCTGATATTCCCCAAAATACAGCTGCTATTATAAGAACATGTGCGTGTCTGGGCGCAGATTTAGAGATAATAGAACCTTGTGGTTTTCTGTTTAGCGATAAAAGATTTAAAAGAGTAGTAATGGATTATATGGATGAAAAAATGATAAAATTCTATCAAAGTTCTGAAGAATTTTTTAAATCAAAAAAANATCAGNGANTTATATTACTAACTACTAAATCTTCCGAATCTTATGCAAAATTCAAATTTGAAAATAATGATACATTATTATTTGGTAGAGAAAGTGCCGGTGTACCTAATCATGTGCATAATTCTATAAAATATAAGTTAAAAATACCAATGAAAGATAATAAAAGATCTTTAAACATAGCCTCTTCAGTTGCTATAATTCTTTCAGAAAATTTGAGACAAACTATTTTTATTAAATGATGGATAAGGAAATTAAAAAAAAAATTGCCTCTAATTGGTTCAAGTTATTACAAAATACTATTTGTAATGATATTGAAAAATTAGAAAACCACAAACTTAAATTTAAATCTAAAGTGTGGAAAAGAAATCAAATTAAAGATGAGGGTGGAGGTGAATTTAGAATTTTAAAAAATGGAAAAATTTTTGAAAAAGTTGGAGTAAATTTTTCTGAAGTTTATGGAAAATTTTCTAAAGAAATGGGTAAAAAAATACCTGGCGCCTCAAGAGACCTAGATTTTGGGCATCTGGAATTTCTGTTGTAATGCATATGCATAATCCNCATGTTCCTGCTATTCATTTTAACACAAGATTTATTTATACAACTCATGGCTGGTTTGGAGGGGGAATGGATGTAACACCCTGCATAAAAGATTCTAAAGAAAAAAAATTTCTTCATAAAGAGTTAAAAAANATGTGCGATNGACATAATAAAAATTATTACAAAAATTATAAAAAATGGTGTGATGAATATTTTTATCTTCCTCACCGAAAAGAAACCAGAGGTATTGGTGGTATTTTTTTTGATTATAAAAAAGATAATTGGGAAAAAGATTTCAAATTTGTGACTGATCTTGGTGTTACTTTTCAAATGTTATTTAATTCAATAATTAACTCTAAATATCAAAAGAAATGGACTACAAAAGAAAAGGAGATGCAGTATATTAAAAGAGGTAGATATGCTGAATTCAATTTACTCTATGATCGAGGAACTAAGTTTGGCCTACAAACAGGTGGTAATGTCGAAGGAATTCTAATGTCATTACCTCCAATAGCAAAATGGAATTAATATGGATAAAGAACCAATAACATCTGCTGGACTTGAAAGTTTAAAAGAAGAGCTAATCTTTTTAAAAGAAAAAAAACGTCCTGAAATAGTAGCGGCAATTTCTGAAGCTAGGTCACATGGAGATTTAAAAGAAAATGCTGAATATCATGCGGCTAAAGAAGAGCAGTCTCATAATGAAGGAAGGATTGCTCAAATCAATGATATTATTGCAAGAGCAAATGTAATTGATGTTACCAAATTAAACAATGATGGAAAGGTTATTTTTGGTTCAACTGTTGACTTAGAGAACCTTGATACTGGAGAAAAAATTACCTACAAAATTGTTGGTAGAGATGAAGCAGATTTGCAAAAAAAACTTATATTTTTTCAATCCCCGATAGGCAAAGGATTAATTGGCAAAAATAAGAATGATTTGGTTGAAATTAAAACTCCAGCTGGTGTTAAAAACTTTGAAATAAAAAACGTTAAATATATTTAATTATTTACAATTTTTTGAATTTCTTTCTCTGAAATCTTAAAATTATTATTACTCCAAATTTCCTCGATAGCTTTTAATTTTTTTCCTAATTCTATCCCTTCAGGAATTTGATATTTCTCTATCAATGTATTTGCTTTAAGGGGCAATACTGGAATTTCTTTTTCCTTAAAAATTTTAATCAGTTTTATCAAATTATCATCTACTTTTTTGGATAAAAAAATTTTAAAATAAATAATATCGTTCAATGCCTCCCTTCCATTAAAATAGAGAATTTTATCTAAATTTTTTTCTGAAAAAAATGACCTATTAACTTTTTTGGAATAAAATTTATTTAAAAATAAAAGACGTTTTTGATCCTTTTTTGATAAATTGTATTTATAAATAAAATAATCCACATTATCTGTCCCATCAATAATCATTAGAGATAATAATAAAATAAAATCAACGTTAGCAATATTTTTTAGTGCAAAACTATTTAGTTTGCTGAATAATGAAATATTCTTAAGTTGTGGAAAGATAAGACTTATTATTTCAAGGCTATCTTTATCTTTTGCTAATTTTGTAAACCCTCTTGATCTTACTAATTTTTGTAACTCATCCAGTAATCTTTCAGCAGATATATTCATCATACCTGTAAGATTTTTTTTAATTATCTTAATGACTGATGTCTCATGCTTAACTTTTGAATAATTTAAAAAAAATCTGATATATCTCAAGATCCTTAGGTAGTCTTCTTTAATTCTTGTTTCTGCATTTCCAATAAAAAGAACCTTTCCATTTTCTAAATCTTTCTTTCCATCAAAGGGGTCAAAAAGACTTCCATCAATATCAGCATAAATAGAGTTTATGGTAAAATCTCTTCGTGAGGCATCTTCTTTCCAATTTTCAGAAAATTCAACTTTGGCATGTCTACCATCGGTATCAATGTCTTTTCTAAGGGATGTAATTTCAAACTTAATATCATTAATTAATGCTGTAATCGTGCCATGCTTGATACCACTTTCATAATATTTGATATTTTTTTTATCAAGCGCCTCACAAACATCTTTAGGATTTAAATTTACTGCTAAATCAATATCATCAAAGTCTTCTTTATTAATAATTTTTCTGACACATCCACCAACATATCGAATTTCACTATTTACAGAAAATGAGTGAATAGCCTTAAATAACTGCTCTACCTCAGTTTCTTTTTTTATTTTTTTGAAGCCTAAATTTATATGATTTAGATTTTGAGATCTAAAAAAAATTTTATTTAATAAGTTGTTCATATATGGCTGGGGCGCTAGGATTCGAACCTAGGATGCCGGTACCAAAAACCAGTGCCTTACCGCTTGGCTACGCCCCAATATTAATTGCATATAACACAAAAAAAAAAAATTATATAGTTTTTGATTCAATACACCAATGACTATTGAATTTCCTTTTAAATTGCCCGTATGCGTTACTGCAATCCTTTTGAGAATGAAAATAGGCTACAATTGAAGAGCCCGATCCTGTCATTCTAACAAATATATTTTTTGGTAAAGTTACCATAAAAGATCTGATCTTATTTAGTTTTGGATATTTCCTTAAAGCAATCTTTTCGAGATCATTATTTAGGGCTTTTAAATATTGTGGTTGAAACATTTTTTGTTGCGGTCTTTTAAATTGAGACTTTGAAAATGAAACAACTTTTGAATAGATAAGTTTTGTAGAACAGCCAAAATACGGCTTAGCTATTAAAACATATAGTGCCTTTTTATTAACAAATCTCTTAATTTTACCATTTGATGAAAGAATGGTATTGCCTGGTTTTAAGCCCAAAACGACATCAGAGCCTATCTTAGCAGCTAAATCATTTAATTTTTTATTTTTAATCTTTAAGATTTTTTTACTTATCAAAAAATTTATTAAACTTGCAGCATTCATTGANCCACCTCCCATACCAGCTCCATGAGGTATATTTTTTCTAATTTTTATTTCAAATTTTTGATTATTTAAAAGCTTCTCTGCGTCTAATAAGTTTAGCAAAGTTGATATAGTATTAATTTTGCTAATATTTTTTGAAAATTTTCCTGTAAAAAATATTTTGTGATTATTACTTTTTATTTTTTTTAAATAGATCAAATCATGTAAGCTTATAAAGGATATCAAACTTTCAATCTTGTGGAGTTTTACAGCTCGTCCTATTACATTCAAAGCAAGATTTAATTTTGCATGAGATTTTATTTTAAATGAGGTCATAGGTTAAGATTGCTTGATTCCATCAATTAATTTCTCTTTGATGTTTTTTTTCATTTCATCTTCTGTCTCTTCAAGCTTCAAAACATATTGCCAAAAATACCTTGCTTGTATTTTTCTATTTAATTTCCAAAGAATATCTCCATAGTGATCATTAACTATTGGATCTTGAGGCATTAATTCAACAGCTCTTTTTAAAAAGTTTTCAGCCTTTTCATATTGTCCAACCAAAAAATAAGCCCATCCAATAGAATCTATTATATAAGGATCATTACTTCTTGAAGCATAGGCATTTTCTAGCATTTCAAGAGCTGTATCTATTTTATATTCTCGCTCAAGCCACGAATACGCTAAATAATTTAGTACATAAGCATCATCTGGGTTAATTTCTAGTGATTTCAAAAGATCGTTGTCTGCGTTTTTATAGTCACCAGAGCGCTCGTAACTTCCTCCCCTCCTGTAAAGGATCTCAGCATATAAATCAGAATTACTATCAATGTTTAGGAGTATTTGGTCATAATAATTTATCGCCTTTGCGTATTTTTTTGCATTTTTATTGAAATTTGCAATATCAAAANTCATTTTCTTGTTNGGATTTTTAATTCCTTTAAATTTTGAATTAATAAACTTTAAAGAAACATCTTTATCCAAATTATTTGATATAATTTGTGCTTCTTTCTTTATTTTAAACCAATAATAAAATTCATTTGTTTTATCAAAAACTTCTAATGTCTTTTTAGTATTTTCATAATCTTCATTTGTATAATAATTTTCTGCTAGAAGAGATAAGTTTAAAGTAAATTTTGGGTTTAAATAATTAGATATATTCAAATAGAAATTTGATTTTTCATAGTCCCCTTGAGATGAATATAAATTAGCAACTAGAAAAAAAAATTCACCCATAATATCACTGGAATTAGTACATGAAAAAATATCTAAAAAATTTTTAAATTTTGTATCTTCTATCCATTTTTTTCCTTGGGAAATTAAAAGAGAAGAATTTAGATAATCAAAGTCATCTGTGATTTGCTTTGCCTCATCATATTTTTCACTTTCTATCAAATAGTTCACAAAAAAAAATGCATACCTTGAATAATCTGCATCATTTTGAGAATTAATTAATCTTTTAAAGTAAGTTTTTGTACTTTGATCACCTAAATAACACCTTTGGAAAACTTCATTGATATAAGAAAAATTGCCAAATTTTTTTTTTGATTTGGGAATTTTTTTCTCATTAAAGACATAAAGATATTCTTTAAAAATTTCTGCAATAATTAGGGAAAATCTATCATTATTAATAAGCTCGTACGATCTATTAATATATTGCTCACTACTTTTATAGTCCCCCTTTTTTAAACTATCTATTGCTAATAATAAATTAGCTTGAAAAAAATTAGAATTATCTTTTGTAGAGTTTTGTTTAATTTGATTGATTGCCTTTTTTACTTTGCCATTTAAAACTAATGCAAATGTGTATTTCTCTAAGTAAATTTCATGCTGTTTAATTAAAAATTTTGATGAATTAAAAAATTTCAGTGCCTGAGAATTATCTGAATTTTCATATGCAACAATTCCAGAAAAATAATTAGATAAAAAACGTGAATTAAAGTCGTTTAAAGTATTATTTTTTGAGTATAATGGGCTTTGATAAATTAATAATATTAAAATAAATTTAAGAAATTTTACTAACATTTTACTATTGTATGTCTAAAAAAGTAATAAATCAAAATTCGAATTTTAAAGCTAAATTCTTAGACTCAATTGGATCAGACTTTGTTTTTAATGAAAAGCCTATTAATCGATTAAAAGATACNAACTTAAATTTAAAAGAGGCAAATAAAATCGATAAAATNACTCAATTANCTGAANTAAAAAAACAAATAAACTCAATTAGTGATTGTAGTCTAAAAAATAATTCAAAGAATATTGTTTTGGGTGATGGAAATATTAATAGTTCAATTATGTTAATTGGTGAAGCTCCCGGAATAGAAGAGGATAAAACTGGTTTGACTTTTAGAGGTGAGGTCGGAAATCTTTTAGAAAAAATGTTACTCGCAATTAATATCAAAAAGCAAAATATTTATACATCTTATGCTGTTAATTTTAGACCTCCTGAAGACCGAAAACCAACTTCAGCTGAAATAAAAAGATATTCACAATTTCTACAAACACATATTTCAATAATTGACCCAAAAATAATTATTCTCATGGGTAGTACTGCTATGGAGTCTTTAACAGGCCTGAATAGTAAAATATCCAATGAAAGAGGAAAGTGGAAAGAGATAATTGTTAAAAATACTAGCTATAATGTTATTATAACTTTTAATCCTTCATATCTTTTGCGCTACACCAGAAAATAAAAAATATTCTTGGGAAGACTTAAAAAGGATTAAAAAAAAAATTATAGATCTAAAGATTAATATTTAATGAAAATTGTAGCTGGTGTTGATGAAGTTGGCAGAGGAAGCTTGATTGGTCCAGTTTATGCAGCTGCTGTAATATTAAATAACTCAATTAACCAAAAACTACTTAAAGACTCTAAGAGTTTAACAAAAGAAAAAAGAAACGAGCTTTATAAATATATTAGACAAAATTCAGTATGGGCAATTGGCCAAGCATCTACTAAGGAGATAGAAAAAATTAATATATTGCACGCTAGTCTACTAGCTATGAAAAGAGCAATTCTTAAATTAAAAAAAAAACCTTCTTTAGTGCTAATAGATGGAAATAAACTGCCCACAATCAAAAATTATAATTTAAAATATATAATTAAAGGTGATCAAAAAATTTCAAGTATTTCAGCAGCATCAATTATTGCTAAAGTTAGCAGAGATAAATTTATAACTAAACTTTCTGAGGAATTTAGTCAGTATGGTTGGGACACAAATTCTGGTTATGGTACAAAAGAACACCTAAAAGCAATTAAGAAATTTGGTATTACTAAATATCATCGAAAAACTTTCTCACCTATTTGTGATCTTTTATAATTTTCACGTGTAACAGCACAACATCTGGTTCCCTCAAAAAATTCAGACACAATTTGAATCTAGTTATTTCAATCTCAGGT
>JGI20158J14315_10000943_pt1 | contig 21785 bp, 15 predicted proteins | sample COG_08_FD_14315 | JGI IMG/M metagenome (IMG submission 14315)
ATTTCTTTTTCGCGCTCTTCTCGTTTAGCTTCTTTCTCGGCGATATTTTGCAACACGGATTTTTGCGCTTCCTTTTCCTCCTCGCGCTCCGTCTTCATCTCTTCGCACTCGTCTTGTATTTTTCTAATCTCTTCATCTTTCTGAGCAATCTTCATTTTATGCGATTTCAGATCGGCGTTAATCTTCTCGCACTTCTCCATCGCTTCGAGTTTCAGCGCCTTTTCTTCCTCGGTCGCACTTTCAGCCTGTTCGATTCTTGCGAACAACACCGCCTCGACTTCTCGCCATTCGTTTGTTTTCTCATCCATTAATTTCTCGTTACTTTCGATTTGTTTCAAGAGCGGTCGCGTGCTTTCGGGCATTTTTCTGGTCAACTCCTCCAACTTCTCCTCAGCTATTCTGCATCTCTCCTCGACTTCGATTAAATCTCGTTTCAATCGTTCCTCTTGCCGTTCGTATTGTACCGTGTTGCGCTTGAGCGCGTGCTCCAAATCTTTCTTCAGTTCTACGAGATTGAATTCTCTTTCTTTCGCCTCGGATAATTCTTGCTCTAACTTGGCTTTACCAGAGTTCGTGATGGATAAATCTGCGGTTTCTCTTCTCGCTTCCGCCAGTTTATCCGAAAAGTATTGATTCTTCTCCTCTAAATCCGTCGTCAACTCTCGATTGTTCATCTCGGCGACTTTCAAATTTTCTTGCACGCGAACGAATTCGTTGTTTCGCTCTTCCATCTCTTCGTCTTTTTCTCGTAACGTAGCTTTCAACTTTTTAATCGTCCCTTCCATTTCTGATTGTTTCTTGCTCAACACTTCGCCTTCTTTCATGACCTCGTCGATAATTTTATCCTTCTCTTTCACTACATCCGAAACCGCTCTATTTTTCTCTAAAGATTTCTTCAATGTGTCTCGCTCTTTCGTCAACGCGAGGACTTTCCGCTCAGCTTGAGCGACGCGATCTTTCATCTCTTGTTCGAGTTTTAAAGCCTCGCTTTCGTCTTGTCTTTTCAATTCCGCGTCGGCTTCGTTTTTTCTTTGCAAAGTTTCCTCTCGAGCCGCGAGCGCTTGTTTCGTCGTTTCGAGTTCTTTCGATTGTTCGAGATGTTTCGCTTTCAACGTCTCGAGCTCTCTCAGAAGCTCCGCAGTTGCATCGTTACTTTCGTCGTCGTTTGCTCCTTTCTCTACTGCTGCTATTTTTGTTGGTGTTGTTGTTTTTGATGTTGCCGCTGCTGTTGCTATTGTTGTTCCTTTAGTGCTATTACTAGTAGAAGCGTTGGCATCAGATTCGCTCGTCGATTTTTGTGGTGGTGGTGGCGGTGATGGTGACGATGACGCCGGCGCTACTTGCGCCGCTGGTTTCTGCTTCGCGTCGGGAACCGCCGGCGAAGCTTTCTTCTTCTTCTTCTTCTTCTCGTTTTCTTCCTTCTCTTTTTGAGCAGCGGCTGTTGCTGCTGCTGCTGCTGTTGCTGCGGCGACGGCGGCGCGCTCGCGTTCGCGTTTTTCTTCTTCTTCTTCTTGTTCCTTCTTCTTTTTCTTCTCTCTCTCCTTCTTCTTCTTCTCTTCTTCTTCTTCTTCTTCTTTCCTCTTTTTCTCTGCTTTTGCCTTCTCTAGTTTCTTCCTCGCTTCTTCTTTCTGTCTCGTCGCGTTCGCTGCCGCTTTCTCTTTTACGACGAGTTCCTCCTCGTTCATTGATAAACTCTCTTCCTGCTCGTTAAAATCATCATCGCGAGAGAGATGATTCATCCTTTCCGCTTCCATGACTGTATTCTTCACGGCCTCGTCCGTCATTCCTTTCATCTGCGAATACGCCTCGTCTGCTTTCGTTTCCAACTCTTTCACCACGTTGGAGATGGAATCGGAGAGCGAGGCGAAGTGGAAGTCTGCTGAAGTCGGGAGAGAAATCGACGGAAGCGAGAATCCCCATCCCGTGGAATCACTTTCTTCTTGTTGTTGTTCTTCTTCTTCTTTTAATTCTTCTTCTTTTAATTCTTTTAATTCTTCTTTCTTCTTAGTAGTAGGAGTATGAGTAGGAGTCTCGCTCATCTTCTTCTTCTTTTGTCTCCTCTAGAGAAGAGAGAAGAACAAGAAGAGAGACTTTTTCTGTTGTTTCACTCAGACAGAAGAAAGAAAGAAAGAGCTTGTTTGTTTTAGAGCGAAGAGAGAAAAGAAAAAAAAGAAAAAAATTTGTCTCGTGTGTCTCCTCTTTCGTAAAAATATCAAATTTCATTCTTCATAGGAGAGAGAGAGAGAGCGAGAGAGAGAGAGAGAGTGATGATGATGATGATGATGAGAGAATGAGGACGGAAGACCAAAACCAGAAGAGAGAACGGGGCGACGATGATGTTGAGAACAACAACAACAACAAAATCAAAACTGTCTTCTCCAGAGTGCACGTGTACGATAACGAGAACAAAAGACGCATCCAAAACGACTGGGGAAGAGACCCGTTTTTTTGGGCGACGCCGAAAGTGTTCGCGAAAGAAATTTTAAACGCGCGAGCGGTGGAGAATACGAACGAAAGCGTTTGGGAGATTGAAGATAGAAGAATAGTGGGTGGTGCAAAGCATAGAAACAGTGATGATGATGATGATGAAAAGAAGAAGAAGACCAAAAGAATCATCAGGAGAATACGAAAGTGCGAACTGTGCGGCGTTATCGTCGAGTTTACCACGAGGAAAGATTCCAAGATATTTCTCTCTTTAGACGATGGGACCGGAGTCATCGAGTGCGTGATTTGGGCGCCTTCGACGATAACCTCTTCCGAGGATAATAATACTTCGTTCGGTTTCGTGGACGAGGAAGAGGAGAACTATTATACTCTCAACCAAGTGGAACGAGACCCGTTTGGGAGGATGGTCGCCGACGACGGCGTGTTACTTCTTCACGGAAAACTTCGTCTCGGCGAAACCGTGTTCGTCCAAGGCAGAGTGAGTCTGTATAACGGGAAGAAACAGATAGTCGTAAACTCGATGCAGATGATATGCGAGAGAGAAGGGTTGGCGAGAGAGAGGGATTTAGAGACTCTGTTTTGGTTAGACGTGGTCGAGCAAAGGATGGATAAAGGATATTAGATTGTTAGATATATTAGATTTGATGTAAAAATGTATATAAAATTTTAGCTTGTTCGAGATTTTTGACTCTTTCCCAAATTTTTTTCTCCTCTTTCTTTCATCAATCGTCCTTCCCATGCTTCCTTTCAGCTCCAAAAACACACAAAAGGAAGGCGCTTGATGAAAATTCGCCATATTTAGAGAGAGAGAATAGAGATAAAAAATGGTGACTCCTTTGGTGAAAACGACCAAGATCAAGAAGAAACCCAACGGGTTCACGCGTTATCAATCCGATACCGCGAAGAGAGTTTCGGTACGTCTCTTTTACTCGCGCATTACGACGACTCTCGTGGTCGAATTTCTTCCGCGAAAAAGAAATGTGGAGACGGAGAGAGGTCTTTTTATCTGTGGGGAGGAGAAACGCGCGTTTGCGACGCGTAAAAGAGGGATATCGAGACGTAAACGCATGAAATGAATGTTTTTGCGTTCATTTTAATCGTCATCTCGAGATGTTGTGCATGCGTGCACCCCTCTTTTACGCATTCAAAGCGCGCGATTTTCCCTCCCTTTTTCGAGTCCGCGAAGCCCTTTGTCCTCGTGGAGTAAAAGTCTTTCTCAAAATCGTTCGTTTTAAAACAAATTTTCACTCCTCGCAAACTAACCTCGATCATCCTTCTCTCTTTCAACAACAACAGACGTCATGGAGACGACCGAAAGGTATTGATTCTCGCTTCAGACGTAAATTTAAAGGTTTGCCGTACATGCCGAACGTCGGCTACGGTACCGCCAAGAAAGCCAAACACGTCTTGCCGAATGGCTTCTTGAAGTTTGTCGTCAAGAACGTCAAGGACTTGGACCTCTTGTTGATGCACAACAGAAAATACTGCGCGGAAATTGCCCACAACGTCTCTGCGTTGAAGAGAAAAGCTATCGTCGAGAGAGCGGCGCAATTGAACGTCTGCGTAGTGAACAAGGACGCGCGCTTGCGCTCCGAAGAAGACGAATAAATGTGTTCGTTCTTCTTCGAGATGTAGATTTTTTGTAGTAGAAGCTTAGTAAAACAGAGAGAGAGAGAGAATAAGAGAGAGAGAGAGAATAGAGAGAGAGAGAGAGAGAAAGTTGTGTTTTGTAATATGTATGTTATATATCACGACGCGACGAGTGACGATGAAATATAATTTAACTCGCTTATATCGCTTATAAAATTTTCGTTTTCTTTTCACGCACTCAAAGTTTTGTTGCCATGGTAAATTATATTCTAATATTCCTCATTACGACAGTAAATGTTCTTCGGCAGTCGCGCGAAAGGAGGAAGACCTGTGACAGAAGATGAACGCGCAAAAGTTTTGGAGGAGGAGAAATACCCCACGCTCGATGAGCTGAGAGACTCGACGGCGATCGAGTCGACGAACAGTTTAGACTTGGTTGGTTTGAAACAATTGAAACAAGAAGAAGAAGAAGAAGAAGAAGAGAAGTCGTTGCCGTTGAGGAAGAAGAAGACGATTTTAGAGGAGTGCGCGGAGAGTATCTTGAACGAAGCGCGCAATCATAGCGACGGCCAAGAGACGAACGAGGAGGTTCCTGAACCGCAAATCGTGTATCACGTGAAGAGACTGGCCGAGTTAGCCAGCAGAAGTGCCAGAAGTGATGATGGCGAAGACGACTTTTTGCGAGACGGCGACGGCGGCGTTCGGAACCAAGAAAATAAAGGCAACCACAACCACCGCCACCAAGAAGAAGATAAGAATTTCAACGGAATTCAAACGAACGAGGAAGCTGATATCGTCATGACGGTATTCGAAACGATCGCGGAGAGAGAATCGGCGCTGTTGAGAGAAACGTGCGCGGAAAGTTTGGGTTTACTCTCTCGGGCGTTTCTCGCCGTCGATTCGATTTACGAAGAAAAGCTATTGGAAATTGCGTTTGTTCTGTTGGAAGACGACGATCCAGACGTCGTCAAAAAGACGGAGGAACAGTTTTCGGTTATTTGCGAAAACATAACGAGAGATTCCATCGATAGAATGCTTATACCGCACGTGATTAACGTGATGTTTAAAGAGAATGACGAACAGCTGCGAATATCTTCCTTGAACGTCATGAAGAATATTTTGGTCGGGTCAGGAAATAGTACTACGTTCGTTGAACATTGTTACCATGGAACAAATAGTATTGGCGAAAAGGATTTGGAAACGATGGATGAGATGATTGGGTGCTTCTCGAGCGCTTCGCAGGATAAAAGTTATCGCGTGCGAGAGACGTTTATTCAAAACGCAGTGGAAGTAGCCCCACGATTAAGAGAGATAACACTGACGGTGGACGCCTCGAAAATGGCCGCAATAGAGACGCACTTAAGAGCTTTAATCGATGGATTCGTCTTGTTGTGTGAGGATGAAAACTGGGCCGTTCGCTTCAACTGCGTGAAATCGCTCCACGCGTTGGCGAAAATTTCCTCCTGGGACTCGGTCGTCGTCGACAAAAAATCTGCGGGTACCGATATCAGTACCGATAAAGTGTTGGACTTGTTCGATAAGCTTTCCAACGACGTTTCTAAGAAAGTTCAGCTATTGACGTCGTGCGAGCTTGGTAACGTCCTCGCTTCTTTGCTACCCGGAGATGTCAACGATGCAAAACTTTCTGGAATGATTCAGAAATATTGCGATACGGTTCGAGAAGTGAGCACGAATCGTAGCGGTGCAAACGCGAAAGATGATGATATTGAACAGATTCGGATAAGCTGCGCGAGTTATTTTGGTGCCATGTGCGAAAAGTTAGCTCCGATTGGGAAGTGGGACGACATTGTTGAAGCGTTTAGATTACTTTCGTCGCCGCCACCGCCGCCGCCGCCTTCAGCCATCGACGGACACGCTAACCATAGTGATCCGAACTGGCTGTTGAATTCAAACGCTCACAAAGCGAGACTTGAAATTGCAAAGTCGCTGGAAACAATCGTAAACTCACTTCCTGGTGATATCGTGGTCAGGGATATCTGCCCTATCGTGGAAGCAACGTTTCTGAATGATCTCAACGACGAGGTGAAAATTGTAACCATCTCGCAGTTACATCACCTCCTTCAAAAAAAGTGTTCTGCGATGATGAAGAATGAAGGTACTTCTGACGAAAATAAAAATGCGTCTTCTCCTCCTCCACCTTCTTCTGGACGTTCTGCGCCGATTGTGAACCTCTTATCTTCGCTCGCGGAAGATTCCAGCGCTTACGTTTCCCTTTCTCCTTTAAAGTCTAGGAAACCGGCGGCGGCGGCGGATTCCGTGGGAAGTTGGAGAGTTCGACTCGAATTGGCTTCCTCGTTGGGGAACATCTCGAACAACATGCCGATGCAACCACGACCGTCTTCTCTTCTGTCCATATCTTTGAAGCTCTTGAAAGACCCAGTGCATGACGTGAGGAAAGCCGCGAGCTCGATGGATTCGTTTTATTACGTGTTCAAGAACAGTTTAACGCTTCTGTTTTCAGAACCGCCGACGTGGTCTTCGTCCAGTCGCGCTGAATACAAAGACGCTTCAAATGCAATCGAAAGCGTTATTAAAATGGCATCGAGTAAGATTTGGACGGAACGCAGAACGTTCGCAGAGTGTTCTGGACGCGCGCTACTCGCTTTAGGCGAGCAAGAGGAGAGAATACAAAAGCAAGACAAGAAACTTCTTCAAATGCAAAACACGTTACTGACGAAACTGTGCTTTCTCGTGGCATCCGATGCGGTTTCGAGCGTTCGCTTAGCCGCATTAGAGGCGTTGGTAGAATTGATTTCCAAAGATAACTCTATAGCGAGCGATGCGATCGTTCTCTCGGCGCTCGAAAGCGATAGAAATGAGGATAGCGTTGGGTTGAACGCCATCGAAGTGGAAGCTCGAGAGCGATTGTCAAACGTGATTAACGAAGTGAGCTTTTCGAAAATAACCGTCTCTTCGTGACTCGACGCGAATCAAATATAAATTAGCACGACGACATGTATACTACTGGTACTACTAGTACTATCAAACACTAGATAGAAGAAAAAGAGATTAGCGCGGCTGCTGTATATACTTTGTACTTATCATAAACGGAGTACTACTCTAAATATATAAAACAAAACAACTCTCTCTCTCTCTCTCTTTCTCTCTTCTTTACTGATACACGCCCACCTCCGCCGCTCTCACTACTCGATCGTGTAATCTATACCCAGCTTTTGTTACCACAGCAACTGACCCGGGCTCTTTTTTCGTTTCCCCGACTGGAACGTTGAACAACGCCATGTGCTCGTTCGCATCGAACGGTTCGTCCACTGGATCGAATTTTACCAATCCGTTCTTCTTAAATCCGCTACTCAGTTGTCTTTGCGTCAACTCCACGCCTTCTTTAAAACTTCGCAAAAGAGTTTCCAATTTACCCGCGTCGTTCTTTGCCTCTGCGATGATCTCTTCCGTCACCGTCGCGCACGCTCGGTCCATATTATCCGCCACGTCTAATAAATCTTTCGCGAAGCCTTGCACCGCAAACTTCTTCGCGTCTTCGTTCTGTCTCTGCGTTCGCGTCCGTAAGTTTTCCATATCCGCTAATGTTCTCAAATGTCTTTCGTTTAATTCGACGATTAAAGCGTCTTTCTCTGCCATTTCGTTTTGTTCTTCTTCGTTTTGTTCTTCTTCTTGTTCTTTTCCTCCTCCTGTCGCTCCATCTCCTTCCGCGGTTGCTGCTTTTTTTTCTTGGCTGTTGTTTTTTCCGCCGTCGTCATCTCCTTTCGGCTGCTGCTGCTGCTCTCGCTCTCCCTCTTTTTGGGTATTTCGAGCGAGAGAAGTCGTGCTCACGCATCTGCTGCTGGTATTCTTTCCTCGCGAGGCGAACGACGAGATGAACAGACGAGATGATGATGATGGAGCGTCGTTGTTCATCATCCTTCTCGATAATAAAGACGAAAAAGAAGAAGAAGAAGAAGAAGTGAAATTCGATCGATTGGAAAAAGAGGCAACACCTCCTGCGCCTCCTCTTCCTCCTCCTCTACTTCCTCCTCCTCCTCGCGATACCAATGATGATGATGATGATATCGACGACGATGATGATGATGATGATGAGAGGAACTGTCTCATCATCATCGATATCATCTTGGACTTCTGTCTTATTCGTTGTTGTTGTTGTTTTATCATCATCATCGTCGTCGTCGTCGTCATCCGAAGAGAATTCTTTTTCTTTGTTTTCGTGTGTCCTTTTTGTGTGTTGTTTTTTTGCCGAAGAACTCTCTTCTCCCTTTTTCCTCTTTAAATAATAATCGATTGTGTCTCGATTCTAAAACCCAAAAAAGTCAAAAAATTTTGAATCCACCCCCAGTCGCCAGTCTGCCAGTTCCAAGTTCCAAACAACAAAACAAACGACACAACGAACAACACAACGAACAACACAACGAACAACACAACGAACTTTGAAACTCCTTTTGTGTGACAGACACCCAACAAACAAACAGACTTTTGGGGGGACCGACCACCAATAATAGAATAATGAGCGGCAGATTAGACTCCTCCTCTTCTTTAACTTCGTCGTCGTCTAAAGTGAATAACTATTGGACGTTCACTGTGCTCCTCGTGTTCGTGTTGTTTCTCGTCGACGGGTTCAACACCAAGACAGATTTTAACGTTGGAAGATATCAACAAAAGAAGGAGACAGAAGTCGTAAACAACGAGTTTGGCGGTATTGGTGCTGCGAATATTGCTTATGATGAAAATTTAAGTGAGAAAGAAGAAGTAATACTACTGAGCAGTTTCGATATCGCGAAAATAGAACAATCCGACTTGATGCCAAACCCGGAGAAGTTAAAGTTTATCGTCGTCGAAAACTTAATCGAACGAGAGAAATTACGAGAAATCTTGAACGATTTCCCTCCCGCGCTCGACTCGACGACGTTGGCGAATAAGAAAAACGTGGAGAAGAAAGACGTTTTAAAGACTGGACAGGTGAAAGGGACGTACGCGGAGCTGTTGAAAGACGTCGAGAGCGATGCTTTCAGAGACGCGGTTGGTGCAAAACTAGGGATTAACTTGAAAGGATGGCACAACCGCGTGACGTTAAGAGGAGCATGCGAACCGAATCCGTGCGGCGGCATGGACAGCATTCACGTCGATCACAAAGCAAAAGCAGTTTCCGTTCTGATTTACTTGAACGAGGAGACGCTGGACGAGACCGACTACCACGGCGGCGATTTACTCTTTTTGAGAAATAAAAAGAGTCTGGACGACGCCAATATTGTCGCTCGCGTTCCTTCTTTCGGCGGCACCATGGTTGCGTTTCGAAACTATAGAAACGTGAAAGGGCAGAAAGAAGCCATCCACGGTTTGCGGCCGTTCACTGGGAAACGAAGAGCGGTGCAAGTGAATTGGTGCAAGAGTAAAACCTGTCAGTAGTTTTGTTGAAAACTTTTTAGTAGTATAGNATTCGTAGTAGTAGTAGTATTCGTAGTAGTAGTAGTAGTAGTAGTAAGTATTCAGTAATAGCNTTTGTGTGTCAAGTGTGTGATTTTAGTCATGAGTTTTTTGCTCGTTTTTTTTCTCTTTTTTCGTCAAAAGTTCTAATTTTTAATACGAACATATAACAACAACAACTTCGTATTAGTATTCGACTATAATAATACTAAGAGAAAAAGAAGAAAGAAGAAAGAAATGACGACTCTGGCGGAGAGTTTTCTGGCAGATTTGGACGATTTATCCGACGACGACGAAGGAGAAGGAGAAGAAGAAGAAGAATTACGAGATGAAAAATCTCATTTGAAGGACGAGGAGGAGAAATTCGCCGTCAAATCATCATCAACAGCGAACAAAAGAAGTAAAAGTAATACTAAAGAAGAAGAAGAGGAAAACGACCTAACAGCAAAAGCAACTGCTCAGAACAACAACAACAATGGTAATAATAACATCAACGCGTTAGAAAAGTGCACGAAACTGTTAAACACGGAACGGTACAAAAGAACGGTGGGAGAAGTCACTCTCAAGAAAGAAGATTCAAAGGACGAAGAAGAAGAAGCAGAAAACAATACTACTAATTTGTACGCGTTGATTTTAGATTGCAACGCGTTAACCGTAGACATCGACGACACGATCGTCTTCGTTCATAATTACATCAAAGATAAGTACAAGAAGAAGTTCCCGGAGTTGGAATCGTTGGTGCCGCATCCGATCGATTACGCCAGAGTCGTACAAAAAATAGCAAACGAGATGGATATCATGCGAGTAGATTTGGAATCGGTATTACCGTCGGCGACGATTATGGTCGTCACCGTGACCGGTTCGACCACGGACGGGAAGGAGTTGAGCGATGCGGACTTGGATTTGACATTAGAAGCGTGCGAACGGTTGTTGAAGTTGGACGACGACAAGACGAAACTGTTCAAGTTTGTCGAGAAAAACATGGAGAAGACGGCGCCGAATTTATCGCAAGTTTTGGGAACAGACGTCGCGGCTCGAGTCATGGGATTAGCCGGAGGGTTAGAGCTTCTTTCGAAAATGCCCTCGAACGTCGTGCAAAACATAGGAAACGGGAAGAAGAAAAATACCGCCGGTTCGTCTTTACAAGTGCTTCAGAAATCTGGCGACGTAAACGTCGGCTTCATTTTTCAATGCGATTTGATTCAAAAGAAAACGCCGCCGCCGTTGAGAGTAAAAGCAGTGCGATTGATTGCCGGTAAGTGCACTTTAATGGCCAGAGTTGACGCGTTCGGCCAAGACCCGACGGGCGAAACCGGGAAGAAAATGTACGCAGATATCGAACAGAAAATTGAAAAATGGCAAGAACCTCCGCCGGCGCGCACGGAGAAACCGCTCCCGGCGCCGGGGATGATTCAAAAGAAACGCAGAGGCGGTAAACGCATGCGCGCGATGAAAGAACGATACGGAATGTCTGACATGCGAAAACAAGCCAACCGCGTTGGCTTTAACGTCGCCGAAGACGAAATCGGTTACGAAGGCGAAGGTTTAGGCTTGCTCGGCAAAAGCGCCGGCGCCGCCGCGGCGAACGGTAAGCTCAGATTCCAAGAGAAGAAGACAAAGATCGGTAAATACGCGCAGAAAGGATACAAAGGTGGCATGGGCAGTGGGTTAGCTACTTCCGACGCTTTATCTGGCATGAGTTCTTCCTTGGCGTTCACGCCTATCCAAGGCATCGAGTTGGTCAATCCAAACGCGGAAAAGGAAAGCCGAGACAGTCAAAGCGGCACCGACTCGGTTTTCAACGATAAAAGAGGGTTCTTTGCCACTCAGAATATTAAGAAGTAGTAGACAAAGAAGAAGAATAGAAGAATAGCGTGTAGGTATTTAGTTAGAGAGATATTCTTCTGTGAATAATAATAAAATAGATATAAAAGATTAGACGTTTCGTATGATTCTCCAAAAAAAAAATCTCCTCACCTCTTCTTCATAAGTAAGTGTCTTCTCTTCATAAAGAAGTTCCATCATCAAAACTACTTTAACACACATATGATTATGTTTGCCACTTCCTCTCCCGCTTTGTCTTCTTCTTTGTCTTCTTCTCGGTCTTCTTTGAGGAAGACCAATACTAGTATTATGTATACGAAGAAGACAAAGAAGATTTCGTCGTCGTCGTCCCAAAAACAAAAACAAAAACAAAGAAGAAACGTCGTCGTCGTTTTAGCTGAAGCAGCGGAAAGCAACAACGACAACAACTCAAACAACAACGAGGAAAAACAGTGCACTGGGGGATCGTGCGATTCGTGCGGAGTAGCGAGAGAGAAAATGCAATGCGATGGAACCGGGAGAATTCAAGGCGGCTTAGCTGCCATTCCGTTGTTCTCTTGGTGGCCTATTAAAGCGTACAGGCCGTGTCCAGGCCTCATCGAAAGCGGAGGGACGTACACGAGGAAAGGACAAGACGTGGATTCCATCTTATGGGGCGAGAACGGGAGAGATTAGACAACGACGAAGGTTTTGATCATGTGTATACTACTATCTACGTATTCTATGACTAACTGCTACTCCTACTCCTACTCCTAACGTATATGCGCGCCGCCGCTCCTAATAACTCGATGATACATTTTTCAATCATCATTCTCGAATCGCCATCGAAGAAGACGAATCTATCGCCGTCGTCCCTAACATTCTCGCCCCGTCGTCGTTATCGTTGTATTCATCGTCTTCTTCTTCAACAATCAACTGCGTAAAGTTGTTGCTAAATTGAGAGCCAATGGCTAAGTTTTGTGTCATTTCTTCTCCGCACGCTTGCAGTTCCGCGCCATCTAAAGATTCTTCCAAAACCAAACCGTGCGTTTCCGGAACTAAAGTACACGTCAACACCGCTAACAAGGCGAAGAGCGCCAAGACGATCGAAGGAAGTTCCGGAGAAATCACGCGCAAGAACAACACTTGCGGCGCACTGATTGAACCGATGCGTCCAATCATCGAACACGACCCCAACGCCGCCGATCGAACGATAGTCGGGAACAACTCCGTGGTGTATAAATACACGACGTTGAAGGAACCGCTAATGCCGAATCGACCAACTAAAGCGAAGAATATCCTCTGTTTTCCTTTCAAGAAACCGCTGATAAAGGCACCGAACCCGCTTAAACTCATCAACGACATCAACGTCGTGCGTCTTCCGATGATATCCACCGCGAACTGCGCCGCGATGTGCGATGGGATCTCCACCAACCCGCTCAAGAAATTGTTCATGTAAATCGATCCGGCTAAATTTCCAACGTTTAAGGATATCCCGTAATAGATTAAACCGTTGCACGCGAACACAAACGCCATGCACATCAATCTTAACTTTAACTTTTTGTGCGGGAAAATCGCGGACACGTTCACATTTTCCGTCTTTTCCGGTTCCTTCAAATCTGGGAGTCGTTCAAACGTCAAGCGTCCGTTTTTCTTCGCCAAAAACTCCAAGACCTCTTTCGCCTCGTTCGGTTTCCCGTTCGCTAACAACCATCGGGGACTTTCTTTAAGAAAGGAAAACGTGAAAAAGACGTACCCGCACCCTAATAACGCGCAGAAAAACGAATACATTCGCCAACTCTCTCGCATCAAGTATCCGAAAAACGACATCGAACAAATCCCGAGCGCCCACCAGTATTGCGTCCCGATGCCCATGATGCCTTTCCAGGAAATCCCCAACGGTTCCGTGCACAACACGAACGACGCGACGCCAATACCTCCGACACCAAATCCACCTATGAATACAGCCACGAAATATTGAGAATACGAATACGATATGGAGGCTAACCCGGCACCTAGAGATGAAATCAACACCGCGGCGTACACTCCCGTTCGTCTTCCTTTCACGTCCGAGAGTTGTCCGAGTAAACCGGCGCCGAAGAAAAAACCGACGAAGAACATGGACGACGCCAGTTGTACTTTATACTCCTCTTTACATATTAAGTTAAACTCCGAAACGATCGATTGTTTCTTGTTCGTCCATTTCCATACTATTATTTCTTCTGTGTTGTTCTTCTTGTTCTCCTCGTAATATTCATTCAACGAACACAACACGGACAAGTCGTCCTCTATTCTTTTCGCTTTCTGCTCTGTGCAGTACGAGTAAAAGATATCGTCGTTTTCATCGTCATCGTTCACGCACTCCCACTCGGGCGTTCTTTGGGTGAACACCGAGACCAGGGTCAAAAACGCCGCCGGTAACCACGCCGAGGAACTCAATAAAAACTGTTTCAGTTGTCCTCGTCCAATTTGTCCGACGTACGACGCGAACGCTTCGTCTACGGTTATTTTAGATGTATTCGATGTAGTATTCGTAGTGTTGATATCGTCGTCGTCGTCGTCTGGATAATCGTCCCCAAGGTCATTCATCATCGTACTCTTAACAACAACAACAACAACTGTAGTGATGATGATGATGATGATGATGAGAGGAGCACAAGAAGGACGATGATGGATGAGTTTACAAGAAGAGGAAGGAGTTTTGAAGAAAAAAGTTTTGAAGAAAAAAGTGGTGCACAAAATGGAAAAAAAGAGAGAAAAGAAGAGGGAAAAATTGAGGAAAATCTCATCAACCTTTTTCTTTCGACAGTTCGACGAGAAAAAAACAACAAAAAACAACAAAAAAGAACAACAACAACAACAACTTAAAACACAATTATTTCACACAACAACAACAACAAGAACAACAAGAACAACAACAACTTAAAACAATGCTCAGCAATAGCACAAGACGCGCTGCTTTGAAGAGTGGTGGTGGTGATATTGGGAAATTCAGTCACGCATTAAGAAGCGTTACTCTTTTTCTCGTCGGGGCCGACACTACTTTTGGTTCTTCTTCTTCTTTAACTTCTTCTTCTTCTTTGGGTAGTTGCAAATATTCGTCGTCGTCACAAAATCATTATTCGACGACGAGAAATATCGGAGGAGGAGGTTTAAGAAAAGGTGTGCTCGGGGGAACAACAACAACGAACTTTTCTCCTTCTTCCCTCTTGAATCATCATCATCGGAATTACAACAACAACAACAACAACAACAGGAGCAGAGGAGAAAAAAGACGACAATTCTCCACGAAAGTGACTTTACCAGATTTACCGTACGATTTCTCCGCGTTAGAACCCATCATCGACGCGCAAATCATGGAGATTCATCACTCGAAACATCACAACACGTACGTGACCAATCTGAACGTGACTTTGGAGAAACTCGCCGAGGCTGAAGCGAAGAACGACGTCGCCGCCATGATCGCGTTGCAACCAAACTTGAAATTTAACGGAGGCGGACACGAAAATCACTCCTTGTTTTGGAAAGTCTTACAACCGAAGAAGGAGTATTCCGACCCGTCTGGCGAGTTGAAACGAATGATCGAAAGAGACTTTGGCTCGTTCGAGAACATGAAGCAAAAATTCGCGTCCCAAACGGTGGCGGTGCAAGGCAGCGGATGGGGCTGGCTCGGTCTCAATAAAGAGACGAAAACGTTGCACGTGGTGACAACCGCAAACCAAGATCCGTGCATAACGACTGGTTTGGTGCCTGTTTTCGGCGTGGACGTTTGGGAACACGCGTATTACTTGCAATACAAAAACTTGCGTCCGGATTACGTGAACAAAGTCTGGGAAATCGTAAACTGGAAACAAGTCGAAGAGAATTTGGTCAAAGCTTTGATGTAATGTACTAATAACATAGTATTACTTCGTTTTTGTTGTGTTCTTCTTAGGTTGTTGTTCTTCTTTATTATGAGCTACTCGTATTATTGCTATCTCTTCTATTTCTGGCTATTATTATAGTTTTATTGAGTTCTCTCCTCAAATCATTCCAACATCATCGCGTCGTCGTTCCCGTCGTCCTGGTCTTCTCCTTTTCCATCTTCCTCTTCTTCTTCTATTAAAATGTCCTCTTCTCCACCGTCATTTTCGTCGTCGTCGTCGCACGTTAAGTCCATGATTACTTTCACGCACTCCTGTCGATCGTTGTGCATGGCTTCGTCCATCGGCGTTCGTCCGTTCTTGTTCACTTTGAACGCCAGCGTTTTCCCTCCTTTTTGCAAGAGAAATTTCACAACCTCTTGGTGTCCGTTCAAGCACGCCCAGTGTAAGCACGTGGACTCGTCCGTGTTCGTCGTTTTCATTATATTTGCGTTAAATTCGTTCACGAGGACTTCTACTGCGTCTGTGTGTCCGTTCGCGCAGGCATAAAACAAGGCCGTTCTGCCGTTCTCGTCTTGAAAGTTTACGAAATTATTTACTTGAGTATTCTTTTCCTCGTCGTCGTCAACTTTTCTTCCAAAATTCGAGACGAGACTATGATGTAGAATAGTTTTGATATCTTCCACGTCTCCGTATCGCGCGGAGGAGAATAACGCATCGATGCATTCTTTCTTTTCTTCTTCTTCTTCTTTTTCCTTTGTTGTTGTTGTAAAGGACGACGACATCTTAGTGGTTTTGGTGTTAATCCGTTGTTCTTACACAAACTCGTTGTTGTTGTTGTTGTGAAACAAAGTTGTTCTTTCTTCTTCAGTTGTGTTTGTTTGTTGTTCAGACAGAAGAACTGTTTTTTGTCACTTTTTGAAGCTTCTCTCGAGAGGACATTTTGTCTTCTTTTTCATTTTTCACTTTTTTTTGTTCTTCTCACACGAGACTCTCAGCACTTCTTTCTCGTCACATTCATCTTTTTTCACAAAATCAACTTCATCTCATGTTGTACAAAACACTAATAAAAGACTTTGTAAACGACGACAAAAAACGACTTAAATCCTCGAATAACCAAACGCCTCCTTTTGAGGAGGGCTTTGATTTTTCGATGATTTTGTTGTGATTTTGTGGTCGATGCAATACTACTCTACTACGTAATACTACTCTCGTAATAATAAAATGACAAATTTCAGAAGCGGATTCTCGTTGCTCTTTTTAGCGCAAGTGCTCTCGAAACTTCTACCGTTTCTGTTCAACTCAGTGTTCGTGTACAGGACAATTTCATCCGCGGATGGCGTTGGAGATACTTTAGTGATGTTTCCGCTGGTGTATGCGTTCGTTTTATCAATCAGAGATGGGTTACGAAGGAGTTTATTACGAAGAACTTTTAGAGAGGAAGGAGAATCAGAAGATGATGATGAAAACGAACGTGCGTTTCGAGTGGCCACGAGATACGTAAAGCGATACGTCGTATTCGTTTTGGTTCTTTTAATGGTACCGCTGCTACTCCTGCTACTGTTTTTTCCTTCTTCTTCTTCTTCTTCCGCGAATATGAAGGCTTCATACCGAATATCTCTCGTCTCTTGCGTCTGCGCCGCTTTGATCGAGTTAACGAGCGAACCGCACTACGTTTGGTTACAAAAGAAGCAACTCTTTGGATCGCGAGTGATGGCGGAAACTGTTGGGACATTTGCAAGGACCGCGGTTCTGTTTTACCACCTGTCGTCCTCACATATAGATTATTCGACAATACTAAGTAAAGAGAAGAGGAAGACGAACGTGTTGTACGCGTTTGCNTTCGCGCAAGTCGGACAGAGTTGCGCGACGAGCGCGGTGTACGCTGCGAGTTATTATCTGTATCGAAAACGCGACGATGATGTGAGAAAGAAACAGAAGAAGCGGAGAAAAGGTACAAAAACGACCACCGATGGAGAAAAAGAAAGGAGTGACGACGACGAGAAGAAACAGCGTCTACTGATTGATTCGTTCTTGTATCAGTCTTACTTGAAGTTGGCGTTGGCGGAGGGCGAAAAATTCGCGCTGATAGTCGCCAACTCGGAAGATACCGTCATGGGTGTTTTCGGTCTCGTTTCGAACTTAGGGTCGTTGTTTGTTCGGTTAGTGTTGCAGCCGTTCGAAGAGATTGCGTTCGTGACTTTTGCGGCGAGCGCGACGAAAGACAAGAAGAAGGAGAAGTTGGGCGATATTCTTTCCATCGGCGTGTTAGTCGGTACGATTGCTTTCTTCGTAGGACCGTTCTTCGCGAAGGACGTCATGTACTTTCTTTACGGTAAAAAATGGATGGAAGACGGGACAGAAACTCTGCAAGCGTACGCGAGATTAATATTACCGTTGAGTATAAATGGAATAGTCGAAGGCTTCGCGCACGCAGTCATGAACGAGCGAGAGATTAAAAAGCACGGAAACGCGTGGTTGGTTTCCTGTTCGTTCGTCAACTGCGCCTTGGGATTTTCGCTTCTCAAATATTCGCGAATCGGTGCTGCCGGATTGGTTTATGGCAACTTTATATCCTTAATGATGCGAATATACTTGACGTCGAGATTCTTGATCAGAACAGGGAAGCTGAGCAGTACTATTTTTAGAGAAACGTTGCCGAAACCAGGGACGCTCGTCNCCGTCGCCGCGTGCACTTTCGCGTTGACGGCAATAAAGGACGATACAAATGGAAGAAAGACTGCAGAAATGACGCCGAACTTTAAACACACCGTTGTTACGGGAGGTAGTGTAGCCGTAGCTCTTCTGATAGCGCTGTTTGTTTGGGAACAGGATAGATTTAGAAACGTATTTAGTAGTACCAATAGTAAGAGAAAGAGAAATTAAATTCATTAAAATATTCGTTTTAAATATCCGGGAAACATAATTAACACGTTTCTTTTACACAAGTATTCTAAAATTTAATGTACATGCATACAAATGAATTACAAATTCGAATTACATTCGGGATAATTCTTGAAATTAATTATTAATATTTTTTTCGGACTTAAAATTTTTACTTAATATAATTAAGTTTAATTACATGAATTTCATACTATATTAGTTCAAAGTGTTCGGCTTAATATTTATATCCATGATAAATATCTAATTATAGGTTAAAGGGGAAGAATAAAAGGATTTAACAAACTCTCCTTGTTTTTATTTTTTGCAAAATATCCCAAATTAACACGTCTGTGATGATTTATGCTCTGAAATTACAAAAAAGAACTTTAAATAAAATTATGAACTCATGGGGATGTATTATGAAAGGGAATTGTACAATTTTATAAACTATTTGAAAGTTTTAATATTTTTAGAATGGGACACCTCTAAAAAAGGAAAGAAGTTTCTTTTTCGCTCATAATTCAGAAACACAAAAGAGAAGAAGAAGAAGAAGAAGAAGAAAAACGGATTCGTGAGAGTAAGAGAGAAAGAAGAAAGAAAGAATGGGCGGCAAGAAGAAAGATAGCCGAAGAAAGAAGAAGAAGCGCTCGAACGGCGATGATGATGATGATTCTTCTTCATCTTCATCTTCATCATCAGAAGAAGATGAAAACGATGAATTGAAAAACAAACTCCTCGCGAAAGCGACGAAGAAGTTGGTGGCGCAAATGAAAACCGATTCCGTCGCCGGAGGTTTGTACACGGACGAAAAGAACCCGTTCAACGACGAAAACTTGACCGAAAAGTTCGTCTGGAGCAAGAAGATCGAGAAAGAGGGTAAAAAAGCGGTCCAAAACTTGACCGATAAAGACGCGCAACTCGAACGCGAGGAGGAGATTAAAAAAATCGAACTGAGACGAATCGAATACGAAAAGGCGAGAGCGGAGCGAGAGGAAGAGAGAGACCAGAAAATGAGAGAGAAAGCGATGGAAGGCGCGGAAGAGTTGGAAGAGAAAGAGGAGAAGTTTCACTTCAACCAGTTGTTATTACGGGCGGATATTCGATACAAAAACGGTCGAGCGAAACCGATCGATACTTTGCTGAGAGCGTTGTACGGCTCGGCGTTTACGAGCGCACTCAAAAGCGAAAAGGAACTCGCCGCCATGAAAGCGTTCAACAAAGAATTCGACTCGAAAAACTCGTTGTTCAAATACATGACGGAGAAAGATTTGCAGGAGTTGAAAGACGAGTGCGTGAACGTGTTGAAACTCATCGACGAAACGTCCGAGAAGGAGAAGGAATATAAACTTTTTTGGACGTGCGTCTATCGCTTGACGGAAACAGAATTAGGAGAAGAAGAAGAAGAAGATAAACTGACGGAAATGGACGAAGAGATGATGGAATCGGTCGACTTATCTGGCTCGCTCGAAGAGTTGACCGATCTAGAACAGGAAATCAATCGATCCATAAACGAGGATTTAGACGACGACACGGAAATCTCGTTTTGGAGGAAAGCGATGAAGCGAGTGACGCTGGCGAAATTAAACAGGCAATGCAGAGAAACGTTGGCGAAAGTGTACGAGGAATCGAAGAAGAACATCAAGTTTGTCGTCGTCGAAAAAAAAGATGGAAAAGAAGAGAAAGAGAACTACGACAACGACGAAGACGACGAAGACTTGCTCGGCGGCGACGACTTTGCGAAACGAGTTCGAGACGACGATAAAGACGACGACGACGGTAAAGAAGAAGAAGAAGAAGAAGAAGAAGAAGAAGAAGAAGAAGAAGACGAGGAAGCGCTCTTGGCGAACATCGACGTGACGTATGGCGACGAACCGAAACCGCTGTCCAAAGAAGAGTCCGCGAAACTTTTAAAACTCTACGAAGAGCAGCAGCAGCGGCTGCGAGGAGAAGGCGAAGATTTATTGAATGTTCAAGAAGTGATTGTCCTCATCGACGAAGACGAAGACGCCGAAAATCTTCGCCGGTTGCGCGCCGCCGCTTGTGAGAAGTTTGCGAAAGAACAGCTCGAAAAGAAGTTGGAAAAGCAACGACGATATCAACAAGAAAGAATGAAGAGGCAAAAAGGAAGAAAAATCAATCCGAGCGACGACGACGACGACGAAGAAGAAGACAAAGACCAAGAAGAAAAGAAAACGCCAGAAGAAATCCAACATGAAGCCGATGATCTCGAGGAAGAACTCAAAGCGAAGCGATACGCGGAGAAACAGATGGGCAAACTCGAGGATGGGGACATCGCGTTCACCGGCGAAGTCGAACAAAAAGATCTCGGCGATCGAGAACTTTACTGGTGGCACAACAAGTACAAACCTCGGAAACCTCGATACTTCAACCGAGTGCACACCGGGTACGAGTGGAACAAGTACAACTCCACGCATTATGACCACGATAACCCGCCGCCGAAAACCGTCCAAGGGTATAAGTTTAACGTCTTCTACCCGGATTTGATCGATTCGTCCAAAGCGCCTACGTATAAGTGCGAGCGCGATGTATCCGCCGTAAACGACGACACGTGCATACTGAAAATATCCAGCGGTCCTCCGTACGAAGACGTCGCGTTTCGCATCGTAAACAAAGAGTGGGAGTACTCGCACAAACGCGGGTTCAAGTGTACGTTTGAACGAGGGATATTTCATTTATACGTAAACTTCAAACGCCCGAGATATAGACGTTAATAGTAAAATAGTCTTCTTAGTAATAAAGTATATATAGTAAAAAGTAGTCCACGTCTTCTCTCGTCGTCGTTAAAAGCATCACATCTTTTCAGTGCGTGTGGCACACTCATCTCTCGTCTTCTTCTTCTTTTTCTAACCTTTTCCTCGCTTCTTCTTTCGCCCATCCGACTAAACTGGTGTCCGGTTTCCCGTTCAAACCGACGCATAAAATCACACCCGCGCTGAAGAAGGTCACAAAATACGGCAGTTCCCAGCTCTCTCTGATTCGTTTTTGCCCTTTTAAAGGTGGGGTTTCCCCGAAGAGAAGTCCGTTTCTTTTCGTTTGCGTGCCTTCGGAAAAGTACGACGATCCTTTCGGCGTGGCGCCCCCGTAGGATCTTCTTTGTACGTGATGACTACTAAAACTGCTATTCATGTTGCTACTCCTCACAGAACCACCTGATCTTGAGGAAAAGGAGGAAACGAAGGAGGACGTAGAAGACAACCCCGCGACTAAAGATCTGAACGCTCTCAGATTGGCAATAAGTTGTTGACACCCTTTTGACATGTTCGTTTTACTACAAGAAGAGAGAGAGTGAGAGAGAATGAAGAGTTTCTTCTCGAGAGTGACTATTTGTGTCAAGTGTTTCTTAAAAAGCAAAAGAGTTAAAAGGAAAAAAAGCGATTGCATTGTATTTAGGGTGTACAGCCCTAATTTTAAAAATTGCTTCTCTCTCGTAGCAAAAAAAAACAAAACTCTCTCGAGTGTTAATTAATAAAAGGGGGCGCGTCTGTCTTTTCTTCTGTTTTCCTCATTAATTACATCATCGATTCCATTAAGAGAGGAGCACAAAAGAAGACTTTCATCGTATAACGAACAACAGAGAAAGGAGAGAGCGAGAGAAGAAGAGACTACTTTATTCTTTTGTTCGTTTCTTCAAAACTTTTACTTAAGAAGCAAACTTTGGGAGGAGGAGAGGCGTCTCATCTGTTTCCTTAAAGAGGTGTTCTGAGGTGGAAATTTTGCAAGTCATTTTCCATTTAAAGAAGAAGAAGAAGACAAAGAACGAGACGATGA
>JGI20158J14315_10000944_pt1 | contig 21779 bp, 16 predicted proteins | sample COG_08_FD_14315 | JGI IMG/M metagenome (IMG submission 14315)
GCTATATTTGCATCCCAATTCTCGAAAGATGGCCAAGAAAGGCAACCGTATACAAGTAATTTTGGAGTGCACTGAGCACAAGACTTCTGGCATGCCCGGAACGTCCCGATACATCACGACCAAAAACCGGAAGAATTCTCCGGATCGAATTGAATTGAAAAAGTACAACCCGGTGTTGCGCAAGAATACCGTCCACAAAGAGATTAAATAAGCTGAGTCATGGCAAAGAAAACAGTAGCATCGTTGCAGACAGGCGGCGGTAAGCAGCACACGAAAGTGATTAAGATGGTCCGCAACACAAAGTCTGGTGCTTATTCTTTTCGCGAAGAGGTTGTGCACAACGACGATGTCAAGGACTGGTTAGCACGCGACTAAAATCGCTGGACCTGCCACAAACGATTTGGGCCGAACTCCAGCGGAGGCGGCCCTTTTTTTGTCACATTATTTTCGAAATCGATGAGTTTTTTTAAACGCATTTTTTCAGGGAAGCAGAAGGAAAGCCTCGACAGCGGACTTGCAAAGTCACGCACGAACGTATTCCAAAAACTGACCAAGGTGTTTACCGGCCGTCGCCGGGTCGATGAGGATTTGATGGAGGAGCTGGAAGAGGCGCTCATTACTGCTGATGTGGGGGTGGAGACGACCATGAAGATTTTAGATCGGTTGCGGAAGCGTGCGCGGTTTGAGGCCTATGCGGAAGTGGAGGAGCTTTACACGATGCTGCGGGAAGAGATTGCGGGCTTGTTCGAAGGAAACGACTCAGGTCCCGTGAAGGACATGGCTTCTCCCCACGTGGTGATGGTGGTGGGGGTGAATGGAGTGGGTAAGACCACGTCGATTGGGAAATTAGCTTGGCGATACAAGCAAGCGGGAAAGCGAGTTTTACTGGGAGCGGCAGACACGTTCAGAGCGGCAGCAATCGATCAACTTACAGTTTGGTCTGAGCGAGCGGGTGTGGAGATTGTCGCCCAGCATATGGGGGCTGATCCAGCCGCCGTGGCATACGACACCTTGGAGGCTGCCGTGGCTAGAAATTCTGAGGTCGTGATTATTGATACCGCTGGACGGCTGCACAACAAGCGGGGATTGATGGAGGAACTAACCAAAGTGCGCCGAATTATGGATCGAATCGTCCCTGGTGCGCCGCACGAAGTGCTGTTGGTTTTGGATGGTTCTACAGGCCAAAATGCGGTGGAGCAAGCCAAGCAATTTACCTCTGCAACCGAAGTGACGGGGCTTGTGCTCACGAAGTTGGATGGCACAGCCAAAGGCGGTGTGGTCCTCGCTATCTCTGACCAACTCAACATTCCCGTTCGGTATGTTGGCATCGGAGAAAAAATGGAGGACCTGCAAGATTTTGAAATGATTGAATTCATCGACAGCTTACTCCCAGAGAATTGGGAGGACGCTGCCCAAGCCGCCCAATCCTAACCCACACTTCATGAGAACTCGGACTACCCGCGCCCGCAAGGTCAATGTTATCACCTTAGGGTGTGCCAAAAACATTTACGATTCAGAGGTGCTCATGGGCCAACTTCGGGCCAACTCGTATGAGGTTGAGCACGAAAGTAAAAAGGACGATGCCGGCATCGTGATTGTCAATACGTGTGGTTTTATTGAGAGTGCGAAGCAAGAGAGCATCGACACAATTTTGCAATTTTCTGAGGCGAAAAAAGCCGGCCTTGTGGACCGCGTCTATGTCACAGGATGTTTGTCTGAACGCTACAAGGATGAATTGAGTGACGGCATTCCAGAAGTGGATGCATGGTTCGGAACGCGTGATTTACCCAGGCTTTTAAAAACATTGAAGGCCGACTACAAGAAGGAACTGGTGGGCGAGCGATTGCTCACGACGCCTGCGCACTATGCGTATTTGAAAATCGCCGAAGGATGCGACCGACCCTGCGCGTTTTGTGCGATTCCCTTGATGAGAGGCAAGCACGTTTCTACCCCCATGGAGGATCTGGTAAAACAAGCTGAGATGCTGGTAGCCAATGGCACACGGGAGCTCATTCTGATTGCCCAGGATTTGACTTATTACGGTTTGGACATCTACAAAAAACGCGAGCTAGCGACCTTGGTGGATCGATTGAGTGATGTGGAAGGACTGGACTGGATTCGCTTGCATTACGCGTTCCCCACTGGTTTCCCGATGGACGTGCTTGACGTGATGGCAGCGAAGCCCAACGTTTGCAATTACCTGGATATGCCATTGCAGCACGCTTCGGACGAGATGCTCAAGTCAATGCGACGAGGAATCACGCAGGAAAAGATGGACCGGTTGATCGGGGATATTCGCAACCGCGTTCCGGAAATTGCTTTGCGAACGACCCTTATCTGTGGATTCCCGGGTGAAACGGAGGCTCACCATCAAGACATGCTCAATTGGACGGAGCGCATGCGCTTTGACCGCGTTGGTTGTTTTACGTATTCGCATGAGGAAAACACCCATGCCTATAGTCTGCAAGATGATGTGCCTGAGGAAATTAAGAAGAAGCGAGTGGATGAAATCATGACCCAACAAGCGGGCATTTCATTCGAACTCAATCAAAAATTTGTTGGCACGCAGCAACGCGTTCTAATCGATCGATTGGAGGACGGACAATGGATAGGACGGACCGAGTGGGATTCACCTGACGTGGATAATGAAGTGCGCATTACTGCACCCGATGATGTACACCTGAGAATCGGTGACTTTGCTATGGCACACATCGATTCGGCTACTGAATTTGACTTGCATGGGCGACTGGCGTGANGTGAATTACCCGGTAATGGAACGGTTTTTTACCGTTCAAGGTGAAGGTGCTTATACTGGAGCCTCGGCTTGGTTCATCCGGTTGGGTGGGTGTGACGTCGGATGTGCTTGGTGNGATGTGAAAGAAAGTTGGGACGCCGAAGTACATCCGAAGGTAGATGCGGGAACGTTGGTGGACGAAGCGGTTCAATCCGGGGCCCCCATTTGTGTGATCACGGGGGGAGAGCCTGCGATGCACGACCTGACATCCTTGACGTTAGGCCTTCAATCCGCGGGATTGCGCACGCACATTGAAACGTCTGGAACGCACCCGATGACGGGGACATGGGATTGGGTGACATTTTCTCCCAAGCGATTTAANTCCCCGCTAGACGCCATTTATGGCGCTTCGCATGAACTCAAGATTGTGGTCGTCAATCGGCATGATTTGCAATGGGGAGAGGAACATGCGATGAAGATGCCTCCGGCTGCCTCTTGTTACTTCCAGCCTGAATGGGATCGCCGAGACAAAGTACTTCCATACATCATGAAGCACTTGCGAACGAGTCCGAGCTGGCGCATCAGCTTGCAAACGCACAAATATCTGGGGTTGCCTTGACGGCTCCTTGATTCAAATTCAATTGACCAGCCGTAGCTTGAGGGTAGGGGAAAGAGGTTGAGCTCTGCAGCAAAGAACCATGCCTTGGGCTTTTTCTCCTTCGGTCAACCCGCTGATTCCCTCGCGTTGCACCTGTCCTTCCACAATTTGTGCTTGACACGATAAGCAAATTCCGCCGCGACAACTGCTGGGAACATCGATGCCTGCCTGATGAGCCGCTTTGAGAATGGACTGTCCTGATCCGTGCATCCGGAAGGAACGAACACCGTTGTCTTGTTCAATTTCGACGTCGCAATGCGGCCTTAAAGTGCCGAGCTGGTTCAGAAGAGGAGCTTCTGTCTCGTGGCTCAACTGTCGGTCCGTGAAGTACTCCGTATGTCGCTGGGACATGGGAATACCGAGCGCATCCAATCCCCGGTGCACCTCTTCCATCATGCCGTGCGGGCCGCTAATTAAATACGTCGCATCCTGAATCCCTGGTTTGTTGCGCAGCCAGCGGGCGACTTGATCTCGCTTGATTCTATTTGCACCAAGTGAGTCGTTGTTGTTGCTGTCTGTGCTGAGGAAGTACGTCGCCATTCGGTCATGCGCTTGAAACGGCAGGAAATCATTTTTTAGCAACCGCCGGCGTTCAGAAGGGCTGGAGTGGTAGAGTGTAAATCGATGGGGTAGTTCACTTGTCATTGCCTGCTGCATGCAGCTGAAAACCGGCGAAATCCCGATGCCTCCTGAGAATGCGATGAAATCTTGCGGAAGTGTATTCCATTCAGGTTGCCAGAGGTGATTGCCTAGATTGACAACTTCCAATGTCATTCCGGCCTTGGCCTCCGTGTGGAAAAATCGGCTAGCTTGACCTCCCCGGAGGTTTTTGACCAAGAATTCGAGTTCTCTTGATTCAGCCGGAGAAATAACAGAATAACTTCGATGCAGTCTTGGTTCTGTGGGAAGATGAAAGGAGATATACGCCCCGCCCCATTCAAAGGCATCGTTTTTGACTGCAACTGCGGTTGATGACTCACTGGGCGGTGCGATACGAACCCGCACGGCCTCAGGTCCTTCACGAAGGATGGACGTTATTTTCCAATGACCGAGTGCATCGTTTGCCATGCTTTACCAACCCATTGAAAAGGTGAAAAGTTCTCGCAGCAGCTCTGCTCATCCAATTCGATGCTTGGCCCGAACTTCGTTGAACGAAAGTTTTATCGCGAAATAATTTTTTTTTTGTCTAATCGGGAGAGCAAAGCGGCCAGTGTCATCTTGTCGACAGGTTCATAGCCGAGGGGCATGGTAAAGTGATCTTCCTCCCATTGGGAAGGTGCAATGGTCTCTTGCGATTCCATGATCAAGCGGTATGCAGCAGGACCATCGGTAAGCTCGATTTCTCTCGGTAAAGCGCCGACCGACCAGGCGCAGGGGGCCAGACCAAGATCGAAGGACTCAGGATCATCCGTTTTGTCCAACGGCGGCGGGCACGTCTCCAAAAGTTCCACGGCATGGCCCAAGAAATGGAAAAGAACATGGTAGGTGTTCGAATCAAATTGTCCGTACCAAAGACGTTCAAAACTGGTTCCTTTCTCAACCAAACGCCAATGGCCCCCATTGGTTTCCCAGACGACTTGCTTGGGCAGGTAATCCCATTTTTCCATCGCCCCAGGGGACGTCTCTGGCACAGCTTGTGCTGAAGGCACCGCTCGGTATTGAACGCGGCCACTCCAAGTGGGAGGCGACTGCGTCCATGCCACGGAAGCGCAAAGCAGCAAAAGTCCAGCAATCAATGTACGTTGCGTCATTAAAATGCGAGGGTTTCGTCGAGGCATGATCGAACTTTCTCGGAATTGACAAGCACAAACCGTTCCAAGGATTCATTCAAAGGAATGGCCGGTGTTTCCATGGACCCGACCACTTGAACGGGCGCATCCAAATGCTCGAAAAGCTCTGCACTGATTCGGCCAGCAAGTGCCTGTGCAAAGCTGTTTTGGACAGGTTCTTCTGTAACGATCAAGGCGCGGTGTGTTTCCTTCACCCGATGTGCAATGAGGTCAAAGTCGATCGGACTGATCGACCTCAAATCGAGGATTTCGGTGCGTTCCTCCAATCCGTTGGTCGCTTCTTTAGTCCAGTAAACTCCGCGTCCATACGTGATGATGGTGCAGGTACTTTCATCGTTGGTTCCTGTGTGCGTCAAGCTGCGAACCATTCGGCCTTGCCCAATCGGAACCCGATAATCGGCATCGGGCTCGATGACTTTGGCCTCTTCCGTGCCGGGGATTTTGGACCAATAGAGTCCTTTGTGCTCCAATACAATGACGGGATTGGGGTCGTAATAAGCAGATTTGAGCAAGCCTTTGAGATCGGCTCCGTTGGATGGGTACACGACTTTGATGCCGCGAATATTGGCCAATATGGATTCGATGCTAGAACTGTGGTACGGACCTCCAGATCCATAAGCCCCGATGGGTACTCGAATTACGCTGTGCACAGGCCATTGCCCGTTGGAGAGAAAATAACTTCTGCTCAGCTCCGTGAACAATTGATTCAGTCCGGGCCATAAGTAATCGGCGAACTGTACTTCCACAATAGGGCGCAACCCCACAGCTGACATGCCTGCCGTAGAGCCAATGATGAATGCTTCTTGGATGGGCGTGTTGAAGACCCTGGAATCCCCAAATTTTTGTGCGAGTGTCGCCGCCTCTCGAAATACCCCGCCCAAACGTCCTCCTACATCTTGTCCGTACAAAAGGGCCTCTGGATGGGCTTCTAGGATTTCTTGCATCGCGTGCAGAGCGCAATCGACCATCAGGGTCGTTTCATCTCCGGACCCNACGCGCTGCCCCGTCTCTTCTATAATTTCGGTTGGTGCCAAAACATGGGCAGCCAACTTATTCGGATCGGGTTCGTCGTGCTGCTGGGCTCGATCGAATGCGGCTTGCACCTCGTTCGCTGCGTCGCTCTGGATTTGATCCAATTCTTTCTCGTCTATGCCGAGTTGAATCAAGCGGTTGCGCAAGGCGGTCAGGGGGTCACGCTTTTCATGTTCTTCCAGATCGTCGCGGTACCACTCTTTGCGGACTCCACTGGTGTGGTGTCCGAGAAGCGGAACATGCGCGTGCACCAGCACCGGCGCACGCTGTGTTCGAACGTGCTCGAACGCAGCGTTCATCGCAACCATGCTTTCTTCCGTATTGGCACCATCGACCTCGATCAATTTAATCTGGGGAAATGCTTTGGCCAAGGTTGAAGCGTCATGGGAACGAATCTCGGAGGCGTGGGCGGAAATATCCCATTCGTTGTCCTGTACCAACCAAATAATGGGAAGTTTGCGCAAGTCACTCATGTGCAGGGCCTCACTCACTTCCCCCTCCGTCATGGCTGCATCACCGATGGAGCAGACGACCACAGGTGGGGCGCCTTCTCGGTCGTGGGGGATGCCCTGAATTTCTTTGTACTGCAAGCCCAATGCCACTCCAGCTGCGGGAATGGCCTGCATTCCGGTGGCACTGCTTTGGTGGGGAATTCGCGGTAAATCAGGCCGGTTTAAGGAGGGGTGGCTGTAATACGTCCGTCCACCGCTAAAGGGATCATCTCCTTTGGCCAGCAATTGGAGCATCAGATCTTCCGGTTCCATGCCCATCGTCAACAGCAAACAATCATCCCGGTAATAGGCGCTCAGGTAATCCTGGTTTTCGAGAAGCCGGCCTGCGGCCCACTGAATGGCTTCATGGCCTCGAGCACACGCGTGCACGTATTTGGAGGTCAATCGCGCATTGGCTTCGTACAGGTCGCTCATGGCTCGGGCAGTGCTCATGGTGCGAAATGCCTGAATCAATGCTTTGACGCCGGATTTGATGGTGGAAGCTTCCTTCATTTTTCGTCTTCGTCGTAAAGATAGAGCAGTCCGGATGGGCTACCTTCGCCGAGATGCACTTCAATTGCTGGAAATGGGAAGGGACGGGCAATGATTTTGTCCTATTTGACCGACGCGATTGGCCGGAATTGCCTGATGCCGGCGAAATTCATCGGCTTTGCGATCGAGACGGACCGGTGGGAGCGGATGGGGTCATCTTTTTTCGACCGATGGTCGAACTGCGGGCCGAAGGGATGGCAACAGATTGGGAAATGGACTACATCAATGCAGATGGTTCGAGGTCTTTTTGTGGCAATGGAAGCCGTGCGCTCTTCTCTTTCCTGCGAGAAAAAGGATGGATGCCTCAGAAGGGAGGAGTCTTGCATGCCTGCGACGGTGCCCATGCGGTATGCTGGAATGCGGCCCTTGGCGAGCCCGGAGTCGAAATGCGTTCAGTGGCTCCACCTCGTGTGGTTCCAAGTTTTTTGGGGGGCGATCGAGCGCATTTTGTGGATACGGGGTCGCCTCATCACATTGAGTGGGTGGACGAGGTGAGGCAATTGGATGTGATTCAACAGGGTCGAGCGATTCGAAATGCGTCAGAATATGCGCCCGATGGGACCAATGTGGATTTCGTTCGGGTCGCAGGAGACGGCTTGCTGGAGATGCGCACCTTCGAACGCGGAGTCGAAAATGAAACGAAAGCCTGCGGAACTGGCGCAGCTGCAGCTGCCATTGCGGATTACTCGGAGCGGGGAGGAAGCCTCGAACGCCGCATGGCCATGTCAGGTGGGAGGCTCACCGTGCAGGTGCAGCCCCCCGATGCAAAGACGGGACAATTTGATGGAGTCTGGTTATTTGGAGCGGCAAGGCAAGAAATGGAAGGAATTTGGGATGCAGCCAAAGGCCGATTGATTGCGGCGATGGTGGCGATGTTGGCTATATCTGCGGTCTCGGCTCCACTGAATACAATAAAAGCGGCGCCTTGGACAGACCAAGTCCGTGTCTCGGTGCTGACCGGCTCGCCGGGTCCTGAGCTCTACAGTGCTTGGGGACATACCGCCATTCGGGTGCTTGACATGGGGCAGGTGCCACCTGTTGATTTGACATACAACTATGGAACCTTTGAATTCAGCGAAGGATTCTACCTGCGGTTCTTGAAAGGAGAATTAAATTACCGACTCGCGCGCTCTTCTTTTTCAGCATTCCAGCTCGAATACATGCGGGAAGGACGGGCGGTTTTGGAGCAGCCCCTCGCTTTGGAGCCTGATGATGCCCGGGCGCTTGTGGCTTATTTGGAATGGAACCACTTGCCTGAAAATCGCGTCTATGCATACAAGTTCTTTGAAGACAATTGTTCTTCCCGCGTCCTGAATCTCCTCAATGCTGTTTTTGGTGAACGCTGGGATAGCGGCTGCGCCGGCGATGTCGCATCCGGGGTAACTTACCGCCAAGCGATTCGCCCCTACATCGTTGGAGATGCCTGGACCGAGGCGGGAATTGATTTTATTTTGGGGCCGCACGCCGATGAGGTCATGCCACCCTGTGGTTCCAGTTTTTTGCCGGACGGTTTGATGGTCCAATTGCTCCAAGGAAGCTTGGACGGTCGCACGGTTGCTCAGCAGCCATCTGAACTCTTGCCTCCTGAGCGCTCGTGGTACCGAGGTGTGGCATCGAACCCCATTTCCTCTCCTCCTTTTTGGGCGTGGATGCTGTTGCTGTGGTCCTTCATTTGGTCTATTCGGCGATTGGTGCAGCACAGAGCGGGAGTCGCAGTCCCCCGATGGGAACGAAGGCTTGGGAAGGGAGTTCAACTTCTTGCGGGGACATTGGGTGTGCTGTTGGCGTTGATGTGGATGTTCACGGATCATACGGACACTTGGGCCAATTGGAATTTAATCTGGGCCTCACCTGCATTGATATTGCTCATTCGGAGAGGAGGCAGGTTAAAGCCTTGGCAGGATCGCACCCGATGGGGGCTCTCCGTTGCGATTTTGCTGTTCTTGTTGGCTTTACCGTTTGTTCCGCAATTCGTATCTTTCCTCTGTGCATTGGTCGCCTGGTCTGTTTGGTTGAGTTTGGATCCGTGGGATGTGCCTGGCGGATGGCCGATGCGAACTAAAAAATGAACGACGTGCGTCCATTGACTCGAGGAAAGGTGCTGGTGCTGATTGGATGTGCAATCATGGTGCTTGGCGGTTGCAATCGGCAACCCATTACGTGGGAGACCAACATTGCATTGCCCTTGGTTGACCAGGTTTGGACATGGTCGGAGGTGATTCAAGGTGCTTCGGATGATTCTACGCTTGCGGTTGATGTTGGGTCACCGGGAACGATTGTGTTCAGCGGTCCCGTCGCTGAATGGGGCATCGAATCCCTGACGCAGTTACCAGACACCATTGTGTCGCAAGAATTAACCCCGGATTTTGACGGTGGACCCTTTGCTGTTCCTCCAGGAGCCGTTTTGTTGGACACGGAAGAGGACATCGTTTTTCAAGGAATCGACCAAGCTTTTACAGGGATTGTTTTAGAATCAGGTCGAATCGAATATTTCGTGGAAAGCTCAACGAATGGGTACGTAGAGCTCTTCTATGCATTCCCGAGCGTCACCATTTTTGGACAACCGGTGGAATTGCAGGTGGTCTTGCCGCCAAGCGATGGCGTTGCTTTTGAGACCCGCGAAGGCACCATTGACCTCAGTGGAGCGGTGATTGATTTGACCGGCGTTTCAGGGAATGAAATCAATCGAATTGCGAGCCAATTAATCATCGGAACGCCGAGCAACATCAATGACACCGCGCAGGTGTATGGGTCCGATAGCATCCGAGTGCAAATGCATTTTCAGGAATTGCTCGTCCGTGAAGTGTCTGGTTACTTTGGGCAAGAGACCATAGGTTTTGATGTGGAGCAGCAGGTGTTTGATCCCGTTGATTTCCCCGCCGGTTTTGTGGAAATAAATCCAACACGGGCCACCTTGCAATTTCGAAATACCATTGCGGCTGACCTTCGTTTGCAGTTGGATGCCATGTCGGTGGACGGTTTGCAAGTAACGCATCCTTCCTTGGGCCTTCCTCAATTGATTTCGCGGGCCGCCTGGGAAGATGGAGCGCTGGAGCCGGCTATCTGGGAGATGGACTTATTGGAAACAGCACCATCTATTTTTGAATTGTTGAGCTATTTGCCGCAATGGGTTCAGGTCGTTGGAGAGGGTCTTTTGAACCCGCTGGGCGATGTGTCGGGCGGTCATGATTATTTCGATACACGTGTCCCACCTGCCCTGTACTTGGATTTGGAGTGGCCGTTGGTGGGGACAATTGAAGACTTTCAAATAGCGCGTTCGCTGGAACTGTCCCCCACCGATTTGCCGGGTTTTAACGGGGATTTATTGGTTCGATTGACCAATGGATTTCCTGTGGAATGGACCTTCAACGCGGTCTGGCGGTTTCCGGGCACCGGGATCGACCCCGTGTTCATAGAAGGATTGGTGCCCGCCTTCCCAGGAGGTGAAATGCTCGAGTTGCGTATTCCCGTGGATGAACAGCGATTGGCGACCGCTGGGGTGATTGACGTGGTTGCATCCATGCGATCCGAAGGGCCGGTGGAATTTACCGGTCGAGAACGCATGAGATTGGAGTTGGGCGTCGAAGGAATGTATCAAGTCGAAGTCCCATGAATATCCGAATTCTACTGCTCATTGGATGGCTTATGGCGCCAATGTGGGTTGCCGCCCAGTTGGACAGCATTCCATGGACGCTCACAGTTTGGGGGCAACAGCGATCCAATTCGTTGGACCGGGATATGGGACAAAAACTCTTTCGAGGTGGACACATCACTCCCGAAATGGTGGCTTCTTCCAGCGCAGCTCAAGGTCAGGATATGGGAGCACTGGGCTTCACAACGGGGGTGGATTGGCGGTGGACTTCTCTTAAAGCGTGGAAGAATTCGAATGCTCGGATCTGCGGATCTATTCAGGGGAAATGGGTGGGCGATTCGAGGTGGACACCGGAGCTGTTAGATTTGGTTTTTTCAGGCAACGCTGGGCATTTGGGACGATGGGATGTCTTGGACGGTTCCCGCGTTCGGACTGCGGCTTGGATGAATGCTGCCATAGGCCTCGAAGGACAAAATCAAAACCGCATTGAGATTGGGCTGGTGTACCTGCCAGCGTACACCGGAGTGCACATTCGCAACGGATATTTCCATGTGGACGAAGACATCGACTCTTTGCAGGCTTATATGCGAGCTGATGCGGAAGTGAGTCAGCGGGCTGCCTGGGGCAGTGCCATCAATGCCGAATGGCATTTTTTGCGCGAAGAAGCGCCTTTCGCTTTTCATTTGAGGATTCAAAATCTCGGATGGGCGGTTGTGCCAAAAATGACGCAGTGGAAAGTGGACACCTTGATCGAGACCACAGGGTTGACGTTTCAGGGACCGGAATGGTCATTGGAGGCAGTTCAGCAGGAAGGGTGGGGAGCAGGTTTTGCTTCGGTTGATTCGAATAAGACAGTCGTGCGCATGCTTCCTGCCCGGCTCGACGCATCTTTTGAATACCCGCTTGGCCCACGTTCTGGATGGGATGTGCAAGTGCAGTTGGGAGAATGGATGCCCTTGCCTCGAGCGATCACGGGATACCGAAGGGCCATTGGAAAGCAGTGGCAAGCCGGGATCCAAATGATTGCAGGTGGCTGGGGACGGCTGCGTCCAGCGGCTTGGGCCCGCTGGCGTGTACCCGGTGAGCACGCCATCGTTATTTACCTCGAAGATCCATTTGGATGGGGAACTCATTCTGCCTTCGGTAGAGGCATCACCCTTCAATTCCAGAACATGTAATGCGAACGAGTTGCGGAACTTGGTTTTTCATACCCACCTTTGTGGCTGGAATGTGAACGCTGAGGTACAGCATCATGTCAAGATCAAAAATGGAGAATACATCGAATTTGAAGGATGCCGGCTGGACCGCTGGTGACCGGTTGCAGATCATAGCTGGGCCGTGCGCCATTGAAGGCGAAGACATCGCCATGCGTGTCGCCGAAGGAGTGATTGCAACATGCGCCAAATTGGACTTGCCTGTGATTTTCAAAGGATCCTACCGAAAGGCGAACCGGTCTCGGCTCGATAGCTTTACGGGCATTGGAGACGAAAAGGCCCTGGGTATTTTAGCCAAGGTCGGGGAAGCATTTGGAGTGCAGACGACCACAGATGTTCACGCAGCCGAAGAGGCGTCCTTGGCAGCTGCCTACACGGATGTGCTTCAAATCCCCGCATTTTTGTGTCGGCAAACAGATTTATTGGTCGCTGCAGCACAAACAGGCAAGGTGGTCAACGTCAAAAAAGGCCAATTCCTCGCCCCTGAGTCCATGGAGCACGCCGTCCGAAAGATTCACGATTCGGGCAACCCAAAAGCTTGGTTGACTGAACGCGGAACGATGTTGGGATACCAGGACATGGTGGTGGATATGCGCGGCTTTCCTGTGATGCGTCAATACGGTCCTGTCATCGCTGATATTACCCATAGCTTGCAGCAGCCCAACCAACAATCCGGCGTTACCGGGGGGCGTCCAGAACTTATTGCGACGATAGGCCGAGCAGCGGTAGCGGCGGGTGCCAACGGTGTTTTCATCGAAACCCATCCCGAGCCATCGCAGGCGCTTTCTGACGGAGCCAACATGCTGCCGCTGGACCAATTGGAGGGATTGCTTGCGCAGTTAAAACGGGTGCACGAAGCGGTGCAGCATGGATAGAATACGGGCCTTTGCATGCCTTGCGTTGACATGCTTTATGGCATGGGTCAGCGTGACCTCTGCGCAAACGGACACCCTCGAAGTGCGCGTATTGGGTGGACAACAGGATGACCGGGGTCAGCAATTGGTCGAATTGGCCAACGGAGATGTCCTCTCGATCAGCTCTACCAATAGCACAACGGATGACGAACCGCGGGGCTGGTTGCATCGCTTTGATTCGGCTGCGCACGTTATTTGGGAGGCGACAATCGAAGATGCGCCTTTGCTGCAGCCAGTCGATGCTATGGAACACGGCGATGGGCTCCTTACGGTATTCGGAATGCGATTTGGTGGCGTTGGCAATGCGTACGACTGGGGATGGTACACCTTAGATGCGAACGGTGCTTTTTTGACGCAAACTACTTGGGGCACGGACGCATGGGATTTGCCCACACGGATCATGTTCCACAACGATACGATGTGGTCGGTGGGTACCTCTTACATTTCGGGCAACGGCGATGTTTGGGCAACGGGCCACATTTGGATGGACGGTGCTTGGATGCTGGTGCATGAGGGCAATGTGGCTTCGATGCCCGAAGAGGAAGTAGCGGTAGATGCAGCATTTCAGGGTGATACCCTGCTCGTTTTGAGCTCGCTGATCGAGGAAAGTGCTGCACGCTGGCAGGGGGTGAATGCGGCATCGGGTGAGGTGCATTGGTCGCATCAAAGCAGCTGGGTAGATCCAACGGCTGCTGTAGCCATCGATGTGAATAGCACAAATGCAGTAGCGCTGATGAATGTGTCGACGGCGGATGGAATGCGGCTTGCATTTGCAGTGGTAGATTCCGCGGGGAATCTGGTCCTTGAGCAATTGCCTGGTTCCGGTGTGGACATCGCCGGATGCGATGTGCAGTGGTATAGCCCCACGGATTTTGCCACAGTCTCAGTCACCAATGAATTGGGGCTGGGAGGAGAAGAAATCCTGTTCTCACGTTGGTCTGCGGTGAGTGGCGCCTGGCAAGGTGGCCCATCCATCGGTACGCCTTGGGATGAGGTGCCCAGCGCCATGCTGCACGATGAAGATGGACGATTGTGGGTGCTGGGATCGACGAATGGATATTCCAATGGCCGCGATGATGTGTATTTGGTTCAAATTCCGAATGCCTCCATTTCAGATTATACCAACAACGTAGAAACGAACATTTTGGACACCACCTTGTCCATGGAAGAGCCCGTGTTTGAAGCTGGATTTTCTGTCTATCCAAATCCAGCGACGGACTCCTTCACTTTAGAAGGGGTGGACTCGGCTGGGTTTTGGAAGATCTTCAATGGAACAGGCCAACCGGTGAGGTCGGGGAGGGGATCTCAAGGATGGGTTAGCGGCTTACCGCCCGGATCGTATTGGCTCGTTGTGGGCAATGAACGCGGCGGAAGCATGGATGCTGTGCCGCTTTGGATTCGCTAAAGAAGGCGAGGTAAAATCGAATGGTAGCGTTTGGAACGCTTTTTGAAAAGGTTGTAAAATGAATGAACCCATGAAACGACGAAATCTATTGCGCGTCCGTGCAGGGGCCATTGCGGCTTTTGTGGTGACCTTGGTTTGGACAGGTTGCCAACCCACGCTCCACACGATCGGAACGCGCACATGCGAAGAATCCAAGTGGACGCCACAATCCTATTCAATCCAGGACATTCTGCCGGGTGTAGAAAGCAATTTGCAGGCGCAGCGGACCTACGTTGTTTCAAGAAAGGATGGGGCGGACGGGGGTGCTGCCGAGTCGGCATCGTGGTTTCTTGCGACGGATTCGGTGCTCCTTCCAATGCGTTTTCGATTGGACAGCGAAGGAGCTGCTCAATGGTCGGGTACGCGGAATTTTTATGGAGAAGTTCGCCCAGGCGTTCCGACATTGGCAGAAGTGTTCCCGTCTCTTTCGGGAGCTTCTCTGACTGACACGGCTTGGCTAATTCGAGAGTCGCCTGAGGGATGCATGGCGGTCTCCTTGCCACCGGTACAAAAACTGCAGGCGATCGCTGCACCTTGAAGCGCGGGAGATTAAAAGAATTCAAGTATCTTTGCTCGCGTTTCAATGGAAGCGAAGATGGGGGATTAGCTCAGCTGGCTAGAGCGCTTGCATGGCATGCAAGAGGTCATCGGTTGGACGGCCCATTAAACACAACACTTCCAGGAGTCCGAAGGAAAAGACTGGCACAAAGACTGTCAGCAAATGGCCTTTACACATCCAAAAATTGCCTGGGATACTGCAGGTAAATCCTTCATTGTCTTCTACCTCAACCAGAAACGATACAGACTCTCCAATGGTGTGCGATTGGGAATCGACTTGCAACCCAACAGATCTCCAAAAGAACAGCGTACTCTCGTTGCTGAGGAGCTCAGATTGAAAATTCACTTGAAGCTCTTGGAGGGGTGGAATGATGGAAACTTAGACAAGGAGGATAAGCTTCTTGTCGCTCTGGATCTCTTTCGAGTCAATAACAATTTCATTGCAGGGTATCAAAAGGCTGTTCTCAAGACCAAGGCCCAGTTTGTTGGTCATTGTATGAATCGAGGTTTGCAGTCAATCAAGCTTTCCCAGCTTACTGCTTTTCATTGCCAAGGATACCTGAATCAATTCGATGAGGCTGTATCCACCTACAACCATGAACGCAAGCACCTGTCTGTGATCCTGACAACTTTGATGAAGCCCATCGGACTTGAGTCTCCCGTCAACCAAACCAAGAAGCTCAAAGAGAAACCAACGCTTCACAAACCCTTCAATGATGTGCATGCTGTCCTCGAAGATATACGAGCATTCAACGAAAAGCTGTTCCTCTGCTGCTTGCTCACCTATGGATACTTGTTGCGACCTCACCAGGAAATCAGACAACTTACCTGGAACGATTTCAGCGATGATCTCGAATTCATAGCGCTCTCTGGAAAAAGAAACAAAAGCGGACGGAATAGAATCGTCCCTGTATCCCCTTATATCAGTAAATACCTCCGACCAGGACGGCGCACTGATAACATATTCACGGACACTGAGGAGCCTTTTAATGCCTGTTATTTCAAAACCCTTTGGAGGCGTTACAAGAAGCAATCGAAGCTCTTAGAAGCCAACCAAACGCTCTACAGCTTTCGCCACACAGGAGCCATTGAAGTCTACAAGAAGACCAAAGACATTGCTGTGGTTCAGCAGGTCATGGGGCATGCCAGCATGCAAGTGACGCTCGGGTATCTGCGGAATCTCGAAGTTCCTGTGTTGAGGGTTGAGGATATGCCTTCAATAGGATGATAAAATCAATAATTTCTTTTTCTAGCCATCTCACTAAATTGGATCTAAGTTCATTTTTTAGGCGATCGAGTTTCTATCTCGATAGTGATTGGTTCTGGCGCTCGATTTGATGGTTGTTCGAATTTGATAGTAGCGAGTACCAGACCATCCGTTGTGCTGCTATCTGCTTGGATGGGGTAGAACACGTCCAAAGATGATCCTGATGCAATTTCCGCTATTGGCCAAGGCGATATCCAGTTTAATCCGTCTGTATTTCCTGAAATTGTGAGGGAAGCACTACTTTCTTGCACATGCTCCTCTCCATGATTTTCAATCCTGAAATGGATTTCAGTCAACCCTGAATCACCAATAATTTCGCTACAAGGCACTGACTCTTTTGATTTTCGATTGAGAATTTCAATCTCAGAGTGGTCGACGACTAGCTTAGGTTTTTTGTGTTTCGAGTTGTCAAGATTTTTGACAGGTGTTCTCACAGAAACATCCGAGGGTATTTCGCAATCTTGATAGTCGCAGTTTCGGGTTTCGCGGCCCCAAGTGATTAAACTACCATCTTCTTTGACTGCTGCGAATTTATAGTTTACTGATACCTCAACGATACCTGACAGGGTTTTGGCAAATTCCAGATCCGAAGCCTGGATTCCTCCATACTCGTCTACTCCCCAGACGACAACTGAACCATCCTCTAATAAAGCAATGGCTTTGCCGTTATAAGCATCTATGGCAGTTACGCCTTTTAGCCCACTAGGTATGCCAAACTGCGCAATTCCATTGGTATCCCATGAAACCACCGTTCCGTCTTTCTTCAAGGCCAATGGATACGACATCCCCGCGGCAATATCGACAACTCCATCAATTTTCATTGTCTTTACTACTTCACGTCCCCAGACATCGCAAGTGGAAACTGTTCCGTCATTAGTCAAGTATATGAATTTGCTGCCTGAACCATCAATTTTTGCGATGTCGTAAAACAGGCGGGCAAGGATTTTTCGCCCCCCCCAAACGGCAATTGTGCCATTAGAACGCAATGCGATTGAAACAACGTCCAATACAGCTAAGTCAATTACATCTTTGAGCCCTGCAGGAACTAAATAACCATGCTTACCACGATCAAAAGAAAAAACTGTTCCATCATCTCTTAAAGCCAAAAAGGTTCCTGAACTGCCGTAATGGAGTGATTTGATGTTTTTTTCAGCTTTCAAGTCTATCTCGCTTGGCCGCCCCCACGTAATCAAATGTCCATCCTTATCAATGGCCGCGGATCGGGAGTTCGTGATTAGAACACTTTGTCCAACAAGGCTGTTGGTGGCTGATCCTAAAGCGATTGAAAAAAGTGTTAGAATAATGAGCTTAATAAGTTGTTTCATAGTACTAAAGTAGAAGATGCATGTTAATCAGATCTTTCGAATATTTTTTTAAATTTGGTTTTATTGCAGAAAATTAATTCAGTAGAATTTACCACGGCTTTGATTCACTGTTGTCCTAAATAGTTCGAAATGAAATTTAGTTTTTCTACTCTGAAGTTGATTTTGATTGTTTTTTGTTTGCATCTATTGAATGTTAGCTTTGGTCAAGACAGGACGATTAAGCGAATTAAAGAGGCTAATGAAAGTGGTGATTACTCGAAGTCATCAAAACTTATTTCAAACTATATAGAAAAAGAAGATACAACAAACGTCAACTACCTTATTGCGCTGGCAGACTTCTACTTTTTGTCTGAAAACGAAGGGTTTAATCCAAAGAAATCCTTCAGAATTATAAGTACTGCGAGCTGCGTGCAGGATCGTAAGGTCAATTCGGGGATATATTTCGAGGACTATGCCGCCTGTTTGTCTGTTCTGACAGAAAGAAGAAATGGATTTGCGAGCGAGTGGTTTCATGTAGTTTCCGAATCAAATAATTTGGACACCTTATCGTCGTTTTTAGATGATTTCGTTGGTTATCCAGAATTTGAAAGAATACTTCAGGAAAAGATAGTTTCGGTCAACTACAATAGAGTAAAAGACAGTAAATCCAAAGAGGCTTTAGAGAGATTTTTGGAACTATTTGGAGAATCCAAATTTGCCGATCAAGTAAGAGTTTTAATTGAAGAATTAGATTTTGAGACGATTAAAGCATCACAAGACCTTGAGTCTTTTGAACTGTTTCTTGAGAAGTATCCTCAAACGAAGTATACAGATTTAATCAACTCTTTTAAGGAAACAATCGTTTATAACGAAGCGATAGCGGAAAATTCACTTTCTACTTTTGACGCATTTTTAAAGGAGTTTCCATTTTCAAATAAAATTGATGCAGTAAACACAAAAATTGAAAGGATTAGATGGGATGAATGCGTCACTGGCAACTTAAAAAGATTGTATTCAAATTTCATCGAAGAATTCCCGAATTCAGAATATGTTCAAACAGCAAAGAGTGCTATAGATAGCCTGGAGGTTTTAGTTAGTTCCGAATTTAAATATGATTTAGCTTTATCTCGTTCATTGCCAAGATGGTCTGCTTCAAAACAAATCATGAATGCAGGTTCGCATCTCTTCGTAGGAATGAACGATCAGAGTACCTACGCTTTAGCTCGAGACAATGAAACTGAAACGGGGACAATTGTCGCAGCTGTAGACGGAAGTGTGCTTTTTGATTTCCCAATGACAGCAGGAGCTGTTTTTGCGTTTAGTGAAACGGGTAATAAACTTTATTTTCTGGATAATAGTGTGCTGCAAGTTCTTGACTTAGAGACCCATGAGTTCAAGAACCTTTTGCAATTACCAAGTGAAATAACAGACGGTATTCCAGGATTAGATTTGGCAATGTCTCATATTTTTGAGGAAGATGGCATTGTTCATATTGGCTTCCGCATGCCCGAGCGATTCACTCTAACGGAATCCGATATGCCGAACATAATCTATCACCTGTCCTATAACACAGTCAACGGGAAAGAAAATTACGAATTCTTGATCAATCCGCCAGTATGTCCGTGGCGTTCAGGATGCTATGAATTGGAAGGTTGGCCTGCCTCGGACCAGCCGTGGTTGAATAATAAATTTGATAATCTTGAAGGGTCTTTTGAACAGAAGATAATCAAACTGAAGGTTCTCTGCGGAAACGGAATTCGGGTTCATCCGACAGAAAAGGGTGATGGAGAGGAATACTTAATACTAGACTGGACTTGTAAGGATGATTATAATCCCCCCATGGAGTATAATCGACCAATGATGATTTGGAAAGTAGGTCGAGATGGGATGGGTTACATTGGTACTGTAAGGCTACAGAAAACTGACCACTTCACTGGTTTGGTTAGCGATATTGATTATTGGAAAAGTGGCAGAAATAGTTTTTGGTCGAGTGATAATTTTGACCTTTGTATTCTCCAGGAAAGAGAACTATTTCATCTGTCTCTATTTAAAGATAAAGAGGAGGATTCGCTTAGTGCCATCGAACTCAATCACGTTGACCCAAGGTCGTTTGCACAACACCAAGTTGGTGGGAGGGTTGGCTTTGTCCATCTTGACAATACGTCCAAGAAGCTTTATTGTCAGAAAGAGATTCCTCATTTTTACCCCACTGTTTTTGGATCTGCCCACAGAGGTTATCCTTTAGAAACATCTGTACAAGACTTCGAGCCCCAGAAGGAACAAAATTCGTTGGCTTTGCAGGATACAATGAAGCGAATTCTGAATGATTTGGACAGCATTGTTAGTCTTAAATATGAATCGTTCTTTCCTCTGGAAGTTATGTTGAGCCAACCTTTAGAGACGCGTAAAGAAAAGTACTATCGATTAAAACACCTCTTTAAGGATAGTACCCCACTTTTGTCGCAATTGCACGATAGTTTGTTTTCTTCTCTGATTTCGCTTTCAAATGCCTCAAGGCAAACCTTAATCTATGATGCGAAGGAGGTTTTTGATTACAATGAATATGATTTAACCAATGAGGCTTGGAGGTTAGTTTTTACGAATAGATTTAATGGTTCGGATTTCTCGTTTAATTATGCGCAACCTCGTGAATTGGCCAAGAAGTCTATAAGTGATGAGTTTTCTGAAATGAAAATTGAAGTGGAGTATTACTTCTGCCCGATTAGCATGTCATTTGAGCCGCTGGTTTTGTTTATCCAAAATAATGAGACCAGCAAACGGGAAAGGTTTCTAATCCCATTTAGAGATTTCTCACTTCGGACCCATCTAAGTCGCACAAATGCGGCATATGGATTTTTGAGCTTTGCCTGCCGTCATGATGTGTTTTTGGAAGATCATATTTTGAGAAACTTTGTACTTAGCGGGAGACCTAAAAATTACTTCGATCTCCTTCCTGAGTTCTCACGTTATGGTTTTTACAGTTGCGCAAAAGTTGAGATAAAAAACATGGATAATCCCGTAGCTAATTTCAATATGGCAGGTTTCTGCGGGGAGGATGCAAATAAGCGGGTTTCGAAGATGTTCTTTGATAATGTGAACCAATTTGTTCATGCCACCTGCTCATACGAAAGCAAAGATCACGAAGAATCATCTGTTTTCGAAATAGATAATTCTTCGCCTTTTGAAAGTGATATTGCTGGATCAAATCCAAGTCATTACAATTCCACTAATTATGTTATTGAGATTGCCAACTTATTTGATGATTTCTATGACAATTATGGAACTCCTCTCAAGTGGCCTCGAGAATTGCAAGTTGTGAATAAAACAGGTGATGTTCAGGCATTATTTGACCTTTTTGAGCTTGGAAAGAAATACTATACTCATGGACAAATTTATGATTTGGATGATCTACCACAATTTTCGCATTCATTCAGTCCTAATGGTCGGTATTTTACCTTGAGAATTCAGGATGATATTCACTTGTATGAAACTAATGAATGGCGCGAAGTGCTCTGCCTACAAAGCGCTTCAGGGGAAGTTTATTGGGACTGCAATTCATTTTATCTAGGGATAGGAGATCAATTGCTTCCAATACCGCTTTTAGTCGACTAACCACAAAGAGCCCATGCTTTTTGGCTATCTGAGCCTGATGCCTGTGTTGAGCATGTAATTATACATGTTGCTGTTGAAAATCTTAGGGGAAACGGCGAAGCGAGATTGTCAACCTCCACTTTAGGTTCTTCTTCTTCGATAGCGGACGTTTTTTCAAATGGAGACCCTGATTCGTATTATGATTTTCGTATCCAAGGAAACGGACCGAACGACTATGTCTTTGGTGACCTAGTTAATCATAGTCGGACAGTACTTTCGCTGCGTAAAGGATTAGAATACATTCTCCCACCCAAAGTGTTTATTGCTGAAGGATTTTAGCTTTTATTCGATCAAAAAGACTGTCAAAAGACTGGCAGTAAAGGGGTGTTTGGGCTAGATTTGAGATAATTATTAACCTCGTCAGTATTTTCAGATGAGGCTCCTGAAATATAGTTTGAAGCTTTCGTTTATTGAACAGCAACGCCCTTAACCGCCACGCAGTCAATGGATTGGATTCCTTGCGGAGTCACAGTTATTCAGGTATATTTGCAAACGCTTCGAAGGGAGCGAAGATGGGGGATTAGCTCAGCTGGCTAGAGCGCTTGCATGGCATGCAAGAGGTCATCGGTTCGACTCCG
>JGI20158J14315_10000947_pt1 | contig 21761 bp, 20 predicted proteins | sample COG_08_FD_14315 | JGI IMG/M metagenome (IMG submission 14315)
ATGCTAATTGACCGTTTCTACCTAAGTATTTAATTCGAAACTTTTCTAGATTAGATGAAGTTTTACTTTTGGATAACTCTTTAGAAAATGATGTCTTTATTCCTTTAATGGTTTTATCTAATGACATCGTGTTTTTTCTATTTTTTTTGTAAGTATTTAACGAGATCTTCAAAGACAGTTGGATTATTAACAGCTAAATCTGCTAATACCTTTCTATCTAAATCAACCCCTTTCTCCTTCAGTAAATGTACAAAATTTGAATAGGATAAACCATTTAATCTTGATGCAGCGTTAATTCTTACAATCCACAGTCTTCTAAATTGACGTTTTTTCTGTCTTCTATCTCTGTAAGCATAAAGACCTGCTTTAGTTACAGCATCTTTAGCTGCTTTAAAATTACGACTTCTAGCTCCAAAATAACCTTTAGCAAGCTTTACAATCTTACGATGTCTTCTATGTCTTGGAACTGAACTATTTGATCTTGGCATCTTAACTTCCCGCTTTCGCCATCATTTTTTTCATTCTTTTCTCAAAGGACGGAGCTACCATAGTAGCTTTTTTAGCAGAACGCTTCACATCTTTATCTCTACGAATAAGCATGTGACTATGTCCTGCTTTGTTACGTTTCAGCTTTCCTGAACCTGTAACTTTAAATCTCTTTGATACACTTTTTCTTGTTTTTTGTTTTGGCATAATAATTTCCTATTTCGGGGCTAATATTATAGATTTTTTTCGTCCAGTCAAAGGAGAATCTTTTTCAAGTTGTGCGACCTCACTTAGCGTCGACAAAACACGCTGCATAAGATCTTGACCTAAATCTTGACGAGACATTTCTCTTCCTCTATACATTAATGTAAGCTTTAATTTATATCCTTCTGATAAAAATTTCTTTCCCATTTTTAACTTATTATCTAAATCATGATCACCAATATTAGGTCTCATTCTTAATTCTTTAACTTTAACAACCTGTTGTTTCTTTTTACTTTGTTGCGCTTTCTTTTTTTCTTCATACTTAAATTTTCCAAAATCCATAATTTTGCAAACCGGAGGTTTTGCATTTGGTGATATTTCAACTAAGTCTAACCCTGCATCCTGCGCAAGCTGCAAAGCCTCTTTTACACTTACTACACCAATCTGTTCTTTGTTTTGACTAATTAGTCTTACCTCATCAGCGTAAATTCTATTATTAACTCTTATTCTCTGTTTTTTAATTCGAAACTCTCCTTTCTTTGATTTCGTTTATAATATCTTTTGAAAACTCTTCAAAAGATAATTCTTTCTGTTCTTTAACAAATCTTCTTCGAATTGTTAAAGTTTGATTATCAACTTCTTTCTCGCCAACGATAATCATGATATTAATTTTTTGCAATTCTGCATCTCTAATTTTTGAACCAATTTTTTCTGAACGATTATCTAATGACACTCTTACACCATGAGCTTGAAGCTGTTTTGTAATATTGCTTGCATAATCATTAAACTTATCTGAAACCGGTAATACAACAACTTGCTTAGGAGCAAGCCATAATGGAAAATTTCCACCAAAATGTTCAATCAGAAAACCAATAAAGCGCTCATGGGTGCCTAGTGGTGCTCTATGAATACATAGTGGAGTTTTAAATGATCCATCTTTGTCTGTATAATTCAAGTCAAAACGTTCTGGTACTGCAAAATCAACTTGATTGGTTGCCAATGTAAATTCTCTTCCAATTGAACTCCAAACCTGTACGTCAATTTTTGGACCATAAAACGCAGCATCGCCAATTGATTCTACAAACTTTAGCTTAGCACCTTTTAAGGCATCTCTTACATCGTCTTCTGTTTTTTTCCATAATGTAGGATTATCAATAAATTTCTTACCTAAATCTTTAGGATCATGTAAGCTTAATCTCATTTCATATTTTTCAATTCCAAAAATTTTAAAATATTTCATATAAAGATTACATACGTCAATAAACTCGTCTTTAAACTGTTCTTCCGTACAATATATATGCCCATCATTCATCTGCATACTTCTAACACGCATCAATCCAAATAGCTCGCCTGATTTTTCATATCTGTAGCATGTTCCATACTCAGACAATCTATATGGTAAGTCTCTATAGCTCTTCGGTGTGTTAGCAAAAATTTTATGATGATGAGGACAATTCATTGGCTTCATATAATAATCAATCCCATCTACATCCATGGCTGAATACATGCTTGAAATATAATGGTCTAAGTGTCCTGATTTTTCGTACAACTCACCCTTGGTTAAATGAGGAGTTCTAACTCGTAAGTATCCGCTAGCTGTTTCCATTTCATTTGCTAGTGCTTCTAACTCGTCTATAAGAACTGTTCCGTTTGGAGTCCATAAAGGCAACCCTGGTCCAACTTCATCATCAAAGAAATATAAATCTAATTCTTTTCCAATTTTTCTATGGTCTCGTTTTTTTTGCTCTTCAAGCATTAATAAATATTTTTTTAAATCTTTTTTATTTTGGAATGATGTTCCGTACACCCTTTGAAGCGTTTGATTGTTTTCATCTCCTCTCCAATAAGCTGCGGAAGATGCTAAAAGTTTAAAGTGTTTAATAGCTCCAGTTGATGGAACATGAGGACCTCTACATAGATCAGTAAATTCTCCTTGAGAGTAAACTTTTAAAATCTCATCTCCCCCTAAATCATTGATAATTTCAACTTTGTAGGTTTCATTGATATTTTCAAAATAACTAATAGCTTCTTTCTGAGATTTAACCTCATGAACAATTGGAAGATTTTCTTCCGAAATTTTCACCATTTCGTCTTCAATTTTTAATAAATCATCTTCTGTAAATGGTATTTCAACATCAAAATCATAGTAAAACCTATTTTCTAAAAAAGGACCAATTGTAACTTTTGTTTTAGGATACAATCTTTTTACTGCTTGAGCCATTAAATGTGCAGTACTGTGTAACAATACACTATGACCATCTTTGCTTTTTGCATCCATAAATTGCAATTCACAATTAGATGATAGTGAAACAGATAAATCGGTTAAAACTCCATCGACCTTACATATGATAGAATCGCTAGAAATACCCTTGGTTTCAGACATTACTTCTAATGGAGTGATACCATATTTAAAGTCATGCTGACCAATACCTTTGATATTTATAGAAATATTACTCACAATGCAGCATTATCGATTAAAAATACGGCCATTGTGAAAAAACCAAGCATTCCTGCTACGCCAAGACGATGACGCTTTACAAGAGCTTTTTCTGCATCAGTTAGATCAGTTCCATTTAGATCAGAAACTAAAATCTGTTCTTGTTTTGAATCATAATACTTTGCATAAAATTGGTCCAACCAATGCATACCTTCAGCACAATTGCTATCATCAGAATCGCAATATGTCAAAAATATTGATTCGCTGGTACCTGGAATAGGTCTAACATTCTTTGTTCCCATTTTCATGCGTTCGAATTCATCTTGAAGTTGTTCAAACTCTGATATATCTCTATTATCAAAGTCAAAGTTTTGTAATTCGTTGGTAATATGTTGAAATTGAGATTGAGAAAATAAGCTAATGGTGTATAACCTATTATCTGTTGGTAAAGCAATAATTGCTGGAAACGTTCTTTCAGTTGAATATATCGGAGAATTCCATACGAATACGTCTGCAATTGCAGCGTTGGAAAATATGTTAACTTTAGACTTTCCTGCTTCAATTGATCTATAATTGTCTTGCCAATTATCACTTGCTGGATTTTCAGCTTCCATGTCTGCAGCACTTTGAGAAAAAGCAAAACTTAATAAGATTATTATGCTTAAAAACGTCTTCATTGATTTCATTAAGGAAAATTTACTATAGATGGTGTGAAAAAGATATATTTTTATCATCTGAAAGAAATGACTTCTTGTTCATATGCAAAACAACTTATCCATCTGTCAAAATACTCTTCCGCCCTAGCTCTTCCATATTGTTGAACCAACACTTCAAAAATATCATAGTTTTTTTCATCTAGGTAAGGATCTGCAATAAACATGAACGTTAAAGTTCCATCGTCATTAGTTTCTTCNGGAATNAAAAACTTTAAACTATTATAGACTTGAACATCTTCTCTNTTTATAGCNGGAAGAATAACTGTTTTTGTTAGCATTTCAAATTGACCAGCTCTTTGTGGTAAAATATGGTTTATAGCAATCATAGTCTTGCCATTTTGACTATATACGGTACTATCATCCTTTAATTGAGTTTTTACTTTAGGAACAGCAACTGCATTACTACCAATTGAAATAGGAGCAGCACAACTGCATAGTAACAAGGTTAACAATAAGGTTGATAGTTTTTTCATATTATTAAAATAGGTATTGAAATTTAATAAAAAATTGTCTGTTGACTTCTTTTAATGAACCACTATTTTCAAACGAGTCTTCTTCAAATAAATCGTTTACTCCGAAATAAAATGCGCTAAAAGCATTTGGCTGGAATGTAATTAACGGTTCAATAAATAATGTTTTTGAAAAATCGCTATACTGAATGTTTGATCTCATGGTTAACTTTGATGAGAACGAATGATTGATTCTGATTCTAAGTATATATCCATCATAAAAATTATCAGCATTTTCATACATTAGCCCTGAAGAAAGATTCGTTAGGTCTGACAACTTGTATTCCACATAAACCCATGAACCCCATGAATCGGTTAATTCTGGAACCTCCTGATTCCTCATTAATTCTTCGCCTATAGCAATTCCGGTGTGAAATTTAGTTCTTTCATTGAACTTTGTTGTATAAGATGCATTACCTTCGAAAACACTATCAAATTGGTAACCTTTGAAATTCTCTTTTTCTACTTCCATATTGAAATTAAAATTTGAACCATTATTAAAATCAAATCCATTACTTATTCTACTTCTTGTTTTTTAGTAATACCTGTATAATTGGTTTTATAAATCCCTTGAATGCCATGATTGGATTTTAATAAAAATGGGTGATTATCATAAAAAATTGTTTTCCCTTGATTAACTTTCAACCATTTAGTTGCATTATTATTTTCAAATCCATTACTTGTTCTAAATCCAGGAGAACGAAGTCTTAATACTGCTCCAAAATTATCTGTTCTAGTTCGTTTGTTTAAACTTAAGCCTAGAGCATTACCAGTAATTTTTTCTCCATCAAAAGCTTTGGTATGCTTTCCACTATCAAATGTAATATCATTCTCATCTTCTGAAGGATTATATTCGAAATTTTCTGACTCATTATGTACCGAAGCTGTTGCATGCAATGTTAGATGATAATTGTTACCAGGATGATAATGAACATCTAATCCTCCAGTAGTCATATCTCCAGCATTATCAAAAACTCTATTAGTGATAATTGCCCCAATAGAACCACCGTTATTTCCGATCATTCTTTTAGCTCTCACTATATTAGAAATACTTTTACCCATCTGAACTACTGAACTAGTTTCTTCAAAAGGTAATAATAGTGGCGATGTTTCATCACGAGCTGAAATAACTCCATAAGAAGTTCTACCAATTTTACCAGTATACTTACCTACGATTGATGGGTCGTTAATTGTTCTTGAATAAAATAAATTTATATATCCTCTTCTAGGTTCGAATTTAAAGAGTTCTGCACCTTCGCTAAAAAATGGTCTTTTCTCAGGGAAATAAAGTGCATTGACAGTATTTATCTCATTCTGAATGTCATCAGATTCAATCTGGCTAAAATCAGGATTAAAGGCTACTTCGAGTAAGTCAACTGATGAAATAGGGTATTTAATAAAGAGAGATAGCTCATCACTATTTGAAGTAGTGTCGTTCAATAAGTCTTCTCCATATCCAGCAACCAACGAAGGGATATATTCAGCTTCTCCTCGATCTTGCATTGGAGGTTTAATATCTTTTAAAAAGCCAAGCTGGCAAGTTTGGCACTCAATTCCATCTACCCTTGAAGTCCAGTAAACCATTCTTCTAATTTCATCGCTAAGTGTATACCCTCTACCAAAATCTATTCTCCAAGTTTGAACAGGTGAAACCGAATAACGTAAGCTCGAAAATGGAATCACCATCTCAACTTCATACCTATCTTCAAAAATAGTTACTTTAGAATCATAAATAATATCTAATGATTGATCAAATCCATAGGTAGCTCTTCCATCAATTTGAGCACCTCCAGCGCTTACACCAATCCCGTAGGTTAATGCTTCATCATCAAATGCATCAATGTTGATAAAAACCCTGTCATCTCGCTCATCAAGATTGTCTCTTTTTGTAATACTATATCTTAAATCTTCTTTATCAACAAATGCTTTAAATGCGATATATAAATTTTTATTATCATAAAATAATCTTGCTTCTGTATTTAAGTCAGCTGGCTTGCCTTGAAATGTTCCAGAGCCATTAAAATTTGTTACGATTTGAGCCTGAGCCCATTCGTCATTATCTACTACTCCGTCAAATTTTATTGGATTATCTATTTTAATTGGATTATAAATAGGTCTTTCAGTTAAATCTTTAAATGATTGACTAAAAGCAACAGTGGTCAATAATAGTAATAAAAGTTGTTTTTTCATTTTGCGTCTAATTATAAGGATAAAAATTTAAATCTGAACTAATTATTTGACAAAAAATAACTTAGAAATATTCACTGAAAACTTTCAGATTTAAAGAATGTGCATGCATATTTTTCAATAAACTTTTTGAGCAATATGCTGTGGCAACATTTTAGAAAGTATAATCGACTCCTAATGATAAACTACGAGGCATTGTGGGTCTTGCGCCATACGGTCTTCTAGCTGTAATACCATCATCATCCATTAGATTCTTCACTCCAATGGATAAAGACATATTATCTTGCAAGGCATACCTTAGTCCTAAGTCAACAAGAACTTGTGCGTCAGTTGCGTTTGCTCCTGAAATCTTACCAGAACCAGCTGTGGTTCTCATTTTCGAAGTATGCTTTACGCTAATATTGCTAGAAACTTTATCTATATTTAAACCTACATTTAATGACATCATTGTTTTGGGCAAGTAAGGTAATTCATCTCCTTTTGAAACATCACCCCAAAACCCATCAAATGATTCTTTAAACTCTGAGTTTGTACTTGTATAAGCTAATTCTACTGGTATTTGCACAGATCCATTATCTAAAAGGATTCTTCGTAGGTATAATTCAAATCCAGATATATCTACGGCACCACCATTATATAGTGCGTCTGTACCACCACCAGAAGAAGCAGTATCAGCACCTAATAAATTATCATAGTTATTCATAAAGTAAGTAAACTCCATGCTATTAATACCTTCATTTGTTTTAAACCCAAATTCAGTATTTAAACTTGTTTCAGGATCAACTTGCTCATCAGAAATACCTGAGGTTCCAGGTCCTGGAGGAGCGAATCCTTTATGAATTCCAAGTGAAATAGTTTGCATATCAGATAATGGATATTCAACAGAAATACCAGGAACAACAACGCTCATAGTATGCTCTCTCTTGGATGGCACTTCAGACCTATCTGGATCTGTTTTACCCCAATCATCTCTCATCACTGTAATTTCTTCATATCGAGCTCCTGCTGTAACAGTAAGCTCACCAACAGAAAATTTATCTTCTAGATATATTGCTGACGCTTTAGCTGAATCAATTCTATTAGAATCAGAACCTTTTGAAGCTTGGGTAGTCATCGCAAGTTTACCGCCAGTCATTTTGTAATAATCTTCCCATTGGAATCTATCCATTTCGTCATTATGAACTCTCATTCCAGCTTGAATATCGTGACCGCTTTGAGTTCTAACATTTAATACCGCCTGAACACCTGATGAATAATACTCTCTATTATTAGCTTTAATTCTGTATGCATCGTCTGCACTTTCTTGTGCATTCATTAGCAAGTAAAAATCATTCCAGCCATCTGTATCTGATTTTGTGACAATACTTAGAGATTGTCCATTCACTTTATTTAATTTGTACCAATTTCTAGCAAAATTATTGCTATATGTTACGATTGCAAGATTGATATTATCCGCTAACTTAGCAGCATATGATAATGTAACCTGCGAATGATCTGCGTCCATTTCATCAAGAGCAGTTGCTCTATATCTACGTAATGGATTATCGCTATAATCAGAATCAGTTAATCCTAAATAAGTCTCATTTGAGATTTCATCTGTCATTGAGTACTTAAATTCTAGAGCATGCGACTCACTGAAACTGTATCTTAGCTTAGTCATGAAGTCAGTTTTTGAGTATCCAGTGTCTCCCCCGCCATCAAGCTCTTTAAAACCGTCTGTGTTATCTGAAAACAACTCTACAAGATAACCAAATTTACCTTCTGTATTACCTGAAGTTACATGAAATACAGTTTTACCAAAACTTCCTACATCCAATGATACAGAATTAAGTTGTTTCATAGGGATTGAGGTTGAAATATAATTTAATGAACCACCTGTAGTGAAAGGACCATGCTTAATCTGAGTAGATCCTTTTCTAATTTCAATTGTTTCCATTCTACCTGCAGTCGGTGAATAATATGCTGCTGGTGATGCATATGGAGCTGGAGCAATTAATATTCCATCTTCCATTATATTAAGTTTTTCCATTCTCAAAGAACCAGTTCCTCTAAGACCTACATTCGGCCTTAAACCCAAACCATCTTCTTCAGAAATATATACACCAGGAATTCTTCCAAGAATTCTGTGGATATCTGTATGATTAAATTGCTCTAATTCGCTTTTACTTACCACATCACTTGGTTCCGCGTTACGTAAAAACATTCCAGATGTAATACTTTTAGATTCAGCTAATACTTCAACCGCATCTAATGCAATAGGTTTAGTAGAGTCTGATTCGGCAACAATATTTTGTGCAAATAAATTGTTTAAGACCAAAAGGCATATGGCAAATTTTTTCATTTTATTCCTTTATTCTGATAGCAGCTGCAATGTTAAACTGGAATAAATCAAAAAACAAGAATTATTGAGATTAAATCTCAATAAATACTATTTATAGACGATATCAGCTATGAAAATATTAGTATTTCTAGGATTTTCAGCGTCTCTATTTGAAGAAAATACAATTTTTTTACCATTCTTTGAAAAAACTGGAAAAGAGTCAAAAGTATCGTTATTTGTTAGTCTGGTTAAAGTTTTTGTAGCAATATTAATCATATACAATTCAAAATTACTTCCATAAGCATTATAATCTTCTCTCCAATCATCCATATTAGATGAAAAAACAATATGTTTTCCGTCAGGATGCCAAGATGGAGCCCAATTAGTAGCACCATTACTTGTAAGTCTTTGCTTATCAGATCCATCATTTTTTGCAACATATATATCCAAAGGAACTGATTCTATAAACTTCTTGGCTAAATTATTCTTCCACATACTAATTTCTTCATCTGAAGTTGGATACCATGCTCTCCATACTATATTTTCTCCATTAGGTGAATAGAATGCTCCACCATCATATCCGTATTCGCTGGTTATTTGTTTAACATTCTCACCATTGTAATCCATTTCAAATAGGTTGATATCTCCATCTCTTAATGAAGTAAAAATTACTTTTTCTTCAAATGGGTGTGTGGTTGTTTCTGCATTATATCCAGAATAGTTGGTTAGTTGTTTTACCGCACCATTATCGTATCGAAAGATTTCATAATCTCTAAGGGGCCAAATATATTTACGCGGATTAGGGTCTTTATAAATCTCAGGACATTCTGAACCTAAATGCATGGTAGAAGAAAAGAAAATATATCTATCGTCTAAAGAAAAGTAAGCACAAGTAAATGCTCCATCCTTAGCAACAAATTCTGTTAAATTATTTCCATTAATATCAACTATATAAAGCTTATCGCAATTATTATTATTTCTTTTTGATTGAAAAATCACCTTTGAATCATCAGAATTGAAGTATGCTTCTCCATTATCTCCTTGAAAGCTAAGTTGCTGTACATTTTCAATAGACATGTTTCTATCTTCAATGCAGCTAAAAAGTGATATTATTACAATGAAAAGAAATTTAAAACGTAACATTTAAGACTTTTTTGTTTCCATTTCTTAAAACAGTTACTGTTGTTGTCATTTCGGGTTCTAAGGTAGATAAAATATCCATATACTTGTAAATATCATCTATCTCTTTATCGCCAATCATAACAACAATATCGCCTTTTTTAATTCCTGCTTTATCTCCCGGTCCATCCTTAATAACGCCACCTACACTAAAACCTTTTTCTGGAGAAGAATAATCAGGCATAACTCTCAATGAGACTTTAAAATTTCGTTGCATGTTTTGCCCGTCTTCTTCCTGCTTAATTTCTGTAAAGACTAGCTTGTCAGCCGAGTTTGCAAAATTTAAAACTACAGGTTCAACTAAATCTGATATTTGCTTCATACCCTCATAATTTACTTTATGATACTCATCAGAAGGTTTATGATAGTCTTCGTGTAAACCAGTAAAGAAAAAGAGTACAGGTACATCGCTTAAATAAAACATATAATGATCTGAAGCCGAAAATAAATTACTTCTTTGAGATGTACTTCTGCTAAATCCTACTAAATTAAAATCTGTTTTATTAAACAAAGGCTCTAATTTTTTATCAAAATTTTCAGCTGAAGGTATTCCACCTAAATACAAGCTCTTTTTATCATCCAATCTTCCCACCATATCTAGATTAACCATCAACTGAACTTTATCTAAATCTATAGTAGGATTTTTTACATAATGTTGCGCTCCCAATAGTCCCAATTCTTCTCCTCCAAATAATATAAATACAAGCGTTCTTTTATGATCATTTGTGGATGCAAATTTTTCAAATAATTCTAAAACCATAGATGTTCCAGAAGCATTATCATCAGCTCCATTATTTATAGAGTCAGTAGTATTAAATAATTTTCTTAATTTTTGCGGATTTTTTGTACTATCATAATGACCACCTATTACAACAAATTCATCTTTCAACACTGGATCGTTTCCAGGAAGAGTAGCAATAATATTGTATGTTAAAACTGTTTTGTCATCATCTTTAATGCTATCCCTTCTTATTCTTTTTGCAGGAACATAATGTTCTTGAACCTCAACAAATCTTTCCGTTGGTAATGATGCAGTTCTGAAGTGATTGGCTATGTAATCTTTGGCTAACTTATCACCTTTTGTACCAGAGCTTCTTCCTTCTAATTTATCAGAAGCCAGGTAACCTATATGTGATTTAAAATCTTCAATTGTGATTTCAGATTGAGTATCTTGCTTTTTTTTACTTTCAAATTTCTGAGAGCTTAATGAAGCCTCACTGATACTACATCCAATAAAAAAAAGTGAAAAAACGATAATTCTTAACATAAAAATCCTTTCATTAAAACAAATATCCCACTAAAACGTAACTTAAAGCAAATATAATAGTTAAAACTATAATAAAGGTATTAAAGTGTTTATCCATCATAGTTTTGATAGGTTTACCAAAAAATCTAATTAATAAGCCTATAATTAAAAAACGTCCCCCTCTTCCTAGAATTGATGCAGCTATAAAAGTCGGTAAATTAATTTGAAAAACTCCAGCAGTAATTGAAAACACCTTATAGGGAATAGGTGTAAACGCTGCAGTAAAAATAACTAAAAAATTATGTGCATCGTACTGCGCTCCTACGTTTTCAAACACTTCAGGAGTAAAACCTGGTATTATCCTAAAAAAGAAGTTAGCTATACCCGTAAGTTCACCCGAAGGTGCATACCAAAGAAAATAGCCTATTATAAAACCAAATATTCCTCCTAAAACAGACCCTAAAGTACACATAAACACATAATACATAGAACGCTTAACCTTCCCTAAGCAAAGCGCCATCAACAAAGGATCAGCAGGAACAGGAAAAAATGAAGATTCAGCAAACGCTACAGCAAAAAGAATAAAAGTGGCATATGTGCTCTCTGCCCAAGAAAGAACCCAGCCATACAAGTTTTTGAGTGGATTCATTTTTTTATCGAATTTTTACCATTTTTTTGGCTTTGATAAACTGTCCACCATTTGGATTTTTAGGCGTATACATTTGACAGAAATATACTCCAGAACTTACTTCGTCACCGTTATCATTATTACCGTCCCACACTACAGAATAATATCCAGGACTTTTATCTTCGCTGACAAGAGTTTTTACAATCTGTCCTCTAATATTAAATATTCTTAGCACTACGTTTTGCGTTGTTGGAACATCATATTCGATAGTTGCAAAAGTAGTAAATGGGTTTGGATAGCTTTGCTTAATTTCTAACACATCAGGTATTAATTGTCTTCCATCAACACGCAATTGACCTCCAACAGCTATCGCAGTATTAAAAGATTGGCCATCAGTAGCAATCACATTCCATGAACCTTCTGCTACCGAAATAGTATCCGTTTCAGCTACTAAATCTTTTAATGCCCAGGTCTTAAAATTTTCATTAGTATATGCTGTCATGGATAAAAACTCTAATCCTTGATATCCGATCATTCGATACTGTACATTATCACCATCTACATCAGATGCTGGATCCCAAACAAATCTAATAGAATCATTAACATTTTCTGGCGTTATATATAACGTTCTAAAATCAGTTCCTGGAATATATTGACCGCTACCTAATAAATATTCTCCAAGGGTATTAAAATTTGAAGGAGGATCGTTTACAGGGTTTACAGTTGCTGTAAAGGTAACTACTTTTGTATCTATTCCACCGTTTTCAACGCCGCCATCATCTTGTACCGTAACAGTAATGGTTGCATTTCCATATTGATTTTCAAGCGGATTTAAAGCTAATTGTTGAGGTATTGATTCCATGACACTTATTTCTGAAAATAAATCTGTATTATCTGCTGTGGCTGTAATAGTTATATTTTGAGGATTTACATCTGAACCGTATCCAACTCCTGTAAGTGTAAGCGAATATTGATTATCCTCAAAAAACTCAACATTTGCTGGCTGGTCTATTGTAGGCGGTTGGTTAGGAGCTACTATTGGCTTAACCTTTATCTCATTTGAAAACGGACCTACTACTCCATTTGTTTCAAGTGACAACTGATAATAATAAAACGTACTAGCATCTAAGCTTGAATCGGTATACTCAACTCCTGGATAATCAATGCTAACTAATAAGTTTGAAGAGGAAGGGGTAAACCCTTCTTCTTCTGCTCTATATATATTCATTTTTGTTGAAGAGTTTCCAATTAATTCCCATGTCAAGGTAACGCTTCCATCAGAAGGAACTGCATATGTAACAGTAGGTGCTTGCCCTTGATCGTTCCCACTAGGATTTAAAATAAACAATCCTTCGTCTATGCCTGTAACAGCAATTAATCCACTTGGATAATATGGATAATTACTCCACGTACCATCAAATGAAGTATTATTATTGCTAGGATATACGTCAAAAAAGGAGTCTTCTGTTGGGGAAGATATATCTGATATATCTAATACGCGCAACCCGCTAGTATAATGTGACATATATACTTTATTTCCAATAATATAATTGTTGTGATCAATCGCAGGCGTAGGTCCAAAATAAGTAGTTTCAAGCGTAGGATTACTTAAATCTTCGACATTCCAAATAAGAGTTCTAGTATTGCTATACGCATTATTGTTTTCATCAAGCTCATCATTAGCAATAAAATATTTATGATCTTCCGTTAGCCACCCTTGATGAGTATAATAATCATCGTAGGTTCCTATGCCAATTGTTTTTTGTCCAGTTGAATCATCTGACTTAGTACTTAAATCTGCAATCCAAACACTATTTTCAGTTGAGCCAAAACAAATTTCTTTTCCTACGTAAGCCGAATCGGGACCATTATAAATAACACATTGAACGTCATGATTATATCCAATTCGACCTCTTTCATTTCCAACATTAGGGTCTGAAACACAAGCTGCTTTTGATGGAATTGAAGGAGTGGATATATCAATAATATGTAATCCACCAGGTCCACATGTTGAAGTTCCTACTGCGTATGCATATCCAGTATCTTCATTGATAAAAATATTGTGAGCATTACCAAATTCGCTATAAAAAGCCGTATTGGAAAAGGTAATTGGAGAACCGCCATAATTTCTTAATTCTTTTAAATCAAAGACTTGCATTCCATGTCCACCAGCCTCTGAAACAATAAATGCATGATTTTGGTAGACTTTTATATCTCTCCATGTAGAGTTGTTGGTTTGTGTTGCCAGTCTACCGACATATATAGGGTTTTCACCATCGGTTATGTCTACAAAAGAAGTTCCATTACTCATTCCCACTAAGGCATATTCTTTGTTTGTTTGTGGATCCGTCCATCCCCAAATATCATTCAATGATGTAGAGTTTAATCCACCAATTTGCGTTTTATCCATAAAAGACATTAAGTCAATTTCATTGCATGGAAACTGTCCACCAGCTAAACCTCCCGAACATTCGAGCTTATTATTAATTGATAATATTTGCCCTGCAGTAGAAAAACTACTAAATCCTCTATTTACACTGTTTAAGTCATAAATAAAAAATTCATCGGTATAATATGCATCTGTAAATAGTATATCATTTTTTAACATTACATTTCTACCAAAATATCCATCTGTTTGTGCATTAGTAATTGAATCAACTAATTGCAACTTGTCTGATTGGTTAATATTAAAATTATAAATATTTGATTGATTAAATGTTGAGATAAAAACGTTGTTATCATTCTCTGTAATCTTGTATCCAAAATGAGCATTTTCAAGCAAGTCATTTGGCTGTATTTCATACGGATTAGACCATGGATTCTCATCCGTTCGTTGTGACGAAATAAATGGATATACAAACACGGAACCTTTTCCATTATCTTTAGCTAGAGCTGAAATGTAAATATTTTTATCTCCAACGTAAACCGACTCACCAAATTTATATTTTTCAATAGAATCTTCACTTTGAATAATTGGATTTGGAATATCAACACTAAATGGAATTCCCTCTTTAAATTCAATCAAATGAACAAAATTTTTCAAAGATCCAATTAACAGTTTATTGTTTTGAAAGGATGTAGAAATACCAAAACCAAATTTATTAGGTCCTTCCGCATAACACCCTTCCACGTCACCCAATTCTCTCACGTCTATACTATAAATAGGTTTAGTTGATTTTCTTGCATTAGATGATGCATTCAAATTATAAACATAAACTAATCCATCATTATAAAATGGGGAAGATATTGATAAATATTCACCAGAAATAGCAACATTATATCCAAACTTATGAGGAAAACCAGTGTTAATACTGTTGACAGGATTATCATATACCTGCTCAAGAATCCATTCTTCATTATCTTTCTTGTATAAATATGCTGCGCCATGACCTTGATTATGGCCAGGAGCTCCAATTAACATGTAACCGGAAGATACTGCAATACTAAATCCAAAGTCATCTCCAGGCATTGGATTTGGAGAGCTTAATTCGTTCAACTTGGTGAGCTGTTTTGCCTCTTCATCCAAAGAGTAAATATCTACAACCCTATTATTTAAAGATGAAAATGTTTTTGCTGTAACAAATAAATCATCGGATATTGCCATTGGAACAGATCGTCCTCGACTTAATAATTCTGCTGAATGACTTTTTCCAAGCGTTCCTGCGAACGCACTACTTAATAAACTGACTATAGCAATAAATTTATATAGATTTTTCATAATAGTTTCAGAGATAAAGTATAAGTATAATTTTAAGAAATAAGAAGCGGTTTAGCGAATTATAAACTATTCTACAATTGATTCGATGGACTCATCAAGGAATAGGGACTTATCAATTGCTGTAAAAAAGTTTTTAAAGAAATCGATAGAACGCTTTCTTTGCGCTCCCCCAAAGTTAACTCGTAAAGAAGATATATATGGCTCTGTATCATAAATAGGTTTTACAGTAACAGTTGCTGTGAGCTTATAATCTTTTATAACGACAGTTTCACCATCATTATTACCGCGACCGCACAAAAAGCAGTCATCATTGTCTCTATCCGCGAATGTTAGAATAGCTGCAATTGCAAGAACGCCAACAATCACATCACCAGCACTGACTCCTTCATCTTTCTTTTCTACCGGTTCTTCAATTTTACTTGCTGTAATCAAGCCAAATTCTTCATTTAAAGTATCGATTGTGAACCCAAGATCTTGGAAAGCACCAATAGTTGATTGCATCAATGACTTAACATCGGTCTCATATTCTCTGGTTTCTACAGCTCGTTGAGATGCGGTAGATTTTTTTGATGAACTGCCCGTGCTACAGCTTATCAACAAAAAGGTTAGTACAAATGAATTTATTGCAACTTTTTTAAACACTACTCAACAGCCTGATCTAGAAATAATGATTTATCTAGTGCAGCAAAAAAGCTTTTAAAAAACAGATCAGAAAACTTGCGCTCACCACCTTCAAAGTTAATTCTCAAAGATGTTAAAACTGGATTTTCTGAGATTTCTTTAATTGTAATTGTAGCAGATAATGTTAAAGGTGCAATAATCACATCGCTATTATCTTCAATTCCTGTCAAAGCGCGTATAAACGCTTCAAAAGGGTCTTCTTCCAGGTTTGTTCTAGTTGAAGTTGTACCCTGGGTTTTACTAGCAGTAATCAATCCAAATTCAGCATTTAATACGTCTATCGTATATCCCAAATCTTGGAATGTACCAATGGATGCTGCAATTAATTCTTTGCTAGAAAAGTTAAACTCTTTGGTTTCGGTTGCTCGTTTAATAGCAGTTGTTCTTTCTGGAATCATTGATGCGCACCCATTAATAAACAACCCTAACGAAAGAGTTAGTAGTAAATATCGCTTCATATTAATTAATATTTAATGCTTTGATATTTAAAATCAGTAACTGAGCCAGCAGCGTCAAATTTAATTACTAAGGTTAAATTCTTTGTAGAGTTAGAAGACTTTGAACGTCCTCCACCAAAAATTCCAAAGAAATTACCGCTTGATCCTGCGCCTGCACCAGAAATACTAGAAGACTCTGCTTCTTGCGAAATTTTATCATATGTCCATGCTTCACCACCATCTTTAGTGCTTGTAACTAAATTAGGTGAGCCAAGTAATGAGACAACTTGCGAAGAACTCATTCCTTCTTTAAGCTGAGATTGAACTTTACCTAACGTAAAATCATTATCTTGAGCAACTGCAGTTGGTGCTGGAACAGCACATGCAGTAAACATTAAGCTTGAAAAAATAATTAGTTGCAAATATTTCATAATTAACCCCTTATTTTTGTTATTATATACATTTTAACTCTCTTCTAATAACATTGTTCCAAACTTAAAACAACGAATTAGGATATACTATTTATTTATGAATTTCTTCAGTATATAAGGACGTTAGTTGCTTGTAAGTGGAGCCAATCTTACCACTTCCAATTTTTTTACCATCAATGGATGTAACTGGAATTAAATCTCTATTGGCTGATGCAATAAATGCTTCGTCAGCATTTAAAACATCATTTACTAATACAGTCGTTTCGCAATTCTTAATATTTTTTTCATTCATAATGCGAAGCAAATTCTTTCTAGTTATACTGCCTAAAATTCTACCATCTGCTTTAGGAGTTTTAACTTCCCCATCTACTACAATAAAAAATGAAAAAGTAGTCCCTTCTAAAATTTCTTCATTGCTTGTATAAAGCACTTCATCAAAAGGTCCATTGTGTACTAACTTTCTATGTGCTTTCATTCCCCAATAGTATGTATATGGGGTTTTAACTTCTGCATCTACCCTCTCAAACTCATAAAATCCTAGTGCAATTCCATGCTGATAAGAGCTTGAAGGATATTTTTTAATGGGAGAGGTTACAATGAACAATTCAACTTCTTGAGTAGATACTAAGCCAGATATATCGTCTGGCGTTTTTCCCGCTAAAATAATCATTATATTGCATTCATTTTTTGAAAAATCATTTTTTTTAAGTGTTTCATGTACCAAATTTCTTAATTCATCCTTTGAAAACGGTACGTTCATTTCCATAGATGACGCATTATCTAATATGCGATTTAAATGATCTTCTAAGAAAACAGGAGTTCCATTATTTACTGTTTTAAAGAATGAAAACACTTGATATCCTCTTGTAATACTTAAATAATTACCCCTAACAGTAAGATTAACTTCCTCTGAAGGAATAAATTGATTTCTTGAAAACGATATTAAGCTCATTATTTTATGAATGTAATTTATCTATATTTGTTCCAATTACGATAGCAATCTAATTTATTTAAAATATCCCGCAATATGACTTATATTTTCAATTATGCGTTTATTCTATTTTATAGCAATCTTTTTATTAGCCTGCAATCAGGATTCATCTGAAGTATCTAAAAATACTCCTGCATTTTCTACGGAAATAGATGTAGATGATGAGTTCTATTTTGAAAAAGGGATATATCAAGTAACTAACAATGTTTATGTGGCAATTGGATATGGTCTAGCAAATTCTATTTTAATTACCGGCGATTCTGGAAATATTATTATTGATACCACTGAAGATCCTCAATTAGCCTCAGAAATAAATAAAGAGTTTAAAAAAATATCTAATCTGCCCAACCAAGCAATTATTTATACGCACTCTCATGTAGATCATTGGCGAGGTGCACCAGGATTTATGGAGGAAAATACTAAGGTATATGCGCATAAAACGTTTGAAAGAGGGTTTTTTAAATCAAATAATTTGTTGCGACCTATTTTAACTGAAAGAGGAATGAAACAATTCGGTCATTTTTTACCTGACAGTTTAAAAAAAGGACATGGATTGGGCTTTACCTTGAAATTTGACTTTGAACAGCCTCCTGTTATTTATCCAACGAATTTTTTTGATACTCAATTATCAAAACTATCTATTGGTGGAATTGAATTAGAAATTCAACACACTCCAGGGGAAACAGATGATCAAATTATCATTTACTATCCAAAAGAAGAAGTAGTTATAAGTGGCGATAATTATTACATGCGCTTTCCAAACCTTTATACTATTAGAGGGACATCATATAGAGATACCTACAGCTGGTTTAAATCGGTCGATACCATGCGTGCTTATAAGCCAAAATATCTTGTAAGTTGTCACGGACCCTTTCTTTCTGAAAAAGAAACAATTGAAAAAAGATTAGCTATTTATCGTGACGCAATTCAATACATTCATGACTATACTATCAGAGGAGCTAATTTAGGAAAAACCCCTGATGAGCTCGTGGAAGAATTTGAATATCCAGCTTTTTTTAAAGAGAACTATGACTTGCAGGAAAAATATGGAAAAGTATCATGGAGCATCAGGAATGTCTACAATGGATATTTAGGATTTTTTGATGGAAGAGCTGTAAATCTTGAACCTCTTTCCAGAAAAGATAGAGCTAAACGAATTCTTCAACTCGTTGGTGATCGCAATGCTTTAATAGCACATATTAATACAGCATCACTAAATAAAGATTACCAATGGGCTGCAGAGTTAAGCGATATTGGCCTTTCTAATTTTCCTAATGATAAGCAACTTTCTCTCCTTTTTAGTGAAGCGTTGGAATATTTATCCTTGGAAGAAACCAATCCAATTGCTAGAAACTATTATCTTTCAGAAGCCTATGAACTATCTAATAAGATTGTACCTAATTTAGAATATGTTGTATCAGCAGAACAGGCAAAGAACATTCCCTTGCAATCATTTTTTGATGCTATGGGTCCCAGATTAAATCCAGAAAAAGCAAAAGATAAACTAATAAAAATTGGCTTTAACATTGTAGACACCAATGAAACATTTAGTGTCGTTATTCGCAATCAAATTGCTGAAATTTCTCATAATTATGATAAAAGCTATGATGCAATAATTACAATTGATTCTATGACATGGAAAGGAATTATGTTGAAAACAGAAAATCCTTCCAAAGCATTTGCCTCGGGCAAACTTAAGGTTGAAGGAAGCTATACAAAATTCCTACAGTTCTCTTCTCTTTTTTCTAACAATTAGTAATCAATTAACGTAATTACTTCACCAAACTTTTCAGATAGCTTTTTGGATCCACCTAATTTTGGTAAATCAATTAAAGCGATTATATGCACCTCTGATGCACCTAGCTCTTGACAAAGTTCAGCGGTTGCCATTGCAGTACCGCCTGTAGCAATCAAATCATCCACTACCAAAACCTTATCTCCTTTTGTAATAGCATCTTCATGGATATGGACAGTATTTGTTCCATATTCAAGCGTAAAGTGCTTTTCAGCAGCTTTTCTTGGAAGCTTTCCTGGCTTTCTAGCAAGTACAAAAGACTTTGATAAAGCATAAGCAATAGGTCCCGACCAAAAAAATCCTCTAGATTCTACTCCGACTACTGTATTAAAATCCAACTCCTTTACTTTATCTACCATAATATCTACCGTAGATTTAAAAGCTTCAGGATTTTCTAATAGCGTAGTAATATCTTTGAAAACGATTCCCTTGATAGGATAATCTTTAACGATTGTTATTGTTTTTTTTATTTGTGTTATATTCATTTTTATTGCGCGCATTTTACTTAAAAGAATTGACTAATCATACAAAAAAAGTAGTACTAATCTTTACTATATTTTATAAATTATAATATTCTATATATTTTGAATCCCAGTTCTTTTATATGGATAAACCGTTAAAAACTAGAAATGATTTTTTAAGAAAAACTTCATCAATATATGATGCGCTATATTTAAATATGCCGTCAGAAGAACATGAAAAAGCACGCAAGTTTTTTTTACAATCTACTACTACGCGCATTACAATAGTTTACATTATGAAAAATTTTTTCGAATATGAACTAACTACTGCGTCAGATGTCTACAGTGAATTAAGTCCTCGTCATGGTTCAAAATCCAGTGTTGTGAACTTTATTTCTAAAGGGGTCAAAAAAGACTATTTTTACTTTCATAAAAAAAGTGATGACAACCGAAAAAAATATTTATTTCCAACAGAAAATTTTACAAAAATTTGGTGCGCATTTTTGTCAAGATCAGAAGGTGTTCCTATTGATAAAAATATCAATTGGAAACAGATAACTTCTCCACCTGATTTATTATAGTATCTTTTGTTTAAACTTTCTTAAGCTTGAATATTATGCTTTTCGCATAAACCAGTTAGAAAACCCCATAGCACTTTAACTGTAGACATACCTGCTTGTTCTGCTACTAGTTTTTCTTGATCTGATAATTTATTCATCAATTCAGCGCTTTGTTCTCTATGTTCGACGTCAGCATCTTTGTGAACAACAAAATACTCTAACCCTTCATCTGTTGAAACATTATAATGTTCTTTTAGACCCTTGATTTTTGTATCTGCAATTTCAGGAACCTGTCTTTCATAGGCATACAATGCCCCTAATCCTTCAGCATATGACGATCTAGAAAGCCTAAAGAAATTATCAATCATTTCCTTGGTAAAAGCTTCTTGCTTAACAGTTTCAACTGTATTGGTGTCCGCTCCAACTGCCAAAGCAAACTGCTTCCATAGCATTGGATGGTCTTTTTGAAAATCTTCTTCATCGCTTAAATTATCTAAAAGGATTTTTCTATTTTCAATATCTTCACAGATTGAATGCGTGGCACTGATATAACGAGGAAATGCCTTAATATGCTGGTAATACTGCTCAGCATAATCTTGCAATATTTCCTGATTTAATTCCCCATTATTCCATGCAATGTAAAATGGGTGATTCAGTAAGTGAAATTGATCTAATTTTTCATTTAAGTTTTTTAAATACATATTTTTTTCTCCTTGTTAATGGTTGGCTACCATTTAAAATTAATTAAAATTATAATAATAAAGTTATCATTTTA
>JGI20158J14315_10000953_pt1 | contig 21638 bp, 19 predicted proteins | sample COG_08_FD_14315 | JGI IMG/M metagenome (IMG submission 14315)
CTAAGTTTTATAATATTTTTTTGTCCTAATATAACAAGCATTCCTTGGGTCATTCCCTCTAGATTAATTAACTTATCCTCAACGCCTAATTCTTTTAATTTTAATGCAACTGCTTCTTTTTCTTTAATCAATGTTTCCTTAGACCTATTAATAAGTTCTTTAGCTGTCTCCTCATCTATTGCATCTATTTTTGATATATTTTCAGGATTAGATTGGGCAATCTCGTCTATTGACACAAAACCTTCTGAAACTAGAAGCTGACCTAATGTTTCATCTACTTCTAAGTTTTTAATTAAAGTCTCTGTTCTTTCTTTAAATTCAGTTTGTCTTCTTTCTGAGTCCTCTTTATCAGTAAGTATATCTATTTCATAATTGGTTAATTTTGATGCTAATCTTACATTTTGTCCTCTTCTACCTATAGCTTTACTTAAATTTTCTTCTGTTAAAATTATATCTATTCTTTTATTATCCTGATCAATAAGGACCCTTTGTATCTCTGCGGGGGATAAAGACTCTGAAATTAAAGTTGGTAAATCTTCTGTCCATTTAATAATGTCAATTTTTTCACCATGTAATTCGTTCACAATGGTTTGAACTCTACTACCTCGCATTCCCACACAAGCTCCAACTGGATCTATTGAAGAGTCTTGAGAATGAACACAAATTTTAGCTCTNCTTCCAGGATCTCGTGCTACAGATTTAATTTCAATGGTTCCCTCATAAATTTCTGGCACTTCTTGGAAGAATAANTTTGCTAAAAACTGAGGATGTGCTCTAGATAAAAAAATTTGGTGNCCTTTTAGCTCTTTCCTAACTTCNTANCAATANGCTTTTACTCTATCTCCAGTTTTTAAAATTTCTCTAGGTATTAATTCATCTTTTTTAATAACACCTTCCGCNTTACCTAAATCCACTATTACGTTTCCGTACTCTAATCTTTTAATAATACCGCTCAATATTTCTCCTTGCTTATCTATAAAATCATCGTATTGCCTATTTTTCTCTGCTTCCCTTACCCTGCTACTTATAACTTGTTTGGCACTTTGAGCTGCAATTCGTCCAAAATCAATTTGTGGTAATTCTTCGAAAATTTTCTCACCAACTTTCAAGCCTTTATTCTTAGGATTATCTTTTTGGGCGTCTTCTAGAGAAATTTCTCTTGCGGAGTCCTCGACTGTTTCAACTATTTCTAAAACTTTTTGAATCTTAATCTCACCGCTCTCTCTATCAATGACAACTTCGATGTTGTTATCATTTCCAAATTTTGTAAGCGCCGCTTTTTGTATTGCGCTTTCCATTGAACCAATTACTAGTTCTTTATCAATAGATTTTTCATTAGCTACAGCCTCTACTATTCGCAAAAGCTCTAATTTATCTAATCCTCTGTTTAACATTTACTTCTCCTAAAAAAAAATGGGCTAAAGCCCATTTTGAAAGTTCAATTATTTAGTTATTACTTAGTTGATAATTAAGGTTTTTTCAAGATCACAGTTTAAATAATTCAGTTTTATCTGTCTTTTCCCAGCTGAATTCTCCTTTATTAGTAGGCTTTCTCCCAAAGTGGCCGTATGCTGAAGTTACCTCATATATCGGGTTGTTTAATTTTAACATCTCTCTAATGCCTCTTGGTGATAAATTAAAATTGTCTTCTATAATTTTTTTTACCTTATCAACTTTTGCTGCATCTCTATCCCCCAGTTTGATAAAAATAGACAAAGGTTTTGATACTCCAATAGCGTAGGCTAGTTGAATTAAACATTTTTCGGAAACGCCTGCTGCAACTATATTTTTTGCCAAATATCTTGATGCATAAGCTGCTGATCTATCTACTTTCGTAGGATCTTTACCAGAAAAAGCTCCACCGCCATGTGGCGCTGCACCACCATATGTATCAACAATTATTTTTCTTCCGGTTAACCCAGTATCACCATCCGGTCCACCAATTATGAATTGGCCGGTTGGATTAATATAAATTTCATTAGGGTTTAGATCTGTTAAAAAATTTTCTGGTATCGATTTTTTAATATATGGAATGATTGCCTGTTTTATTTCCTCTTGCTTAAGATTCTTAGAATGTTGAGTTGAAATTACAACGGATGTAACTTTTTTTGGTTTTTCATCTTCATAGAGCATTGTAACTTGACTTTTTGAGTCTGGTTCAATTCCTTTTAAGGCTCCACTTTTTCTATCCGCTGCCATTAATCTTAAAATTTTATGTGAATAATGTATTGGTGCTGGCATTAACATATCTGTTTCGTTGCAAGCATATCCGAACATAATACCTTGATCTCCAGCTCCTTCGTCTTTGTTATCTTTTGAATCTACTCCCATAGCTATATCGGCAGACTGTTCATGAAGATACGTTTCAATATTTGCTGTTTTCCAGCTAAAACCATCTTGGTCATACCCAATATCTTTTATACAATCTCTAACTTTGGAAATAATTTCATCTTTTTCAATTTTTGGACCTCTTATTTCTCCAGCTAAAACAACTTTGTTAGTAGTTGTTAATGTTTCACAAGCAACTCTAGAAACTGAGTCTTTAGATAAATATGAGTCAACAACCATATCAGAAATCCTGTCACAAACTTTATCTGGATGGCCTTCAGAGACTGATTCACTTGTAAATAAGTATTTATTATTTTGCATTTTTTTTTCTTAATATAAAAAAGACTAAAAGATATGTAATTAAAACAAAGAAAAAGATCAAATCATTTTTATTTTTTTTTGATTTTATTAACGGCACGTCAAACTCTATATTTCCGGCTTCATTACGATTTAGTTTTTTGATTATATTACCTTTGTTATCAATTATAGCACTCACACCTTTATTTGCAGACCTCAGCAGAAATGTATTATTTTCAATTGCTCTGAAAATTGATTTTACAAAATGCTGATCGGGACCTATTGAATTTCCAAACCAACCATCTTCTGAAATATTAATAATTAAATTAATATTATCATCTGATTTTTGTATAAAATCAGTAAAAATAATTTCATAGCATATCAATGGCAATATGTTCATTTCATTGATTTTAAGAATATTATTTTTATCACCTTTCAGGAATGATCCGTGACCTTCGGTAATTTTTTTGAGACCCAAATGATTCAATAATTTTTCAAATGGTAGAAATTCTCCAAATGGCACAAGTTTTTGTTTATCATAGCTTTGCAAAATTTCAAATTTATTATTTATAACAAACATGCTATTAAAAAAATTTCCTGAATTTGGATCTAATTTATTTGCACCAAATACTATAGTATGATTTTTAGAGAAATTATCCATAATCATATTTTTAAAAATTTTAATTTCTTCAAAACTATAACCACTAAAAACACCTTCTGGCCAAATGAAAAGAGTTTTTTTTATTTTATCGGGTTCACTATACCTAATTAAATTGATTAATCTTTTTTCTATTTCTTTTTTACTAAGACCATATTTTAAATCGAAATTAGGTGATATAACTTTAACATATGTAATTTGATCATTTGTACCTATTAATTTTTTGTTTTTATTAATCTCGTAATTTCCATAAATATAAATAAATAATATTATTAAGACTGATATAAAAAAATAAAATAGTTTTTTAATAATTCTAATTTTAAAAAAAATAATCACGGGTAAAGTAAAAAAAGTTATTATTAATAAATTATAAAGATACAATCCGCTTATATTTAAAATCTGTAAAATTTCATCAGCTGTACTAGTGCTATAAGCCCAGAGATTCCATGGAAACCCAGTGAATAATTTTGCTCTTAAATAGTCCGAAAGAGATATACCTCCAGAAAATATAATTATTGATGCGAAATCAAATTTCAAATAGGGGCCGATTAACAAAGCCGTAAATCCAGTAAATAAACCTAAAAATAGAGGTATTATAATTAAGGTAAATGGAATTAAAATTTTAAAATTATCATCAAATGTAAGTGAATTTGTAATCCATGAAATACCACTTAAATAAAATCCAAAGCCAAAAAATAGTCCAAATAAAAAAAAGTTTTTTTTAAATGGTTTTTTTCTGTAAACATTTTTAGATTTTTTATTGATAAGAATGATAAAATAAAAAAAAATTGGCAAAATCAAAAAGTTTACAATTATTAAATTAAAAGGTTCAAAAGATAATGTTGAAAATGCACCAATAATAAATGGGGCTAAATATAAAACAAACAAACGATTACTTAATAATTTATTTAGCATTTATCAAATTAATGTATTTTTTTTCAATATGACTCATTATGATAAAATCTTTTTTTTTCTTATGATCGTGTCCAAGCAGATGAACTAAACCATGTATCCAAAGTCGATCAAATTCACTCTTAAAATACCTAATATTTTTATTTCTTATTTTATTCAGGTTAATTATAATATCACCTAAGTAAACTTCCCTCTCTTTCTTCAACAAATTTTTAAACTCTTTTTTTGATTGAAAAGGAAAAGATAATACATCTGTGGATTTATTTTTTTTTCTGAATCTTTTATTTAAATTTTTAATTTCTTTATTTCCTGAAAGCAATAATGTGCAATAGATAGTTTTTCTCGAAAAGACTTTTTCTTTTTTATTAAGTTTTTTAACTTTTCTAGAAACATAGTTGATTGGATCTTTAATATAATTATACCATTTATTATTACTTGTAATTACATTAATTATTATCATTATTGTTTTTGTTTTGGTAAGCTCTAATAATCTTTGAAACAAGGGGGTGCCGCACTACGTCATTGTGATCAAATTCTATAAGTTTAATTTCTTTAACGTCTTTTAAAATATTTTTCGATTTAATTAATCCTGAATGTGTTTTATTTATCAGATCCACTTGGCTGGGATCTCCATTAACTACTAATTTAGAATTTTCCCCTATTCTTGTTAAGAACATTTTAATTTGTGTCTCAGTGGCGTTTTGAGCTTCATCCAATATCGCAAAACAATTTTTAAGGGTTCTACCTCTCATGAAAGCCAGTGGGGCGATCTCAATTTCACCTGTCTCTATTTTTTTGTTAATTTTGTCTGCACCAAATAATTCGTACAACGCGTCATATAAGGGCCTTAGATATGGATCAACTTTTTCTTTCATGTCTCCAGGTAAAAAACCTAGTTTTTCTCCAGCTTCAACTGCAGGTCTAGATAAAATTACCCTATCAATTTTTTTTTCCATTAATAGAGTAACAGCGACAGAAACTGCTAAGAAACTTTTTCCAGTTCCAGCTGGTCCTATAGAGAATATAATTTCATTTTCTTTAAGTGCTTTAATATACTCAGATTGCTTTTCAGACCTTGCGATTACAGATTTTTTTGGAGTCTTAATTAATTGTTTAAAACTTTTAATGTTTGTTTCTTCAATTTGAATATTTTTTTTCACAGACAAAACTATATCCTCTTTTTCTATTATCTTCGTTATTAAATATTTATTAATCAAAAATTTTATCGCTTCACAAAATCTCAATAAATGTTCTTTATCACCTTTGCACGTAATTGAATTGCCCCTAAAATAAACATTGGTGTTTGTAAGTTTGGATAGACTCTTTAAATTTTGATCAAACTGTCCTACGATAGCCATTAGTACTTCATTATTCATAAATGAAACATTTACTGTCTTATTATCTATCTTTTTTATAATAAGATTTTGTTCTAATTTACTAATTTCAGACATTTATTTAGGCTGCATAATTTTTTTTACTCATATCAGAAATAACTTCACCGAATAATGTATTATGATTAACATTTAAAATTTTTATAGATTTAATTTTACCAACCAAATCCTCATTGTTTTCAACAATTACAGAGTTGAAATACTCATCCCTTCCAAAATATTTGTTTTCTTTTTTTGTTTTATTTTCGAATAAGACGTTTACATTCTCATTTATTAGATTTTTTCTATAATCGACTTTTATTTTATTTGCAACTTCTTGGAAGTTCATTAATCTTTTTTTTGCATCTAATTGATTAATTTTTTCTAAATTAAATGCAGGTGTTCCTGGTCTCGCACTGAATATAAAAGAGTATGAATTTATAAATTTTATATCTTCCATTAATTTAACGCTCTGATTAAAATCTTCATGTGTTTCACCAGGATATCCAATTATAAAATCACTTGAAAATTTTATATTTGGTTTAACTTTTTTTAATTTATTTATAATTTTTAAATATTCATCAATAGTATGCTTTCTATTCATTTCTTTTAATATTTTATCTGATCCGCTCTGAACAGGTAGATGAACTAATGGCATTAACTTTTCACAATTTTTGTGCACTTCAATTAAGTCCTCGGTAAAATCTCTCGGATGTGAAGTTGTGTATCTTATTCTTTTTAAATTATTTATTTTAGCTATTTCTAAAATTAAATCAGAAAGTCTTTTATTTTCATAATTATATGCGTTTACATTTTGACCAAGCAAAGTTATTTCCTTTGCTCCATTATCCACCAGTTGATTTGCTTCAAATATTATCTCTTTAATAGACCTAGAAAACTCAGCTCCACGCGTGTAAGGCACTACACAAAACTTACAAAATTTGTCACAACCTTCTTGAATAGTTAAAAATGCTGAAATTTTATTATCTGAATTTTTTAAAGAATTTAAACTATCGAATTTTTCTATTACATCAAACTCAGTACAATTAATCGACTGTGATTTTTTTTCTAACTTTAAAATCATGTCATTCACTTGATGATATGATTGAGGCCCAATAACAGCGTCTATATATTTTTCTTTTTTTAATAAAATTTCACCTTCTGCCTGAGCTACGCATCCTGCTATTATAACAATGGGTTTGTTCCTATTTCTAAACTTTTTTTTTAATCTTCCTATATCATGGTAAACTTTATCAGTTGCCTTTTCTCTAATGTGACAAGTATTTAAAACATAACAATCAGCTTCACTCCAGTCCGCTGTTTTAAAATAACCTAATTTTTTTGTTAAATCTAAAATACGATTACTATCGTATTCATTCATTTGACAGCCTAATGTTTTGATAAAGATTTTTTTTAACAAGTTATTTTTTTATTTTCAAACCATAAAGTTCAAGTTTATGGTCAACTAATTTATAACCTAATTTTTTAGCAACAGCGATTTGAAGTTTTTCAATTTCTTCGTCAACAAATTCTATAATTTCTCCACTATTAATATCAATTAAATGATCATGATGCTCTTCGGGAGATTGCTCGTATCTTGCTTTACCCCCTTTAAAATCATGTTTTTCTAAAATACCTGACTCTTCAAATAATTTTACCGTTCTATAAACTGTAGCAATACTAATTTTTTTATCTATTTGCGAAACTCTCTTATGAAGTTCATCTACATCGGGATGATCTTTTGAGCCATAAACTTCTTTTGCCTCTGATAAAACTTTAGCAATAGTTTTTCTTTGGTCAGTAAGTCTAACTCCTTTTATTTGACATTTTTCCTCAATAGAATTCATATTAATTAATTTAACTTAAATATATTGGTTTAATCAATTTATTTTGTATTAAACCTTTAGCAATTAAAAGTTCAATATTTGCAAGGTCAAATTGCTCTAAATCTGAGTTATTGAATACATATAAGTTAATTTTTTTTGATATTTTCAATCCTTTTGCAACCGAAAAGGAAGTTCTTATTGACGAAAAGCTACCTGGACCACTATTAACAATTATAGAAAATTTTTTGTCTAAAATTGCTTTGTGTTTTTTTAATAGATTTAATATGTTTAAAGTTAAGTGATCATTTTTGTTAACTTTTTGTTCTAACTCATGGATATAAAATTCATCTTTAACACGCAAACCAATCTTATCTTTTTTACCTATGCAATTTAAAATTAAAAAGTCTTTAATCATAACATTATTTATAACTACTTTAACTTTTCAAGGCCATCTATATTCAAGCACAGAAACTCATAATATTGATGACTATGGAATAATTACATTGATGTATCATAGATTTGAAGAAAATAAATATCCTTCAACAAATATTAGAATGAATGATTTTTTACATCATTTAAAGATAATAGAAGAAAATAATATAACATTCATAAATCCAAATAATTTTGAATATGAATTAAAAAATAATAAAAGTAAAAGAAAAATACTTTTAACTATTGATGATGGATTCTCTTCTTTTTATAAAAATGCGTGGCCAATATTAAAAAAAGAAAAAATACCATTTATTTTATTTGTAAGTACTCGTGAAGTTGGGGCCTTTAATTATATGACTTGGGAACAAATAAGAGAGATAAGTAAAGAAGATTTTGTTGAAATTGGAAATCACAGCCATACCCATGAGTATTTAGTAGACGAAAGTGTAGATTTAATAAGAAAAGATATTGAGAAATCAATTTCTATTTTTAAGAAAGAACTTGGAAAAAATTCTGATTTTTTTTCTTATCCTTTTGGTGAATATAGTGTTCTGTTTAAAGATATAATCAAATCATTAAATTTTAAATTTGCATTTGGACAACATTCTGGGGTCGTTGATGAAACAAAAGATTTTTACGAGTTACCAAGATATCCAATTAATGAAAAGTATGGTGAAATTAAAAGATTTAATTCTTTAACTAAAACCTTACCGTTTAAATACAAAAGTGTTTTACCAGAAGAAAAATACCTTTTACAAAATAAAAATCCTCCCGAGGTAAAAATAGAATTTTACGAAGGTATAAAAAATTTGAAATCACTAAATTGTTATTCGAATGAAGGGAATAAATGGAGACAATCCAAAATAAATTTTTTAAATCAAAATACTTTAGTGGTGAATATAAGTGAAAAATTTATAGGTGAGCGGGGAAGAATAAATTGTTCCTTAAGAGATCCAAGTGGTTATTGGCGTTGGCTTGGTGTTCAATTTGTAGTGAGTGATAAATAGTTAGGAGCTAAGCTCAATTTTTTTAGTTGAGCTAACCAAACTTACAAGCTCAAAATCTGTAAGCCTATTTTGTTTAATGATTTGATTTAAAATTTTTGTATATTCAGAACCTGTTTGTGCATAATTATTTAAGGTTTCTGTTAGCTCTAAGCCGGAAATCTTTTTGTTTTTTTCTCTGAGACTTAATCGTTTAGATCTAAATTTTGAGTAACTATTGTGAGTGTTAAGATTATTTTTATAAGCCTTTACAGAAGCTCTTAGAATTGGAAATTTTAAAATTTTATGACTTTTATTACTCTCGCGATCTAATGGGGCAATACCTTGACCACTCCAAGTCCATTGACCAAATATCGCGTTTCCTTCTAAAGCAAATCTGGAAGTACCCCATCCGCTTTCCTTTGCCGCTTGGGCTAATGCTATTGAAACCGGAATTATATCCATACGAACCAACAATTCTTTTATATCTCCTTTTTTAACTTTATACTCTAAAAGTTTCTGTCTAATCCATTGTTTCTCCGGGTCAGTAGTAAATTTTTTTTCAGATAATATTATTAATTTTTTTCTGTCATCAAGTATTCTCTCATTTTCAACTACTATCAATGGTAGCACTATCTTAATAAAAGTTTCTTTCTTTAATTGAGTGTTTTGTAATTCATCTAAGTCTTTTGGAAATTGAGTAAAATAAATTGGTTTGACTAATTTTTTTGATCTTACTTGCCCTAAATCATATTCTACATCTTTAAAAAGATTTAGAACAGTTTCAGTTTTTAAATTTAAATTGGGTAAGACGACCTCGTCAACACTCTTTCTTTTAACTTCTAATTTTGGTTCTTTTTTTTTAATTTCAGGTTTTTTAACTTCTTTTTTAACTTTAGGTTTTTTAGCTTCAGGTTTTTTAACTTCTTTTTTAACTTCAGGTTTTTTAACTTCTTTTTTAACTTCAGGTTTTTTAACTTCAAGGTTTTTAATTAAATTTTTTTCTGATAAATAATTTATTCCACTAAAAGCTATGGTAGAAATTACAGCAACTGATGCGATAACTATGATTACTTTTTTTGCTTTCTGCGGTTGTATCTGTTGATTGTAAATTCCGTGGAATAGATTGGTGAATAAATCTCCAGAAAATTCGTAAACAACTTTTCCTAGTTTTGGAATAATATTTAAAAAATTTAAACCTATTTTTCCTAATTGAGTCCAAATACCACTAAGGGTTCTTGAAATCTTTCTATTAGTGTCGTGTTTAAAATTTTCCGCTTTTCGGATAAATTTATTTTTGTCTTTTAATCTATTATCTTTAAAACCTATAATATTATTTTTTATTTTAGAAGCCGGTTTGAAAATATTATCTCTTAAGAAATTAGATTTAAAATCTTTTGGTATTGTAATTTTATTTTTCCTAAGTATGAGTTCTAGTTGCCCAGATGTAAGACTCTTTCTACTTTTCTCATAGTCTTTTATTTCTTTTACGTCATAAATATAGGCTAATTCTATTAGCTTATCTCTGTAACTTAATTTTTTTTTCACTGTACCGCCTCAACTGAGTTAACTTCTTTAACATAATGTTTTAAGAGATTTTGAACGCCTTGTTTTAAAGTCATCAAAGAACTTGGGCATCCTGAACAGCTCCCCTGCAATTGAACTTTTACTACACCGCCTTCAAAAGAAACAAATTTAATATCTCCACCATCTCTTGCCACAGCTGGTCTGATTTTTGTATCTAAAACTTCAATAATTTTATCAACAGTTTCGCTGTTATTTATAGGACTTTCACTCAATTTCTTTTTAATGTTTAAAATGGGTTCTTTATTTTTGGAAAAATAATCATTCAAATGTGAAATAACCATGGGCTTCAACTCGCTCCAAGAAGCTTCTTTATTTTTTTTTACTGACAAGAAGTTGTCTGATAACAAAACCAACTCTACTCCTTTGAAATTTAGTAATTCTTTTACGAAAGGTATAATCACTTCATTCTTTTGATCTTTTTTAAATTCTTCTGTCCCTGATGCTGAAATTCTATTTTCTGAAAGAAATTTGAGAGAGTCTGGATTTGGCGTTATTTCTATTTGTATCATAAAGGTTTATATTATATCAAACCCACTTTTTCACGTATATTCTTAAGGTTTTCCTCAGCAATTAAATTGGCCTTATCACTGCCTTTTTTTAAAATATCTTTCAGGTATGACTTATCTTTTAGCAATTTTCTAATCTCTTTTCCAACTGGTGTTACTTCATTTATTAAAATTTCAGCTAATTTTTTTTTTAAAAATGAATATTCTTTGCCAGCCATATCAGAGACTACTTTTTCTATGTTACTTTTGGAAATCTCAGAATATATATTTAATAAATTTAAGGCTTCAGGCTTATTCTCTAATAATTTGATATCTCCTGGAATGGGCTCAGAGTCCGATTTAGCCTTTTTAATTTTTAAATTAATTTCATCAGATGAGTCTTTTAAGTTTATTCTAGAGTAATCTGACTCTTCAGATTTACTCATTTTTTTAGTACCATCTCTTAGACTCATAACTCTTGAGATATTTCTTGATATAAGGGGTTCTGGTAAAGGGAAAAAATTTTCACAGTGAAAATCTTTATTGAACTTTTGAGCAATATCTCTTGAGAGTTCTAAATGTTGTTTTTGATCTGCACCAACTGGCACATGGGTGGCTTTATACAACAATATATCCGCAGCCATTAAATTTGGGTATATATAAAGTCCAACGCTAGCTTTTTCTTTATCTGAACCCGCTTTATCTTTAAACTGAGTCATTCTATTCAACCAACCTATTCTTGAAACGCAATTTAAAATCCAGGCAAGCTCAGAATGTCCGGAAACAGAAGATTGATTAAAAATTATACTTTTATCGGGATCTAATCCTGTAGCTAAAAAACCTGCTGTTGTTTCCAAAACATTGTCATGCAATTCGCTAGGCTTTTGGAACACAGTTATAGCATGGAGATCAACAACGCAATAAATGCATTGCATTTCTTTTTGTAGAGAAACAAAATTTTTAAGTGCTCCAAGGTAATTTCCAAGGTGCAAATTGCCCGTTGGTTGAACTCCTGAAAATACTAGCTTTTTATTTACCATTTAATTAGTTTTATAGTTTTTAAATTTTAATATTCCTAATAAATAACACGATAACAAATAAAGAATACCCACAAAACTGATAATTAATATTAAATAAAATGCTTTATATTTATATGAGTACTGCAAATAGCTGGCGCAATATTGTAAGGCAAAAAGTAAAATTAAAGACATGACGATTGTTGAAATTATTATTTTGATAAAATTGAACATTAATTGACGATCTAACATAAGTGATTTTTTAAGATTTAATAAATATAAATAAATAATGACACCCACCCATGTTGAAATGGAAGTAGCAATCGGAATAATGATATATCCTATTTTTGAAAATAAACTTAGACTTATAGAAATATTTAAAAATACAATAAAAATTGAAATGTAAAAAGGTGTTCTTGTGTTGTTTCTAGCAAAAAAAAAGTTGGACAAAATTTTAATTAAAGCAAAAGCAGGAACACCATAACCAAAAAATTTAAGTGCAATTGCTGTCATTTCTACATCGATGGCAGAAAAAGTTCCGTACCCAAATAAAGCGTTAACAATCTGATCTGAAGCAAAAATTAAACCAAAACTTGCAGGAACAGAAAGTAACAATGAAAGTTCAAAAGATTTATTTTGTATGGCTGCAATTTTTTTTAAGTTTTTATTTTTTAGAGCTTTAGACAAAACCGGTAAGGATACAGTTCCGACTGCTATCCCGGCTATAGCTAAATTAATTTGATACACTCTATCAGCATAATATAAATAGGAAACCGCGCCTGCCTGAAAGGAAGCTATGATTGTTCCTACTAATATATTAATTTGAGTAACACCAGAAGATAAAATACTCGGTAAAAGTTTTCTAAAAAAAAATTTTAATTTACTACTAAATTTAAAACTGAGAAGTAAGTTTGGCCTATAAAATTTTAGAGTTGCATAGATCAAAAAAATTAACTGAATAAGTCCAGCCACCGTTACACCGTAAGATAGTTGATACACAAAATTTAAGTCAAAAAGATAAGATGTGATTAAGCTTAAAATAAGAACTATATTTAAAATAATTGGAGCTGCGGCAGCGGCTGCAAATTTATTATTTGAGTTTAAGATTCCTGAAAAAAAAGATGATAAACTTACAAATAGTAAAAAAGGGAAAGTTATTCGAGTGAGCTGCACTGCAAGATCAAATTTAATTTCATTACCAATAAATCCTGGAGCTATAACGTATATTATGTATGGTGTAAAAATTTCTACAATTGTAACTATTAAAAGTAAAATAAGTAGCAATGAGCTTAAAACATCGTCCGCGAATTTTTTTCCTTCTTTTTTATCACTAGTTTTTATTGATGTATAACTTGGTATGAATGCAGCATTAAAAGTTCCTTCTGCAAACAGTCTTCTGAAAGTATTTGGTAATCTAAAAGATACAAAAAAAGCATCAGCGAGAATTGATGTTCCGAGGAAGACAGCTATTAAAATGTCTCTTACATAACCTAAAATTCTACTGATCAACGTAAAAAAACTAAATATAGATGTCGCAGATAAAAGATTCATAAATATTCTTAATTAAGCCATAAATTTTTAGTGAATTAACATTTTTTATATTACATACTCATTTAACAAAATGCCAAAAAAAACAGATCTTGATCATTACACAGATAAAGAAGCACTCGATTTCCATATAAAAGGTAAGTCAGGCAAAATTGAGATTGGCTCTTCAAAACCTCTTACTACTAAGAGAGATCTATCGCTTGCCTATTCACCTGGTGTTGCAGCGCCCGTAAAAGAAATCGCAAAGAATCCTGATCTTGCATATGATTATACAAGTAAGGGTAATTTAGTTGCGGTTATAAGTAACGGATCAGCTATTTTAGGACTTGGGAATCTTGGGTCACTCGCCTCAAAACCTGTAATGGAAGGAAAATCTGTTTTGTTCAAACGCTTTGCAGATATAGATTCTATTGATATTGAGATTGATAATAATGATACAAATTCAATTATTGAGACTATAAAAAATATAAGTGGTACATTTGGAGGGATCAATCTAGAAGACATTGCTGCACCAGACTGTTTTATTATAGAACAAAAACTTAAAGAAATTTTAGACATTCCTGTTTTTCATGATGACCAGCACGGTACAGCTATTATTACCACTGCTGCATTAATTAATGCTTTGGATATCTCGAATAAAAAATTTTCAGATGTAAAAGTTGTAATTAATGGTGCTGGTGCGTCAGCTCAAGCTTGCGCAAAATTATTCGAAAGTTCAGGAATTAAAAATAACAATTTAATTATGTGTGATAGCAAAGGTGTAATTTACAAAGGAAGAAAAAATATTGATCAATTTAAATCAACTTTTGCTATTGATACTAAACTCAGAACTCTTGACGAAGCTATGAAAGGTGCTGACGTATTTTTAGGTTTGTCAGCTAAAGATGTTGTTAATAAAGAAATGATAAAATCTATGGCTAAAAATCCAATAATATTTGCCTGTGCTAATCCTGATCCTGAAATTAAACCAGAATTGATACAAGAGGTAAGAGATGATGCAATTATTGCTACAGGCCGCTCAGATTACCCCAATCAAGTAAATAATTTGATTGGTTTTCCATATATTTTTAGAGGTGCTTTAGATGTAAGGGCAAAGGCAATCAATGAAGAAATGAAAGTTGCAGCTGCAAATGCAATAGCTCTATTAGCTAGAGAAAATGTGCCTGACGAGGTGGTTGCAGCATATGGCGGTGATAGACCAAGATATGGAAAAAATTATATCATTCCGTCAACTTTTGATCCAAGGTTGATAAGCGTAATTCCTGCTGCTGTTGCAGAAGCTGCGATGAAAAGTGGAGCTGCTAGAAAAAAGATTGATGACATAGAGCTTTATAAAGATCAATTGGCAAATCGTTTGGATCCTTCAATGTCAATTATGCAAGGTATTAATGCGAAGGTGAGGAAAAATCCTAAAAGAGTTATTTTTGCTGAGGGGGAGGATGAAAACATGCTTAAAGCAGCTATTGAATTTGGAAGAAATAAATTAGGTATTCCTATACTTATAGGTGCTGAAAATAGGGTTAGAGAACAACTTAAAAAAATAGGTTTAGATGAAAATTATAAAATTGAAATAGTTAACTCTACAGATAAAGAAAAGAGAGATAAGTACGTTAAACATCTTTATAAAAAACTTCAAAGAGAGGGTCAGCTAGAAAGAGATGTAGATCGTTTAGTTAGAAACGATAGAATAGCATGGGGTTCCTCTATGATTGCGTGTAAGGATGCTGATGCTATGGTAACCGGAAATATCAGACATTACGCTGCTTCGATTGAAAAATTAAAGAAAGTTGTAGATGCAAGGCCAGGTGAAGAGATTTTTGGTATGACAATGATCGTTTCTAAGGGCAAAACAATCCTTGTTGCAGATACTAATGTAACTGAATTACCCTCTTCAGAAAGATTAATTAAAATTTCTAAATCTTGTGTGCGTATAGCTCGCTTATTTGGTTTTGAACCTAAAGTAGCTTTCTTATCTCACTCTACTTTTGGAAAACCTTTATCTCGAAACACAAGGCATGTAAGAGATGCAATTGAAAAGCTCAAAAAAGAAAAAGTTGGTTTTGATTTTGATGGTGAAATGCAACCAGATGTAGCTTTAAATCCAATTTATCAAGAAATTTATCCATTTTCCAAAATTGTTGGTAATGCAAATATTTTAATTATGCCAGCTTTACATAGTGCCGCAATTTCAACTAAACTTATGAAAGTTTTCGGTGGAGGTAAAAACATCGGCCCTTTATTAATTGGGCTAGGTCAACCTATAGAGGTTGCTCCGTTGCGTGCTAGTACTTCAGAAATTTTAAACTTAGCGTCTATAGCTGCTTACTCTTCTGATGTAATTGATTATTCAANTTAAAGTTTTGTTCTACTTAATTCTGAAGCTAAGTATATTGAAGGAATGACCTCTATTACATCATAAATTTTATTAGCCTCGTCTAAAACTTCTTTCTTTTCTTCCGCATCCATTGCAATCCCAAAAATATAAATATTTTTATTTACTGTTTCCAAAGTATAGTTTCTTGCCTTAGTTTTTTTATTAAAAATCAGAGCTGTTCTTAATTGACTAGTAATTAAAATATCCTTTGCTGTGTTTTTGAAATTACTTTGACCTTTAATAGTGATAGCATTTTTAACTGATCGAACTCCATTTGTTTCCCAAGCCATTTTTGTAATTTTGATTTTTTCTTCTGGTTCATCAACTTTTCCAGATAAAAATATTCTACCGTCAAGCACTTCGGATTGGATGGTTAAAAAATATTTTTTTTCAGTGAGAGCAAGTCTAGCGGAAAGATTTTTTTGCATAATTGTATCATCAATTTGCATACCTATGGTTCTTGGGTCAAAAGTGATATTTACACCTGTTCCAAATTGAGTGGCGGTAGAACACGCTGTCAAAAAAAATATAATTAATAAGCTAAAAACTATTTTCATTTTTTACTTTTAAACACAAATCATAAATTTTTTTTTTATTTAAATCTTCGGTTTCTAAAATTAAATTTACTGTATCTTTCAAAGTGTATTTTTTAAGATATTTTTTTATTTTATTCACAATTTTTTCTTCATCAAACGTTTTAATATCAGTGTTTTTTTCTGAAATAACTACTGTCAGTTCTCCTTTAACAGTATTCTTAAATATTTTTAAATCGTCAACTTCCTCTCGAATAAATGCTTCGTGTATTTTAGTTATTTCCTTTGCAATCATGATTTGTCTACCAGAAAAGAATTTTTTAAAACCTTTTAAATAAAAGTTTAATTTTTTTGAAGGCAAAAAGAAAATCTGAGTAAATATATTTTTTGATAAAGAAGACAAAACTTTTTCTAATTGGTTTTCCGTTTTTGGTAAAAAACCATAAAATAAAAATTTATCATTAAAACCTGAAACGCTTAAAGCAGATGTTATTGAAGAAACACCCGGTATTGGTATTACTTCAATTGAATGTTTAACACATTCATTTACTAATAATCTTCCTGGGTCAGATAATAATGGAGTTCCTGCATCTGAAATTAAAGACAAAATTTTGCCTTCATTAAAATATTTAATAATATTTTGTAGTTGTTTTTTTTCATTAAACTTGTGGTATGAGATTAATTTTTTTTTAATTTTATAATAACTTAATAACTTAATTGACCTTCTTGTATCCTCGCAAAGAATTATGTCAGATTTTTTTAAAACCTCTAAAGCTCTTAATGTGATATCATCAAGATTTCCAATGGGAGTAGAAACAATATATAGGTGATTTAAAAGAATCTTCATTATGAAAAGTAAAATATTTTTATTATTATTTTATATACTATTTATATTTAATTCTAATCTATTAAGTGCAGAGGATAATAAGACTCTTAAAGTTGGTTTGCTGGCGCCTCTTTCTGGTCCCTACAGTGAAATAGGGAATTCACTTTTATACTCCCTTCAATTAGCTTTGGAGGAAATAAATGATAAAAATGTTATCATAGTACCAAGAGACTCCGGTTTTAAAAATGAAAAAAGAATTAACTCAGCAATATCGGAACTGAGATCTTCTGGTGTTAAAGTAATAATTGGTCCATTGGCCCACGATGAATTTCAACAGGCAAATAAATTCAATGATCTAATATTTATTTCACCATCAAATATTAGTCCTGGCTTTTCCAAGAATATAATTAGTATCGGTATAAGTTTAGAGTCCCAACTAACTGCCTTAACAGAATTTATAAAAAAACAAAAAAAGACAAAAACAATTATAATGTATCCGGAGAATGAATATTTGGAAATAATTGAAAAAAAATTGGAAAATTTAGATTTGAGGAATACAAAAAAATTTAAGTATAGTCCTAATCCAGAAATTCTTACTGGTGAAATTGAGACATTAACTAATTATTCACAAAGGAAAAGAAATTTGGAGATAAGAAAAAAAATGTTTGAGGATAAAGAAGACGATCAGTCAAAAAAAGAGCTTGAGCGATTAGATCAATTATACACACTAGGCGGCGTCAACTTTGACTCTGTTATTATTTTAGATTTTGGCAATAATTTAAAAAGTGTTTTAACTTCACTTGTTTACACGGATGTTAATCAAAAAGATGTTCTATTCACAACAATTAATCAATGGTTCGATGAAAGCATATTCTATGAAAATACAATTAAGAATTTATACTACCCTTCTGTTAATTATGATGAGTTCAGAAAGTATAATATTAAATATTTTGAAAAATTTAAGATATATCCTAATGAGATAACAATCTTAGCTTATGATGCGCTTGGGTTAATTTATTTTGCTTGGAAAAAAAATGGCCAGATAAGTTCTATAAATAATTTTATGTTTAAAAGTAAGATCAAAGGCAAAATTGGAATGTTTAGTTTTAAGGATGGAAAAGTAACTCAAGAATTAGATATTTATAAAACTGAAAATAAAAAATTTATTAAATACTAATTTTTTTTTTTAATTTTTGAAAAGCGATAAACCTATGGTCCATTCTAATTTTTTTTAATTTTGGCATTTGTCCAAAAGTAACGTGCTTTTTTAAAGGTACAAAAATAGGATCAAAACCAAAACCTCTTTTGCCAATTATTTTTCTCGAGATGTTGCCTTTTAACTTTCCTTCTACGGTAATTATTTTTTTTTCACTCTTATAAGAAAGGCTGCAAACAAACGTTGCTTTTCTATTTTTTTTTTTTTCCATTTTTTTTAAGATTAATTTCATTGCTTTAGAAAAACTTCCACATTTTTTTGCCATTCGAGCTGAGTAAATTCCTGGTCTATTGTTTAATGCCTTGATGCATAAACCTGAGTCATCTGATATAACTGGATATTTTACATATTTAGAAAAAAATTTTACCTTAAGCTTTGAGTTGGCGATAAATGACTTGCCTGTCTCCTTTGGGCTTTTGATTTTTAGCGAAATAGGAGAAATTTTTTTATATTTTTTTGATAATAAATAAGCAATTTCTCTGAATTTTCCTGAATTGTGTGTTCCAATTAAAATTTTTTTCATATTTAGTCTAGTAATTTAATAACTACTGACTATATAGCAAATTAAATGAGTGAAAGTAAAATAGAAGAAAATAACAAAAAACAAGACTCTTCAGAAACTAAAATGGACGAGCCTATAGAGTCTTCTGAAAAAAATATTCCAAATGAGGAAGGTAAAGAACTTTCTTTAGAGGAAAAACTTAAAATTTCTGAAGACAAGCTATTAAGATCACTTGCTGAAATTGAAAATCAAAGGAGGAGGTTTGAAAAGGAAATTAAGGATGCGTTTGAATTTGGTTCATTTAATTTTGCTAAAGAAAGTTTAGCAATTCTTGATAATCTACAAAGAGCAAAAGAGGCAATAATTAATGATGAAAAATTAAAAAACAACCAAGATTTAGATAAATTTTTAGAGAATATAAATATTATTGAGAAAGATTTAATTTCAATTTTTGAAAAAAATAGAATTAAAAAAATTAAGGCTCATAACACAAAATTTGACCCCAATATTCATCAGGCTATGTCAGAAATAGATGATGAAAAATCTGAACCAGGCACTGTTCTACAGGAAGTTCAATCGGGGTATATGCTGGGAGAAAGATTATTGAGACCAGCTCTAGTAACTGTATCAAAGAAAAAAACAACTAAAGATCAAGAAAATAAGGATAATAAAGGGAAAAAATAGGGTTGTAGATAAAAAAATAGCACCCATATACAAATTAACTTAAGGAAAAACTAATGAGTAAGGTAATAGGAATAGATTTAGGTACAACGAATTCATGTGTAGCTATCATGGATGGTTCGCAAGCAAAAGTTTTAGAAAATGCTGAAGGAGCTAGAACTACGCCGTCTGTAGTAGCTTTTTTGGAGAGTGAAGAAAAATTAGTTGGTCAGCCTGCTAAGAGACAGGCGGTAACTAATGCTCAAGATACGGTTTTTGCCTCTAAAAGATTAATCGGCAGATCATTTGAAGATGAAACAGTTAAAAAAGATATTGGAAAAGTTCCTTTTAAAATTGTCAAATCAGATAACAATGAAGCTTGGGTAGAAGGAAAAGGTAAAAAATATTCTCCTTCTCAAATTTCAGCTTTCATTTTACAAAAAATGAAAGAAACAGCTGAAAAATATTTAGGTCAAGCAGTAACGAAAGCTGTAATAACTGTTCCAGCTTATTTCAATGATGCTCAAAGACAAGCTACCAAAGATGCTGGAAAAATAGCAGGGCTAGAAGTTTTAAGAATTATAAACGAACCTACTGCAGCTGCACTGGCTTACGGTCTTGATAAAAAAAATGGACAAAAAATTGCTGTATATGATTTAGGGGGAGGTACATTTGACGTTTCGATCCTAGAAATTGGAGATGGTGTATTCGAAGTTAAGTCAACTAATGGTGATACCTTCTTGGGTGGTGAGGATTTTGATGATGCAATCGTAACTTACCTAATAGATGAATTTAAAAAAGATAATGGAATTGATTTAAGAAATGATAAGTTAGCTCTTCAGAGACTTAAGGAAGCAGCTGAAAAAGCTAAAATTGAATTATCATCTGCAACACAAACCGAGATTAATTTACCTTTTATAACAGCAGATAAGACAGGTCCAAAACACGTTAATTTAAAATTCACTAGAGCTAAATTAGAAGCGTTAGTCTCAGATTTAATTGAGAGAACTCTAGCTCCTTGCAAAACTGCATTGAAAGACTCTGGTTTTTCTGCAGCGGAAATTAATGAGGTGGTTTTAGTTGGTGGTATGACTAGAATGCCAAAAATAATTGAAACTGTAAAAACTTTCTTTGGTAAAGAACCTAATAAAAGCGTAAATCCAGATGAAGTAGTTGCGATGGGAGCAGCGATACAAGCTGGGGTTTTGCAAGGTGATGTGAAAGATGTCCTATTATTAGACGTTACTCCGTTATCTCTTGGAATTGAAACGCTCGGTGGTGTTTCGACAAAACTTATTGAAAAAAACACAACCATACCAACAAAAAAAAGTCAGGTTTTTTCAACGGCTGAAGATAATCAACCAGCTGTATCAATTAGAGTTCTTCAAGGTGAAAGAGAGATGGCTGCGGATAATAAAATATTAGGAAATTTTGAACTAATTGGTATTCCTCCAGCTCCTAGAGGAACGCCTCAAATCGAAGTGACTTTTGATATTGATGCTAATGGTATCGTTAATGTCTCTGCAAAAGATAAAGGTACCGGTAAAGAACAAAAAATACAAATTCAAGCTTCTGGAGGACTCTCAGATGAAGAGATTAATAAAATGGTTAAAGATGCTGAGGCAAATAAAGAAGCTGACAAGAAAAAAAGGGATTCTGTAGACGCAAGAAACCAAGCGGATAGTTTGATTTTCTCAACTGAAAAAAGTTTAAAAGAACATGGTGATAAAATTTCTGCTGAAGAGAAAAAAGCTATTGAAAATGGAATTGCTGATCTTAAAAAATCATTAGAAGGAACAGACTCCGAGGATATTAAGAAAAAAACACAAAGTTTAATTCAAGTATCTATGAAATTAGGTGAAGCAGTTTATAAAAGTCAACAAAAACCAGAAGCTGGTAAAGCAGACGGAACAAAAGATGCCAAGCCCAATGACAAGGATAATGTAGTTGATGCTGATTTTGAAGACATAAAAGAAAAAGAAGAAGATAAAGAAAAAAGCGCCTAAGAAAATAAAGGAGACGTCCTGTGGCTAAAAGAGATTGTTATGATGTCTTAGGTGTACCAAGATCTGCATCCAAAGACGA
>JGI20158J14315_10000954_pt1 | contig 21637 bp, 12 predicted proteins | sample COG_08_FD_14315 | JGI IMG/M metagenome (IMG submission 14315)
TCCGGAAAACTTCGATTTTTTTGAGGAAATTTGTGTGTGTGACACGGCAAAATCTTTGTGCACACACACCCCTCCAAAAATCGAAGTTTTCCGCCGAAGATCCCTACCAGTACTTAGTTGTATATGCAACATGGTTAACTACTTGCACATTCTATATTTTAGTACTTAATCATATGAGTTGCAATTTATTCAAAAAGAGGGGGGAAATATCTCTTCCCTTTTCCCTTTTATGATGTCCCTTTTTCACGTCACCGGTGCATACATGGACTTCTCTGGGCCTCTGGACGCTGCGAACCCACCAGGGCGCGCGTATGGTTGCCAGTTTGAGGTCGGCGGCGGTTTTGTGCCCGCGGGTGCAGACCCCCTGCACCCAGTCCCCCATGCCGTGTGTTACCCTCTCGAGGGGTCGGCGCTCTATCTCTTGACCGCCGCCCAAGGACCGGTGCAGAAAAGATATGTGCTGCGCCACTTTATTCTAGGCTACCCTAGCGGAGCCGTGGTGGTTGGTTGGTACCACGACCGCCTTTGCGACATGTTGCCGTCTTCCATGAGCGTGAACGATATCGAGATTCTGTCTAGCGATACGAAGATCAACATGAGCCGCCCTGCTCTGTGCGCAAAAACCCCGGAGGGTCGCTTCATAACCGGACCCCTGTGGCTCGGCGCCTTTAACCCCCACGACCAGAAGCACTTGGGCCCTCAGTGGAATCAGACTCCGAGCTTTGTTCTCCACGGCTCGGGGTGGTACGTGCCTTCTTGGGCCTTCGAACCAGAGGGGCGGGCTGGGATTCGTACGCACAAGCCGCAGATGATGCCGAGAGGCAGCGTACAACAAGACAAACAAAAGCCACCCGCTGAGCGCGTTTCTCCCAAGACCGAGCCTCGCAGCAGTCTGTTTCAAAACAAAGAGGCAAAGGACGGAAAAGAATGCTTGAAGCAAACCAAAGAGTACTGGTCTGGGCTTTCGACGGGTGGGCTCGTGCGCTCTGCAGATCAGAGCGACCCCAACATGCCTACGTACTATGATATTCGTAGTATGGGGGGGGGTCAAAAAAACTTTTAAACAAAATGAGTAGAAAAATATATGTGAACATATTTATATATATCGAATGAGATTTGGGTTTTTATACATTTTATTCTAGCTCTAGCTCGCTTGCCTCCAACGCCACGAAAGGATTTACAGCTAAATGATTATCTCCGTGGTAAGTGCGGTGCGGCATTTCTGGGGTTCCACCGAACAGCACGGCGGGGGGTACGTATTTTGCATCCGCTTCTGCGTTCATTTGATCAACCGCTAGCATCATCTCTCTTAAAGAACTCCCGCCCTCTTGCACCCTCCGCCTTTTGTTTGGATCGTGGCCCATGCCCGTGTCTTCTTCGTCTTCTTCTTCGCCGTCAACCATGAAAATGTTGTCCGATGCACCTTCTTCGCTGTAGTTGAAATCGCCCTCTATAGAATCTCTAGAACCTTCTTGTCCGTTGGCAGCTTCTTGGTAGGCGTCGTCCATCAATTCGTCTTCGTCTTCGTCTTCGACTTCGACTTCGTCTTCGTCTTCGTCTTCGTCTTCGTCTTCGTCTTCGTCTTCGTCTTCGTCTTCGTCTTCGTCTTCGTCTTCGTCTTCGTCTTCGTCTTCGTCTTCGAACATCTTCGAAAATTCATCTTCCTCTGGATTTTCAAATGCGTCAGAGCCGTCCGATCGGCGTTTCAGCTTCGACCTTCGCGATTCATCGATGTACTCGGCGAGATGCGTCTGCGGGGTGTGTCCCGCACTCTCCGACACCCCAAAGTTAAACACGAGGACGCTGTAGGGAGGAAACCTTTCGCAGTAATTGTTGACGAAGAATCTTCGCCTCTTCGCCTCGTTCCAATCCTCTGAGTAGGCCCATTCAGTGCCCCGAAGGAGTCCTTCCCCATTATGCGCGATTTTAAGGAATCTTTCGTAGTGCGCCCGCAGATCGATATTCCAAGAAAGAGGCTTTGCTTTGCGTTTCTTAGCCTTGCTCTTCATCTTAGCTTTGAAGTATTCATGCCCCAGAGCAGCCGCCGTTGTCGTGATCTCCTCGTAATCGACGCCAAATTCCTGTACGTTTGACTTATCCTCCTTGATGACTAGCGTGGAGCAAAGAGTGGCGTTGAGAATTTGCCCTCCGTGGAACGCAGGTGGTTCGGCGACGGTCATGACCCTGTACTCCAAGGGGATTATGTTGCCGTCGTCAAGGCACTTTTCGTAGCGCATGCCCGGACACGACTGCCTGTAGTACTGGGGGTTTTTGGAGTCATAAAGCGCGCTGTAATCTTTTGGACCGCGCGCTTTATCTCCTTTCTTATCTCCCCTCTCTTTCTTGAACTCTTTTATCTTCTTATTGATTTTTTTCTGGCACGGATCTTTCATGTTGTTTTTGCAGCTGCAGACTTTCACAAAACACTGCTGGATCAGGGTTTTTTTCACGCGCTCGAACTCTTTGACTACGTCTATGACATTTTCCGTTTTCATATCAGAGCACTGCGCGCGAGCGTGTCGCTGTTCAATAGTGTAACGGAAAGTGGCGATTCCAACCTGCAGAATGACGTACTCGTCTTTGGAGTAATCCGGCTCGCCCTCGTTAATGGGGGGCGATCCTTTGACGACATCTGCGGTGATGAAATCCGAGAATTCCTCGTCTTTGTAAATCTCGACGTTTTGATTCACCTTTTCGATGATCGGAAGGCGCTTCCGTTCCTGGGTGCCCACCTCGTATTGTGGAAAATTGAACACTCTGTGCGCCGAAGTTTCATCTGCCAGCTCTATGGTATCGTCTTCCTTCTGAGGCCTCGCTTTCCAATCGGAAAGGCTGTTCTTGCTCTTCCGCAGGCGCCCCCAGTCTTTTGAGAAATCGTGCTTTGCCTTGTTGACTCCGTAATTTTTTTGAGCGATTTGGCCCCACCTCGTTTTCAGAACCGCGGGAAGTCCTTCCATTTGAGAAAAGTACGCCCGACCGCCCCCCCGATCGATTTTGTACACGACCACCATCTTTTTCTGGTCGTACTTACTACTCTCCATAAACCGGGTTCGGACTCCCTCTTCGTCGTTCTTGGTGTGCTCGTGGGCCAAGAGTGCTTCAAAAAGCGAGTTCATTATGGGGAAATTGTAGTTGACCCCGAGAGACTCGGAAGCGCAGTAATGGAATACTTTGCACGCGGTTCTCTCGGTCGCGTAGAGGTACGGTATGATTTCCCAGTAGTTCTCCGGGGTAAATGGGATTTTGGTCCCGTCCGGGCGCCTTTGCCCCTCAAAAGCAGCGAGAGTCGCCATTTCCACCGACTTGAACCTGGCGAGCAGAAGCATGCTGGAGTACAATCTCGGGCGATCGTTCCAAACAACACCGTTTTTGGTCATAATATCGGCGACGCCATGCCAGCGAATGTGCGCCACTTCCATGTCAACCTTCCGCGCCTTTCCGGGAAGAGTCGTTATGAAAGTCTCTATGGCCGCCAGACGCTCGGTGTGCTCGACCATTTTCTGAAGAACGATCTTTCCCTCCTCAGACACTCTCGGGTCTGTGAAGTGCGACGCCATGATCGCCGATTTCAAAGTTCTGCAGGACGCCCCATGCATGCTTTTGGGCTTCATGAAGGCGACGCGACTTTCCTCTGCCCAAATCTTCAAGCAGCGATCCTCGTTGGCCTTGACGTTCTCGCCCCCGACGGCCTCTTCGTTTACGCACGCAACGCGAGCCATGTTGGTGCGGTTGTTCACGATCTCCGGCACGTACCGCTCCACGCCGTCCGAGCAGGTAATCTTCGCGGAGCGACCTCTCGAGATGAATCCCTGCGTCTGCATTGTTTTCTCCTGCCTGAGCGTTTCTTGGTCCTTGTCTTCGTTCACCTCGTCCGAAAACGACATGGCACACTCTCGGTAATCCCACATGACGCCGAGCCCGCACAGGGCGGAGTTGCCCTGCTCGTCGAGCACGTGCCGGTCTTTCTTGAAAAGGCAGAGGACGTGGCTGCACTTGTGAGATTTTCCCGTGGAGGTGTCCCCCACAAACTTAAGACTCACTGCCGTAGAGTCGGAGGAAGACGCCAGTTCGTTGGATTCCGGCTTCTGAAAGGCGGTGCCAAACGTAGCGTACACCAAGTGGCAGTACTTGTACTGATTGTACACCGAGCCAATGTGGTTGAAATGTTCGTGTAAAGCTGTTTCGAAGACGTCTTCAAAAGCGTGGTCTGGGTCGAGTCTCCACAGCTCCGGAAAAACGACCCTATCCTTATTGACCTCCCATTTGTTGGTAGCGCCCAGTGTGTACGTATCGTCGAACCAAGGCTGTATGGCTTTTTTAATGTACCACTCACACTCGGGGCTGTTGATGGCGCTCACCCAGACCCGATCGCCCAAATCCTTGAGGTACTGCACGCCCATCTCGCCGTTCTTAAACGTAATCGAGTTCTCTATGAGCGCCGCCTGTGTCACGGAGAACTGGGATCTCGTCCAGTCGGGACCGGACGAAAGACCCTTGAAATCACTATCGACGCCGTTTTGAATATATTGCTTCAAATTCGCAATATACGCAGGGCTGGATTTTGGCTGGTGCCTCCGCTTCTCCCACCAACTCTTTGCTCTCTGGCTGGCATCTGGTTTCTCCGAGAACTCCCCAGAAGCCCAAACGGTCTCGAAAGTTCGGCTTTTCGGACAGTTCTCCTGTAATATGGGCAGGGGCTTTTGGTCAACAGACCCCGAATTCGAACAGTAATTCAAAATCTTCTCCATGCTTGTCGTGTGCAGCTTGTTCTTGGGGAAGGGGCGCGCGTAGTGCACTCCAACGCGCACAGCAATCTCGGTGTAAACTGGCTCTTCCACAAGGTCTCCATCTTCGTCTTCGACTTGGTTGCCCTCATCGTCGAGCTTAGGCTGCATGACTCTCTCGCCGTTCTGGTCAAACACGTACACTTTCGCAATCTTTGTTATGCAAACGGGATCCGTATGAAAACGGGTTCTTGCCAGAATGACCTTCGTAAACTTTATGGCCTCCGTGACGTGAGTGTTTACGAGATTCTTTGCAGTTTTTAAGATTTGAGCATCCGTGCCAGGCGGCATTTCGCTCGCGGCCCTGTGCGCTTCCACCCAGTCTGGGATGTAGGGTATCTCCAGTCGCACTCCTGTCGCTTCTTTGCTGCCTTCGCTGTCGTAGGGCACAGATTTACCGTCTTTGGAATACTCCCACATCCACATGGGCAGATGTGTCGTCTTGTGAGACTTCCCGGTACTCCCCTTGACAAACCTATCCACAGCAAGGAGAAACTCGTTGTACCGTGTCCGCAAGTCAAACCGCTTGTCGATCGAGGATTCCAAGAGATCTTCGAAATCTTCGTCGCTTGGGTCGTTGTTTGAATCGTAGGCGTCCGACTCGTCGTCTTCCCCGTTACCAGGTGCCGCGGAAATAATCTTTTGCGGGTCGGGCCTTTGAATCTGCTCTGGCGTGCAAGTATCGTAGCGATTAAAGTAGACTTCTCGATCCTGTATGCTCGTGTCTACGATATCAAAGAGATATTGCGGCGAAGACATCCCAGAACTCTTCGTTCTTTCCACTTGCTCCCTGCGAAGAGTACTTGGCAACCACAGCATCCAGTACTTTTCCGGCGTCACGATTTCATCCTGGTGCTTGATTTGCGTGACAGTACCATCATCCCCCTCGATCTCGCAAGAGCTCAGAGGCAACATATGTCTCAGTTGATCATAATGTTTCTTGTTGGATGCTCTTTTTTGAAGCAAAACGTGCGTATCGGACAATTTCAGGTGCTGCGGCATGTGCTTCTCAATGCCGCTCGGGGTCTTCACCTTTCCAAGTTTCTGAGAGGCCAGCTCTAGGCCCCCGGCGGTAAAAATCCCCGTCGGCAACTTAAAGAAATTCTTCATCTCATGGGGCCTGAACACGTCTTCCAGATTTGCGTCGCGCTGGATGTACGAGTCGGGGTTGTTCTTCAAACGAAGGATTTGCTGGCGAAGAGCAACAATCATCTCCTTGTCGATGTTGTTTGGAATCGTGCAAAGAAGTTCCGGGCGGTCTTTCAGAGTGGAAAAATACTTCGACCTTGGATTCCCAAAAGTCTCGATATGACAAAGACCCAAGTTGCCTTTTGGGTCGGAGTCTGTCACGTCCTGCTCGTCCTCAGGGGCTTCGTGAAAGTAGTTCCAGGACGCCAGCATTTGGTCGGCGGTAAGCATCTCGCCGGCGCCCCAACGAAGAAATGTGCTCTTTCCGTGTGCGACGGACATATGCGACTGACGCGCCTCGAGAGCAAGCTTGAGAGGCTGGCAGTTGTAGTCCTCCGTGACGTGAGACGGGCTGCGAATCGCGGAAAACCACAAACGCAGAAGGGTGTCGTGGTCCTTGTTGTGAAGATCCCGAGGGAGAACTATTCGCTCCATCCACCCTTGTACTGTAGGAGTGCTGCAGTTCAATTTTGAAAAAACTTCTGGTTTGAATAATCCTTTTTGACGATAGGAAGATTGTAAATCTTTCGCCTTCACGCCCATCGTCGAGGCGTGGTACATAGAAAGCGTGTCCACGCTCAGCCCCAGAAACTGGCGAGCCAGTTCCGTGTCCGGAGATCCGTCGAGACAAAACGTCCCGTCGATCGTGTGGCTGTTCGGCACGAATTTCTTGTTGTTCATGTTAAGACATATGATAGCATTGCGCGGGCTCACCTTCGCGTCTTCGCCACACGCGCCGAAAACTTGCGGGGTTGGTTCGTCCGCGCCCCCGCAATAGTTAGGCTGGTCCGTCGCCGCCAGGCACGCAAAGTCTGCCACGAGCTGGCCCAGCGTGTCTTTCACCTCCTGCCTTTTCTTAATCTTCGCCTTCTCCTCGTACATCTTGCGATCCTCCATCGCGCCAAGCAGGCGCCAGCGCTGTCAGGACTAACACACACAAGGAAACCACGTGGAATTTTTGAACTAAATTTTTGAACTAAATTTTCGCGCCACAATTTAAAATCGTGGTAGACAAAGTACTAAAACACACACTCCCTTCGCTTACCCAGAAATATCCCCTGACTTAATACTCCTCGATTTTTCTTAAATTCGCGTGCTCATACACCTAAGTACAGACACAAGGGAATACTTCCACGAATTAATCCATTTGGTAGCGCTAAGTACCAACCCGACCAAGGAGAAAACCCGAAGAAGTATTCCGTGGTTTCCGCGCAGGAACTTTTTCCAGCCAGCAACGCCCTTACCTTCCTGCCAGCCACCACACATAGTCATTAATAACACTCATCACACCCCACACCACACACACCTCACGCACCCACCCATGTCCTCCTCCCCCGCCGCCCCCCCGCCGCCCGCGCGCTCTGCGCGCTCCGTCTCGTTCGCGCCAAGCGCGTACACCCTCGAGCGCGAGGACGAGCGCAACTCCTCGCGCCCGGGCGACTTCGCGTCGTCGCCGGCGCCCAAGGCCAAGACCAAGAGCGACGACGACGGCGCCCGCGCGCGCGCGCGGGGGCCCCCGTCGTTGAAGCGGGCGGTTGCCTGCGAGCCGGGCGAGGGCGCCGCCGCCTCCAGTGCCGCCGCCCCCGCCGCCAAGAAGCAGAAGACCGGGGCCCCCGTCGTTGGCATCGCCCTCGCCGTGTTGTTCTGGTTGGGCCAGGACCACTTCGGCTGCTTCGCGAGCATACTCGCCCGCGGACTTCTTGAGATCGAAGACATGTTCGTTGTGGTCGCCCGCGGTGACCGACATGGCTGGGGGCGAGACAATCTCGAGAAGTTGTGGACAAACGAATTCTACAACGATGACGCGCCGCACACTGTCTACCGCGTGGACGGGAATACATGGGATGACGGGAAGCTGTGGGTGCCCAGGCACGCGTTTGTCGGCGACCCCTCGTCTCGGGAAGTTAAAACGACCCCGCGTGGCAGTCTCGTGGCTATCACCGCGCGCGAGCAGACGCGCGCCATCCTCGAGCACATGCTGAACAAGAAGTGGGTCCCGATGTCGGCCGTAAACGAGATCGACTCGAACAAGATCCGTTCCTGCGACAAAAAGGACGTTCTTGCCAAAATGGCCAAGGCTGTGGCAAATAACGCTAGCGAGTACCAACTCAGGAACCTCCACGGCATGCTTGTTCGTTTCAGCCAGCGCATCAACGAGCAGAACCTCAGCAACCAAGAGATCTGCCGCGGGGGCATCGACAAGGGCGAGACGGCAAAGCGAGCCATGTTCCGGGAGGCTGACGAGGAGCTCGGAATTGATGCCATGACCAGTCCATGGCGTAAATACGATTGGAACCCCGAATGCGGTCACCTTCAGTTCCAGAGCAAGGGAAAGGAGAAGCGGACGGCCCTCTTTGCGTTGTTTACCAGCCACCCCTTTCAGGGCGAGAGAACTCCAAAAGGTAACCAGCGGTCCAAGGTGGAAAACGTAGGCCGCGACATGTGGTACGGAAATTGGTGGTGCGCCCTCAGCTGGTTTAAGTGCTGCCCTCAACTGGATAATAACGCCATGCAGAGGGTCAAGGCGTTTCGCGAGACGCGCGACATCCGCTTGGTTTCCGTGGAAGAAGCAATGGAAATTCTGGGAGAGCCGTCGAAGAATGCGCTGCGGGCCATGGACGAATACTTCAAGAAGCTCTTTCGCGATGTTGGAACCCCGGAAGAAGAAGCCGAGCAGGCCAAGTCCGCCGAGCCCGCCGCCGCCGAGCCCGCCGCCGCCGAGCCCGCCGCCGCCGCCAAGGAGCCCGCCTCGTCTGCTGCCGGGGCGGGCGCGGGTGCCGCCGCCGCCGCCGCCAAGGAGCCCGTCATTGAGCAGGATCTCTATCCCCCGGGGTCAGAGGCCTTGAAGGCCTACAAAATCACGAACGACGTGCCGACCCTCCAGGGCCTCCTCAATGAGGCCCAGCAGAAGAACGATGTGGAGGGGATCAAGTGGTACGCGGGATTGCTGGAGGCGAACAAGGCGTGAATAAGGGCTCGCCGGGAGCCCATCGAAGCGACCGCTCAACGCGGCCACTAGGGTGTAATGAACGGACTAAACCCCGAAAGCACCACCGCGGTAGCAAAAATAAGCAATAAGTGAGACAGTAGGTCGCCACGCTCTCCAAGATAAAAATATATAATTTTAACTGTTAATTTGTACCGGCTTACAATCCTCTAAGCCGCACGCCGTCGCAAAGAGCGGGAGGTGTCCTGCCCCGTGAATCAACTGTCTGACCCACAGCATGCGACTGTCGCCCTCGTCTTTTCCGTCTTCGCGGGCCATGGGCCCGCGTGGGGCTGTGAGAAGAAAAGCATCGAGCTTTGAGCGCAGGTTGGGTAGCAGCGCTCTTTCTGGTGCCACGTGCTTTGGGTAGTCCCACCAAAGCGGCAGCCACTGGAGCAGCAAGTGCAAATTCTCGATTTCAACGGGTTTGCTAACAACGCGCGCACGGTTCTCCCGTATGTAATGACGAAAGTAGTCCAGGTCTTGGCTCTCTTTGAATGGAAGAACAAATTCGTACGGATTGCCAACCACAATGACGTTTATATTTTCCTCCTCTTTGAATGGAAGTGCCACGTATGGATCTGCAGCGCACATCCGAAAGTACTGCTTGGCAAACGTTTCGGCTGAAACCACCAGCACGTCAAAGCGGGTTAAGCGGGTTCCGTAATTGATGAAATACCAGTTTGAAAAATCTTGTTCCCCCCACATAATCTGCGGGATCTGAAGTCCCTCTTGCGAGGCCTTGGCGGCTCCACCTCTAAACATATTATATTGAATGGGTGGCGGGTGGGGCTCCGATTTTCCGCGTTTTCTCTTCTTTTTTTTACTCGTCTTAGGAGGCGTGAGAGAAATTCTACCACAAGATTTTTGGTAGTCGCGAGCCCACCTCACTTTAGTCGTCCAGTTCTCTCGGTTGTCTTGCACGGCACGCCCTGCTTCGCGAGACTTGTATTCCAGAATGCGCTTCCGGTTTGCCATATAGGCCTGCTTGCGCACTTCGAAGGAGCACCTATTCAGTGGGAAGGTGTTGTCTTCAATCATAAACCGTGTTCTTAGGGCGTCCTCTACATAACCCCTGGCTCCGCCTTTGTCGTCTGCGGGGCCTTTGCAGAGAGGCATGCGATTCCGTGGCTTACCGGGCTTTTTCAAATACTTAGCAAAAACGCCTTTTATCTCGATCTTGTGCTGACAGTGTGCCTCGTACATTTTTCGCATCATTGAATCTTTGCATGTAACCGTTTGCAGTGGTGTAGTATCCATTGAAAAGTCGAATAAGACGGTCGGAGGAGAGGGCGCCAAGGCAAAAGCAGCCAAATCCTCGCGAGGCATGTTACCGGTTTCTGCGTACGATCTCAGCTCCTCGTCGCTCGGCAGCTTTTCTCTTGTTTCGTAAGCATTGCCAGCGCGCTTCTTCCACTCCATGTGGGATCCGGGGTCCGCTAGCACGCACCTAGCCCCATCACGGAAATGGCTGTAGGGTTCAAGGACCTCCACTCCGTCTCCCCCCCCCTTCAGAATGAAACCCCTCGGGTTTTGTAAGAGCCCCGGGTGGTCGAACTCGCGCATGCGCACAAGAGCACCGGGGAGCCACTCGCCTGACTTTACTTCCTCGTACAGTAAGGCTAACGCAGCAAGAGCAAAGGCCTCCGGCTGCGGTGGCTCTCCTCTCGCGGCCCGCGTGCCGTCGGCGTGAAAGTGGAAGGACTTGACCGGCTCGCACATGGAAATGATTATTTAAATACAGTCCTTGCAAACAAAGGGAGACAACAAATCGGTTGTCTCGTTGCATGCCTTCGTGGGTGTCAAACAAAGGGAGACAACAAATCGATTGTCTCGTTGCATGCCTTCGTGGGTGTCAAAAGAAGGGAGACAACAAATCGATTGTCTCGTTGCATGCCTTCGTGGGTGTCAAAAGAAGGGAGACAACAAATCGATTGTTCGTTGCATGCCTCCGTGGGTGTCAAACAAAGGGAGACAACAGTTCGATTGTCGAGCGCCGAATCTAGAATTCGCCACGGCACACGGGACAACTCCGCGTGTAGTTTCCAGATCTGAACAAGGAGTCCACCCACTGATTGATGCAGTGCGTGTGGAAAAGGTGGTCTTTCCCCCCGTTGTGGGGTTGGCACGCCACGTAAGACACTGTATCCCCAATTTTATAAAGTTCCAAACAAATGGCACATTTGTCTTCGGGCAACCCGAACGATTCCGTTAGATCGAAGCCGATTACGCGCGCCGAGGCCACGGACCCTGCAGCCGCTGACATGCTTTGCACCGGGGCCTGAGACTGTGCTAACTGCCTCGCGTATCTCCGCGCTCTGTTTCTTGCCATGCGCCGCTGCATGTCCACTTCCGATACTGTTACCACTTGCCGGATTAGAGGTCTGTGAGAAGCAGAGAGGGTCTGTGTGGATCTCCTTCTCGTGCGTCGTGGGGAGACAAGCAAAGTCCCTCTTGGAGATGTACGTACAAATGTGTAGCCGCCAGTAGGTATCCTGACTGCAACAGTAGATCTTCTGTTTGTGAGCACTCTAAGATTCGTCGGTCGCCTTTGAGACAGTGGCGCCGAGGGCGGAGGTGGAGGCATTCGAAGCGGGATCAACATTGATCTCCGAGAAGGAGGAGGAGGAGGAGGAGGAGGAGGGGGGGTAAGTGGAGATGTAGGTCGATTTTGCTGCTGCACTTGTCGCAAAAAGTCTTCATATGCTCTCTGAACTGATCTATCTAGGTAATATTGCCCCCCTCCTTCTTCGTCTAGATCTATAGGACTGTTGGCAGTGCCAGCGGCATCACTGTTGTTCTCGCCCTGTCCTTCGTTCTCTTCTTCTTCTTCTTCTTCTTCTTCTTCTTCTTCGTCGTCTGCTACAAAAACACCCCTGTGGGCAGCAAAATTTGCAAGAAGGTCGTCAATGCTCATTACGGGGTTGGATGCATTTATAGACGTGAGAATTGCGCTTGCAATGTCAACGCCGGGAGACCGGTTTCTTCTGCTTCGAGGTCTTGCCAGCGGGCTGTGGATGGGCGAAGCCGCGGGGCTCTGCGTGGGCGACATGAAAGGTGAAGTCGGCACGTGCAACACATTGTCTTGCCAAAAAGGACTCCTATTTTGGCGGTGCCGACTCATGGATAATTTACACTAATTATAAATTGCAATATTATATACAACAGAATTTAATATTAAAAAAGCCATGGGATGCGGACCCTCCTTGCGTACAAGAAGAGTGAGCAGCATGCAAACACTGCACCTCGGCCGCGCTGAGATATCGCCTCGTGTGAAACCAAGAGGCGCTCAAAAGAAAGGGGCGCGGAGACTGCGCCAAGAGAGGTCCTTAAAGACGAGACTCCCTCCAGGATACGTTCTTTTATTTGCTGTGGATTCGTACACGAACATGATCCACCTGAAAGGCGCGGTGCAAGACGCGGAGGCGCTCGGAAAAGCCCTTATGAATCTCGGTTTCGAAATTTTGGTGAAATTGTACAACGAGAACGCCACTGTAAACAAAATACAAAAAACCCTGCGCGAGATGTGTCGAAAGCTCCCGGCAAGAGCCAGGGTTGTTGTATTCTTCGCCGGGCACGGGGTGAGACACGAGGAGACAGGGCGGTCGTTCTACTGCACGCACAACACCAAACAAGAGTCGCTTTTAACGACCGCATTCGATTTGGAATGCATATTTACGCTTACAGATTTCATGCCCTTTCAACAACTGTGGATCCTTGATTTTTGTTTTTCGGGCGGCGCCTGCAGCTCAGTCGTGAGAAGAGGCCAGTGGGGGTTGAACTACGAGGAGGCCCCGTCTATATCCATCATGGCGGCTGGGCGCAGTGGTGAACTAGTTGTGGAGTCTCATCTTTTGGACACGCCTGTATCGTCTCCAATGATTACACCGGAGATGAGCCCCGACTCGAGCCCAGCGCCCAGTCCTGTGCACGCAGCAGAAGGACAAGGACATTTCACAGAGCCCATTCCCGTTCCAAAAATGAGGCGGGGTGAGGGGAGGACAAAGGGTCTATTCACAAACTGTTTAGTGCGCGCACTTGCAAAGATACACACCATTCAGCGGCACAGGGGTGTAATCAAGGGGAAAAGAAGCTTGGCACAAGTGTTCGTGGATGTTAGGGGTGAAGTGCACCAACGAGGCCGCCTCTTGGGCGCCACGCAAATGCCACAACTGAATACCGTACAATGGTACCGAAGTAAGCGAACCGAAGGCGTTTTTTTCTTTTAATTCTGATTAATTGTCCAGTCGCACTGCCACTCTTCTGCGATGCGCGCTGCCATAAACTCCTCCCTGTCACGTGGACTGCGCGCAAGTGACCACGCCGATCTGTGTTGTCGAATAAGACGCGGTGGCGGTTGGATCACAATGTTTTCATCCGCCTCGATTGGGAAACCAAACACGCGCACTGGAGTGTTACAAGTTTCTGCTCCATACGCGGCAAGTCTTGCGGCGCCGTTCGGAGTCGGAGGGCTAATCACACGCGAGTACAACGCGCTCACCATGCCCCTGGCGATGATGTCGTCGTCGTCCTCTGTGTCGTTGGCGCACGCACGGCATCCGCTGCATAAAGTTCCCCATCGATTAGGACAGACCATCGCGCGCTGTACTACTTCCCAGTCTATGGCTCTGCGCGCACACACAGGCGCCGGTTCGTTTGGCATTCTGAACACTTTTGTACGTGCAGGGGTCGATGAATGAGGATATAATAGAGTGTTCGAGAACCCCTTAAATACGAACGTTAGGGTTAAGTACACAATTCTTAAGTTTTCTCAGAAAATTCTGAGAATTAAAAAAAAAGGAGCGTTTGGTATGTAAGTCTACGAGTGTGCAAAATAAGAAAATAATTGACAGGGAAAAATCACCAGACGGAATTTCTTCGTTAAATCCACACTTAATACTTTATACCACACCAGTACTTCCCCCCCCCCCCCCCCCCTCCCAGCGCAACCATCATGAGCACCACCCCTGCGCGCGGCGGGTCGTCTATTGTCTACAAGACGCCAGAGAAGGCGGCAAGCGATAGCGACCTTGTGTCTCTCTTGGAAGACATCGAGCAAGAGTCCAAGGACAAGCGGATCCGAGAGCGGCGCGGGGTCGCCACGCTTCGGCACGCCTGGCGCTGCGCGCGCGCGCTTTCTCTCGGGACCGATGGGGGCGCGGGTCAGAGTGGTGCCGCGGGTCAGAGTGGTGCCGCGGGTCAGAGTGGTGCCGCGGCAAGTTCTCACGGCGCGGCTAAGAAGAAGAAGAAGCGGCGTTTCAAGTTTACCTCGCCGGAGGGCGAGAGCACGTGCCCCCGCGGCGCGAAGCGCCCTAAGATTTGCGTCTTCAAAGCCAATGAGGGACTCAAGGCGTCGGCGCTTCACCGGGGTGGACTTCCCGACGACCCCATCAGCGAGTTTGATTCCGACGACTCGTCGTTGGAGTACGACTCTGATGAGACCGGCGAGCGGTCCAGCATCGTTGTTACCGGATGGACTGAGTGCCTCGACTGCGGGAGGCGCGTCGAGGTCTGCGGCGCACAGTGCCCGTGCGACGACACGTACGAAGCTGCCCCGACATTCTCGTGGGAGAAGGAAGACGAGGACGACAATAAAGAGAATTAATTCATTTTGGTTTAATCTTCCTAACTGCCTTTGATACTTTACGGGTATCCATGTGTTCTCTAAGAAAACGCTCCCCCAGAGTGGTGGCCCCATCAAAAGCTAAAATATGTTCAATATTATGTACAGATTGCTGCGTCCAGTTAAACGAGCCCGTGAGACACCCTTGGACTTTGCGATCAGCGTCCAAAAACACGGCGAACTTGTGATGCGCAAGCGCGCGTGTTCCACTTTTTATGGTGCGGACTGCCACGTTTTGGTTATCCATCGGCGGCAGAGCGATATAATCGGGTCTGTGCTTGCGGAGGAGCCGAGTATCGTGCTGTATAATGAGCGAAACACCTTTCCTCGTCCTCAGGGTGCTCAACAGCTCCCTGTTTGTCAGCCAGGCAATGTTTCCGACAACGTAGGAGGCATTTAGAATGCGTCTCTTAATGGCAGAGACGATGTGGTCTGGGCGGAAAAAAACCGCAACGTCCACTCCCGTTTCGGAGAAGGGCAGTCGCTTCGGGCCCTTTTCTCGCAGGGCCTCGTTCAGATCTTTTGTCTTGTTGGACCTTTTTGGGGGGCGCACACGCGGCATATCTTCAAACGGCAGCGCGTCTTACCACCCTAAAGCGCGAGACAACACTCTCTTCTTGCGCGGAGGGGTCGGGCGGCTGCCACTCTGGGTTGATCTCTGATGCGTGGGGCTCGGTATGCGGAGACTCAATTTGTCCAGTGAGATCCTCGGTGAGATCCTCGGTGAGATCCTCGGTGAGATCCTCGGTGAGATCCTCGGTGAGATCCTCGGTGAGATCCTCGGTGAGATCCTCGGTGAGATCCTCCTCCTCACTCACCGGAAAAATATCCCAAACTTGATTCACAAATTCTCCGTTGGCTGCCGACCCAGCCTGCGCGATGACACTGTTTATAATGTTTAAGGGGACTATGTAAGAATGGTCTGCACTCCTTTCGCGCGGGGGTGGAATCTCAAAAAGGTTGTGTAAGAGTCTTTTATACCCTGCGCGCGTCCCCGGGAGTCGAGGAAACGCGCACATTTTGTTGAGTTTACTATCACTTATTCCGGGCCAAGAGTGTTTTTCTTCCAGATTTTGGAGGATTTCCGCGATCGATTGCGGGTCTGCGCCCTGTGCAGGTCCCAGCGCGTACGAGAAAACGTCGGAGCTGTTCGTGTTGGTAGCCGTGGGGGCGCTCAGGGTGTGCATTCGCACTGGCTTTACCCCACCACCAGCAGGCCACGAAAGGTTGGACGAACTCAACATCATGTAAGCGACGTCTACGGCGTACTCCATTTGCAGCCTGTCGGCAATAATGAAATCTTCTACGCCCGGGAAAAAGAGGCCCAAACAGAGTTTTGCGGAAATGAACAACTGCGAGATGCTGTTGTCATCACATCGGAAAGACTCCAGGGCGTTTGTCCTGGACAACGTGGATCTCCGGGGGCTAACCACCACAGCTTTTGTCCTCTTGTTGCAATTGTTCGCGAGCGAGCACAGCCGCTGTGCCAACCCCGTCGTCTGGCACACAACGACGGCCTTTTTCTGAATCCCCTGCAGTATTCTAAAAAGAGTTTGCACGCCAGGCGATCGGATCGTTTCGTCTGCAAGGACGAACGAGGGGCGCGCATAGACGCCCTCGTTTGAAGACACCAGTGAAAACTGTTTGTTGGTGCTTGCGATGAGCGGCGGCTGCCCTTTATCCCACGGATGCCTGCACAGAGGACACCGTGGTCTGTTGACTGAATTGTCGCCAATGCCGTAATCGTTGTTGTTGGAGACAAGATTTTCCAGCGCAACTCTTTGGATGGAGTCGGCGCAGTCCCCGCAGAGAACGTGCCCACAGACCCCGTAGACCACGCATCTATTCAGAGACAGATTGTTCTTATCGTCCACCATAGAACCCAACGGGTCCATACAAATGGGACAGTTGGCCTCTATTGGTTTTCGGTCCAAAAGCTTTTTGACGTCTTCTATGGCGTGCTGGTTCAAACGCGTGTTGGGGTTACTCTCCAGGCGTTTTAAGAAGGTCACCTTGTCCATGAGGTAAGACCCGGTGGCTATCCGCTTGCAAAAGTCTGATATTTCCGGATCCATCCCGTAGTATATCTTTGTAATCGTGGAAAAAATCTTTGAGAACTTTGGTACGGACGGCTCCCTGCATTCTAGCATGCCATTTCCCCATCTTTGAAACTGCTTCTCTCGCAGCATTTCTAAGATACTGCACAACCTAGGCTCTATACTGGACTCTTCGTGCCGTATAATGGAAACGATAGGAGGACGACTCTTATCCTCCCCGCAGACAAACAACTTCTTTACCAGATCGTGGCGCAGCCTGCAAAGGTCGTCTAATGCCCCGGTGCTTGGGGTGTTTATGTGTGTACTTGATTCGAACGTTCTGGAGAACGACTCCAGAAGAAGGCGCGTGTATTGGCGCGTAGAAACGTCCCCTATCAAGTCGGTGCCCCATCGCGCGCGCTTGAAGAAGGGACGCACCCGTAGAAGGGCAAGAGCCGTTCCGAAAACCGCCCCCGTCGCCTCTCGTTCGATCATCCAGACGCCCCGGGCGGTAAACCCCACGACCGCGTCGAAGACGGCGGGTGGGATGCCCTTTCTTTGCATCAAATTGTCTAGAACAATTCTATTCAGATTAATGCCTGTCGAAAGCGTCCTGTGCAGGAACCAAAGGTCTGTGTTGTTGGAAAAGCAAAAGGCCGTGGTGAGCACAACGTGGGACGCCTCCATAGCGCACCTCGTATCCGTGCATCGCCTGCCGCCGCCGTGGTATATGTGACAAGGCACTCCGCGGGCCTCCAGCGATCTTTTCCACTCGTTCAGCAGAGTGGGTTTCGTGACGATAAGGCTGCAGCCCGTGGTAAATTGTGATAGTTTGTCCATCAAGATAAGATTCGCGATAGATTGCATTTTATCCACACTGCTTTGCTCCAGAAGAACGCCGCCCATAACAGCAGGCCAAGGGTCGGACGCGCCGTAGTACCCATGACTAATTTCGGTGTGATTTTCGATCAAAACGGGGCCCTCCATCACGTTCCACCGCACGACTTGGACAGTGTTGTCGTATGCACGCTCTTCGCACACTGCGCTCTTCATTGCCGTGTTGTACAAAGAGTCTTGCCCGTTGCAGTTTTCTCTCTCAAACATTCGGCGGGCGGTAGAGAGTCCACAGTTCGACCCGTTCGGTCCTCCAAAAAAAGACCAGACGGAAGAGTTCCAGTCTGAGTTGTTATTGGAAAACAGGTTTGGAGCGATCGCAGAGGCGGTGTTTTTAGGGGTGAAGGCTTCCAGGATCCGAGATACTCTTCCCAAATTGTACATTTCGCCGTACGGGTTTTCACCCGAAACCATCGCGGTCACGCCGAAAACTATCTGATTCGCGTCTATGGCTTTCATAGTCACTTCCACGGGCTGGTAACACTCTGCCGCGTATTGGAATGTTCGAGACAGGTTCCAAAGTTTGGGGTACATCTGCCAAATACACAAGTGGTTTTTGAGATCAGAGTGCTCGCGGGTATGGGGGAGATCAATACACTCCAGCGATTCCGCAAGACATTCCAAATCCACTAAGGTGTTGGAATCGAAACCGATCAAGTTGAATTTGTGCTGCCAAACAACACGGCTCAGCGAGTGGCACAAATGCGCCTCTGTGCGTTGTATATGCATGGTTTCCAGCAAAGCGAGAGCGAGTTCTTCCGATTCCGCGCGCCACTCCAACCCGCAGGTGGAGTTTAGCATGCACTTTGCTGCTTGCCACGAGCTGCCCATCCCGTGGTAGTTTCGAGCAAGTTTTGCGCTGTCGAGGAAAAAAGACATGGTGTTGTCTTCGCCCTTTGGAATCTCGTTTTCGGTGTAGGGCACGGTAAGACTTCCGAGGTACATTGCCTCCGGCGATTCCAACTTGCTGTGCCTGTCCACGGGGCCCATCTCAGAAGCCAGCACGAATTTCAATCTGCCGTAGTCGGTGCGCACCATTTTCAAATTAGGGGGCACCACCGGGTGGCAAATCAACTCGTAGTGCGTTTTCCCGCTATCGTGCAACCGCGCTTGAGCAGCGGGACCGACGTGGCGCAAATTCATACACCCCTGCGGGTTGTAGCCGGGCCAGCGATGGGGGGCGTTTTCGTTGTGCGCGTCGTTGAATGCAAACCCAGTTTGCTGCAACACCAGCATATCTTCACGCTGGTTCGGTGGTTTTCGGAAATTCAGAGAGTTCAAGGGAGCACTCACGCAGTAGCCCACGAATACTGGCTCGACGACCAAGACGGCGGGCCCGTCGGAGACGGTCTGCACGCCGCGAACCTTGCAGGGGATCCAGTCGTCGCCGAAGTTCAAATCCACGATGTCACCCGGCTCCACTTCGTCTCGCCACTTTGTCTCTTTCAAACAAACACGATTGCACGCAGCGGGAGAAAACGTTTCGGGGTGGGCGCTTTGTTTCGCCACTTGCACCGTCACGCCGTCGTCGAAAATTACGTGGCCTTCCTTGTACCCCTCGTCGCCTGTCCAGCATACGTACGAATTCATCGCCAGCTTGGGCTTTCTGCGCTTTCGGTGGCGCTTGGAAGAGGCGCGCGAACCAGACGAAGAATTACCCCCTTTACGCTTTGCACCGCATGCTGGCATTGCACCACATACTGACATCGATTTTTTTAAAAAAATGAAGATTCAATTTCATTTACCTAATATTTCATCCCTACTTTATATGCAAATAGTAGTTCTCAATCCTCTTCTTCATCGTCATTCAACATATCAGCCATGGCATTAGCCAAGACTTTATTTGGGTTTTTCTCCTTTTTGTCCACAATTTCCCTGTTTGATTTCTGATATGTTTCTTTGCTTTCTTTGCTATCGTTGCTGCCGCTGTCGCTGTCGCTATCGTCGCTGTCGCTGTCGCTGTCGCTGTCGCTGTCGCTATCGTCGCTGTCGCTGTCGCTGTCGCTGTCGCTGTCGCTGTCGCTGTCGCTGTCACCGCCGCCGTTTTTGGTTTCATCGAATACTACTTTCACAGCCTCTTCGTCGGGATTTAAGGCCAGCCAATACTTCGCCACCTTTTCAAATTCTTCTTCCCTCTGCGGAGTTAGCCAAAACATGATTGTTTTTATAAAATGGCCTTTTGTTTTTCCCATCCCCTCTTTGTTCAACAAAGTTACAAGAAGCTTCTCCATTGTCTTCGTTGTGTTCAAGGCCTCGAACAGGTTTGACGACGCATCTTTTCCCAAAGATTGAAATTTATTTAACAGTGTAACCAGTTTGACTTGTTCTCCCTCAAAATATTTCACAGGCTTTTTGGCTAATTCAAGATCTTCCTTTGTCAAATCGAATTCGCCGTATTGAGACGGGACAGAATATCCCAGGTCTTTCATTAGCAGCCTTTTTAAATTTCGCGCAAATTCTATTTTGCGGAACTTTGGGTACTCTTTTTTTCCCTCTTCATCTTGTCTCCAAAGGTTTAACCATTTTTGAAATTCCGCCATCCTCTTTTTCCCCAGGTCGAATTTCTCGACAACATCAGTACTTTTAAATGTGTAAGCACCATGTTTGAATATTTCGATTTTATACCCAGAGAGTTTTTTGGTGCCTCCCGCACCTTTGTATGCAACCTCTTCCTGCTGTATTTGAAACCCAGCACCCCTGTATTTTTGTTCAAACAAGAGTTCTAACGTTCTCTCGGAATATTCGATTCTATATCTACGCCCGTTCTCGAAACGCACGGCAATCTTATCTTTCAACATTTTTGCTGTCAATGCGTCGTAGGCTTTCTTATTGTTCTTGGGCTTTCCATTTTGTTTATATTTCGATGCTTTCTCCCAACAAAACCCCTTCTCTGTACGTACCTCAAGATTTATTTCGTAGCGAACACACAATTTCCTCTTATCTGGCCATGTAGTTTCCCACGGATACTGCACGTCAATGTATTCAAGGGCAAGCGCATTGTCTTGTTCTGTCATCTGCACCCCGCGGTGTATAATTTTGCACTCAGCGCGATTCCTCATTTTTAGTTCTGCGCCGGGTAGCAGTCTTGCCAGCGGGTTTCTGTTTCCTTTCAGTCTAGATTGAATCATTTCTTTTGCCTTGTTCGAAACGACCAATTTTGGAAATGGGTAATCTGCCTCGAGCTTTTTTTCCCGTTTTTCCTCAGCCCTCTTCTTATCCGCGTCCTTCTTAACCGCCATGGCAGCCCTTTTACTCTCCTTCTCAGCGTCCTTCTTGGCCTTTCTCCTTGCCTTCTTAGCCTCCTTTATGGCCCGTTTCGCGTCCTTCTGAGCCTTTTTCTGCATCTTAGCAGCCGTCTCCTCAGCCTTTTTCTTATCCTTCTCAGCCGTCTCCAGCGCCTTCTTCTTTGCCTTCTCAGCCGTCTCCAGCGCCTTCCTCTCTACCTGCTCTTTTCTCGCATCCTCAGCCTTCCTCTTGACCATTTCCTTCCTCTTGGCCTCTTTAAGTTTTCTTTGAAAAGGTTGAAATCTTTCACTCAGGTATGTTATCAACAAGGCGCGCCACAGCACGGTATTCTTTCTACTCATGGTCTTCGCCCGCTTTTCCATTTTTTTAAGCCTCATTTCCATTTGTTGTATGTTTTCTGACCACTCTATGGTCTCTTCCTCTTCGCTGGAATAGCCACTGCCGCTGCTGTCGCTGCCGCTGCTGCTGTCACTGTCTCTGCTGCTGTCGCTGCTTCTGTCGCTGCTGCTGCTGTCGCTGCCGCTGAAATCGCTGGAATCGTCGCTGGAACCGCCGGGGTTTTCGGGATTTTGACTCAAAGAGTAAAGTGTGTGTCTGGGCAAGGTGTCGTAGTAGGGGAAATCCACTTTACCTGTTTTTAAATTTTGTAAGCTTTGTCGAACCTGGGACATATTATCGTAACCATTTTCACCAAGCATGGTGGCCATGATGTATGTTGGATGAAAATTGAAAATGTGATTTATACTTGACAAAATTCAGAATTTGTTTCCACCCATCTTCTCCACTCTCAGTTTTTTTGACCTATCAGTACTTAACCATACTACATATACAACTAAGTACTGATAGGAATCTTCGGCGGAAAACTTCGATTTTTGGAGGG
>JGI20158J14315_10000958_pt1 | contig 21590 bp, 14 predicted proteins | sample COG_08_FD_14315 | JGI IMG/M metagenome (IMG submission 14315)
CTAAAATCTACATGTCCTGGAGTATCTATAATATTTAAAATGTACTCTTTGCCATCTTTTGCTTTATAATTTAATTTTACTGTTTGTGCTTTAATTGTAATTCCTCGTTCTCGTTCGATATCCATAGAATCTAAAACCTGTGCTTTCATTTCTCTTTCGGTAAGCCCCCCACAACTATGAATTATTCTATCTGCTATAGTAGATTTGCCGTGATCAATATGTGCAATAATAGCAAAATTTCTAATGTTATCGATAGTGCTCATATTTAAGATCTTATTTTTGCACCAATTTTTTCTTCTACAGTAGAGATTATAAGTTGATTAATTCTATCTAAATCTTCATCTTTTAGAGTTTTTTTGGATGATTGAATGGTAACATTTAAAGCTATAGATTTTTTTCCCTCTGGGATATTTTCTCCTTCATAAACGTCAAAAACTTTTACCGCTCTAATTAAATCTTGATCTATTTTAGAAATTATTTCTATCAGCTTCTGTACATGAAAATTTTTGTTTAAAACAAATGCAAAATCTCTTTCTGATTTTTGATAATCAGAATATTTATATTGTGTTTTTTGATCATTTAACGTTTTTTTAGTTTGTTTTATATTGTCTAAAAATATTTCAAAACCAGCTAAAGACTCCGTCTTTATATCTATTTTCTTTACAATATTTGGATGAATTTCTCCAAAATAAGCTATTACTTTATCTTTATCTTTATTAAGAAATATTCTTCCTGATTTACCAGGATGGTAATAAGTGGGAGTTTTGTCATCTATATATAATTTGTCTTGATTGAATCCTGCCTCAACTAGGCTCTTTACCACATCTTGTTTAACATCAAATACATCAACTAACCTATCTTTTTCCAGCCAATTTAATCTAGAAATTTTACCTGCACGTAATCCACAAACTACAGTTTCTTGTTGACCTGGTTGTGACCCTGAAAATATAGGTCCAATTTCAAATAATGAAATATCTTTAAATCCTCTATCCAAATTTTTATTTAGGTGAATGATTAAATTGGAAAAAATAGAATTTCTTAAAACATTAAGATCTGAACTGATGGGATTTACGATATATATTTCCTTATTATTTTCTAAAAATAATTTGTTAATTTTAGAATCAGTAAAAGACCAAGTTATAGTTTCAAAAAAACCTTTAGATGCCATCGATCTTTGAAGAAAATGAAACAGTCTTTGTTTATTATTTAAAGTAGGTTTTGTTCTACTTTTTTTAGGTTCTATAATTTGGATTTTATCATATCCTTTTATTCTTACTAGCTCTTCAATGATATCTATCTCTTGTTCGATATCTGCCCTCCAAGAAGGAACTTTTAAAATTAACAACTTTTTTTCTTTTTTAATTTCAAATCCAAGGTCACTCAGGATCTTAATCATTTCTTTTTGTTCAATACTAAAGCCAGTTATTTTTTCAAATGATGCTATTTCAAATTTTACTATTTTTTTTTTGTTATTTTCAATTTTTTGAACATCAAATTTACTAACCTCACCACCACAAATTTTTTTTATCAATTCAGCTGCTCTCTGAAGACCATCCTCTATTGACAATGGATCTATGCCTCTCTCAAATCTAAATTTTGCATCTGTGTCAATATTTAAAGCTCTTGATGTTTTTCTGATTGATCTTGGACTAAAATATGCTGCTTCAATTAACACATTCTTAGTTTCTAACTCAGTTCCAGATCTAGTACCTCCCATTATTCCTCCTAAACCTAGTATTCCTGTATTGTCAGATATTACACACATCTCATTTTCCAGGACATAATCTTTGTTATCTAGTGCTCTAAATTTTTCTCCTTTTTTTGAATTTCTAACTAAAATTCCCTTATCAATTTTATCTGCATCATAAGCATGTAATGGCCTATTTAAATCAAACATCACATAATTAGTTATATCAACTATTGCTGAGATGGGTTTTTGACCTAGAGAAACAATCTTTTCCTTTAGCCATTTAGGGCTTTCAGTATTTTTTACACCTGTAATCAAACAACTTCCAAATGTATTACATCCTTGGTTTTTTTCTTTTTCAATTTTAATGGTAATTTTCTGTTTATTTTTTTGAATTAGTTTTTCTTTTTTTTGAATCTTTAATTCACCTGTACCTGCAGCAGCTAAATCTCTTGCTATCCCTTTAACCCCTAAACAGTCAGCCCTATTTGGAGTAATTGAGATGTCTATTACTTTTAAAAGACTTTTTGTAAAATAATTTTTACCAATTTTATTGGTATATTTTGTATTAGAAAGTTCAATAATACCATCACTTTCATTCGATAAGTTTAATTCTGACTCTGAACAAAGCATACCATGCGATGTTACTCCTCTAATTTTACTTATCACTAACTTCATCTGATTTTTAGGAATAACTGCACCTGGTGGGGCATAAATTGTTATTAGCCCTTCCTTTGCATTTGGCGCACCACACACAACTTTGACTAACTCCTTTGCTCCAATATCTACATCACAAACTTTTAACCTATCCGCATCTGGATGTTTTTTTATTTTTAATATTTTTGCAATTAAAAAACTATCTAATTCACTTGATTGAGCCTCAACACCTTCTACTTCAAGCCCAATATCTGTTAATTTATTAATAATTTGATTTTCATTAAATTTAGTATCTAGATGTTCCTTAAGCCAATTAGTAGTTATCTTCATCTGCTCAAACCTCTATAATTTGTTGGTACATCTAAAGGATCAAATCCAAAATGATTTAACCATCTATAATCACAATCAAAAAATGCTCTCAAATCATTTATTCCATATTTAAGCATTGCCAATCTATCTATCCCAATACCAAAAGCATAACCTTGATATTTTTTTGGATCTATTTTTACATTTTTTAAAACATTTGGATGCACCATTCCACATCCTAAAATTTCTAGCCATTTATCACCTTCACCAATTATTATTTTTCCATCTTTTATTTCATAACCAATGTCAACTTCTGCGGAAGGTTCTGTGAATGGAAAATGACTTGGTCTAAACCTCATTTTTATTCTATCTACTTCAAAAAATTCTTTAATAAAATAATCTAGACACCCTTTTAGATGTCCCATATTAATGTTTTTATCAATATGTAGACCTTCTACTTGATGAAACATTGGTGCATGTGTTTGGTCACTATCAGATCTGTAAGTTCTGCCAGGAGCAATAATTTTAAAAGGAGGTTTTTCCTTGAGCATTGTTCTAATTTGAACTGGTGAAGTATGAGTTCTTAACATTAATTCTTTTTTATTATCTAAATAAAAAGTATCATGCATATCTCGTGCTGGATGATTGTCAGGTGTATTGAGTGCTGTAAAATTATTATATTCATTCTCTACATCTGGACCCTCTTCTACACTAAAGCCAATTTCAGAAAATATAGACGAAATTTCATCAATTACTTGTGAAACTGGATGAATCTTTCCTTGCACAAAAGGTCTTTCGGGCAATGTAATATCTAACTTTTCTTTTTCTAATTTTTGATTTATTTCTTTTGTTTCAATTTCTTGAATTTTTTGTACGATTTTATTTTGAAGCTCTTCTTTCACATTATTTAAATCTGACGCAAAAATTTTTCTTTCACTTTCAGCAACTAAACCTAATTTTTTAAACTGAGATGAAACAATTCCATTTTTACCAAATAGATCACTTTTAATTTCATTAATTTGATTTAAATCTAAATTTTCTTTTAATTTTAAAATAAATTCATCACGTATTTTTTTAATATCAGACATATTAAGAGATTATTTCTTCACCAAATAAAAACAATAGTGAAGATTAATTTAATGCAGATTGAGCTTTTTGAACGATTGTTTTAAAGGCTTCAGGGCTATCGTATGCTATTTCAGCTAATATTTTCCTATCTAATTTTATTCCACACTTACTTAAACCATTAATAAATTTTGAATAGGTTAAACCTTCGGATCTTACTCCTGCATTAATTCTTTGTATCCATAAAGATTTAAATTCTCTTTTATTTGTCCTACGATCTCTATATGCATACTGCATAGCTTTTTCCATAGCTTGTTTTGCAATTCTAATCGTATTTTTTCTTCTGCCCCATTGACCCTTGACAGCTTTTAAAACCTTTTTATGTTTTGCGTGACTAGTTACACCTCTTTTTACTCTTGCCATTTTATCCTCTTAAACTGTAAGGCATGTATGATTTAACTATTTTGCCATCTTGTTTTGACATAGCAGTTGTACCCCTTAATTTCCTAATTTGCGAATTTGTTCTTTTAATCATACCATGTCTTTTTCCAGCCTGAGCCATCATAACTTTACCTTTGGCAGATATCTTAAATCTTTTTTTTGCTGAACTTTTAGTTTTTAATTTTGGCATAATTCTGCGGACTTATACAAATATTAGAAATGATTTACAACCTCTATTAATCCTCTATAAAGGCTGTATAACCATAATCATTTGTTTTCCGTCAAACTTAGGGTGCAATTCTACTTTACCTACATCTTGCATGTCAGTTTTTATTCTATCCATCAATTCTCGGCCTAAATGTGAGTGTTGTAGCTCTCTTCCTTTGAATCTTATTGTAAATTTTACTTTATCACCTTTTCCTATAAATTTTTTTGCATTTTTAACTTTAAATTCATAGTCGTGCGTTTCTGTAACGGGTCTCATTTTAATTTCTTTTAATAAAACTATTTTTTGTTTTTTCCTAGCAACATTTGCTTTTTTTTGCGCATCATATTTAAATTTTCCCATATCTATAATCTTGCAGACTGGAGGTTTGGCATTTGGAGAAATTTCAATTAAATCTAAACCTTGTTCCTTTGCCATTGAAATAGCTTCGTTTGTATTTAAAATACCAAGATTATCTCCATCACTTCCTATAACCTGTACTTCTGGAGATGAAATTCTATTATTAGACTTAGGTCCTCGGTCTTTTGTTCGTCTTTGAAAATAATTTTGTTTAAAATCTGCCACTTAATTTGAGGGTGCTTTGTTTAATGCTGAAAATTTTTTTAAGAATAGTTTTAGATCCATATTTTCTTGTTTATTAGAGTCCAATCTTCTAATCGTTACTGAGTTACTGTCAACTTCTTTTTTACCACAAATCAATAAAAGTGGTATTTTTAATAAAGAATGCTCCCTAATCTTATAATTTAAATTATGATTTTTTAAATCTACTTCGGAACTGATGCCTGCATTACTAATTTTTTTATTTATCTCTTTTGCATACTCATCAAACTCTTCAGATATTGGTATCACAACCACTTGCAAAGGAGCAATCCAAAATGGAAATTTTCCAGCATAATTCTCTATGAGAATCCCTATAAATCTTTCAAGTGAACCAAACAAGGCCCTATGTAACATTACTGGAACCTTTTTTACTCCATCCTTATCAACAAAAGATGCTTCTAATCTTTCTGGCAAATTAAGATCTACTTGTAATGTACCACATTGCCAATCCCTGCCGATGGCATCTCTTAAAACAAATTCAATTTTTGGACCATAAAAAGCTCCTTCACCTTTGTTAATTGTATATTCAAGTTTCGATGTTTTAACAGCATCCAATAAAGCTTTTTCAGCTTTATCCCACACATTATCATCACCTACTCTTATGTCAGGTCTATCTGAATATTTTAATATTACATTTTCAAATCCAAGATCTTTATAAATATCTAAAATCAAATTAGTTACTATTAAACATTCTTCTGTGATTTGATCCTCTGTACAAAATATATGTGCATCATCTTGGGTAAATGCTCTAACTCTTAATAATCCATGTAGTGCTCCTGACGGCTCATATCTATGTACTTTACCAAACTCTGAAATTCTTAATGGAAGATCTCTATAACTTTTTAAACCTTGATTAAAAACTTGAACATGTCCTGGGCAATTCATTGGTTTAATTGCAAATATTTTTTCATCTGGAGTTTCAGAGGTATACATGTGTTCTCCATATTTATCCCAGTGGCCAGATTTTTCCCAAAGAGCTCTATCTAAAACCTCTGGAGTATTTACTTCTTTATAACCAGCTTTTTCTTGTCTTCCTCTCATATAATCAACTAATTTTTGAAATAACTTCCAACCTTTGTCATGCCAAAAAACTGATCCTGGGCTTTCCTCTCTAAAATGGAATAAATCCATTTCTTTTCCAAGTTTTCGATGATCTCTTTTTTCTGCTTCTTCTATTCTTTTTAAATATTCATCTAAATCTTTTTGGGATGCCCAACTTGTTCCATAAATTCTCTGTAACATTTCATTTTTAGAGTCACCCCTCCAATAAGCTCCCGATACTTTTGTTAGTTTAAAATACTTTCCAATTTTTCCTGTTGAAGATAAATGAGGACCTCTACATAAATCATGCCAATCACCATGGAAATATATAGAAACATCTTCTCCTCTAGGAATGCTTTCAATAATCTCAGCTTTATATATTTCCCCCAAATCTTTAAAGTGAGATATTGCTTTATCTCTATTCCAAACTTCTCTTGTAGTTGGAACGTCTCTATCAACAATCTCTTTCATTTTGTTTTCAATTTTTTTTAGATCTTCTTCTGTAAACGGTTCTTTCCTTGAAAAATCATAATAAAATCCATTTTCAATAATTGGACCAATAGTTACTTGAGTTTTAGGAAAAAGTTCTTGAACTGCCATTGCAGTTATATGAGCAGTATCATGACGAATAGTTTCTAAGCCCTCTTTATCTTTAGAGGTAAAAATTTTAATAGAACAATCTTTATCTATAATATGACTTAAATCCTTAAGCTCATCATCAACACTGATTACAGTTGCCTGTTTAGACAAAGATTTACTAATCTTTTCAGCAACCTCTAACCCGGTGATTTTATTTGAAAACTTAATAGTGTTTCCGTCTGGTAGTGTAATTAATGGCATTTAATTTAATAATTTTTTGTATTCTGAATATGTAGAAAAACACATTTTTTCAACATTAAATTTTGAAATTATATTTTTTCTACCTTCAATACCCATAAAATTCAATGTAGATTTATCCAAATTCAAAACTTCTATTAACTTTTTACTTAAAGACTTTGAATTTCCTGAATCAAATAAGAATCCAGTTTTATTATTTACTATTGTTTCATTAGATCCACCAATGTCACTGGCAATTATAGGTTTTTTCATTGACTGTGCCTCAACTGCAACTCTTCCAAAAGCCTCAGGTTCTATTGAAGCTGAAACAATTATATCTGCAACACTATAAGCTAATGGCATATTTTTACAATGTTGAATAAATTTTAACTGATTTGACAATCTATACTGCTCTGCCAGCCTTTTAATTTTTTTTTTATATACGTCTCTACCTTGATCATTTCCTAATATTACGGCATAAAATGCTTCGTAGCCAAGTTCCTTGTTAACTAAATTTAGTGCTTCAATAAATAATTCTTGTCCTTTCCATGTCGTTAATCTTCCTGGCATTAAAATTATTTTTTTGTCTCGTTTTATCTTCCATTCTAAAAGTAATTGATTTTCGTCAACTTCTAATGTTGTTGATGGATCAAAGTAATCAATATTAATACCTCTGAAAATAACTAAAAACTTTTTTTTTATATTTAGGTATTCTTTATATTTTGTATTTATGTGAGAAAAAATAAAGTTTGATCCAGCAATTATTAGGTTGGACCTGAGCATTACTGAATTATAAAATTTTTTAATTTTATTTTTAAAATTATAAGTACCATGAAATGTTGTAACAAATTTTTTTCTTGTAATTTTTGTAGCAAACAAACAGGACCATGCAGGTGCTCTACTTCGTGCATGAACTAAGGAAATATTATAAAACAAAATGATAAAGATTAAAATTATTGAATTAAGTATTATTAAAATTGGATTTTTACTATGAACTGGAAGTCTAATCAATTTTACTTTTTTTTTGTCTATATACTTAATTAATTCACCTCCACTAGTAACTATAAAAGATTGACAATTATTTTCATATAAATAATGAGCAAGATCATAACAACCAGTTTCAGCACCTCCATAACCAAGTCTTGGGATTACTTGTAAAATTTTTAATTTTGAAGGCATTTGATATACATATATATTAAGAATTAATTCTAACAAAGTGATATGAATAAATTTAAATACCTCAAGGTCTTAAATAATAAGAAAATTAGATATTTAAGTAATTATTATCAAAACAAACTTTATATAGTATTTCTTCATGGATTTATGTCTGACATAGAAGGAGAAAAACCTAAAACAATTTTCAAGTTTGCAAAAAAAAATAAATTAGGATTTCTTGCTTTGGAATATTCAGGTCATGGAAAATCAACAGGGAAATTTACAAATGGAAATATCAGTAGATGGACTAATGATGTAAAAATATCAATCAACAAAATAGTAAAAAAAAATGACTTTATTTTAGTTGGTTCAAGTATGGGTGCTTGGTTGTCCCTAAACCAATTTAAGTATTTTAAAAAACAAATTAAAGGATTTTTAGGAATAGGCTCTGCTCCAGAATTTTTGGAAAACTTAATGTGGAAAAAATTTACGAAAAAAAAGAAATATGAAACTATTAAAAAAGGTATCTGCCAGTTAAAGCACGGTAATTATGAGTATCCAATATCTTATCAATTAATAAAAGATGGAAGAAAAAATAGAGTATTAAATAAACAAATTAATTCTAACATAAAAGTGACTATGATTCATGGAAGTAATGACGAAGTTGTGCCACAAAACTATTCAAAAAAATTACTTAAAATATTCACAAAAGCTAAAAAGAAGTTAGTCATAATTAAAAATGGCGATCATAGCCTTTCAAATAAACAAGGTCTAAAAAAAATAATTTTAGAACTAAATAAAATTGTTTCTAATGTGATTTAAACCCTCCACATATGTAGGAAATTTAAAACTATAATTAAAAAACTCTTTCATTTTTTTATTATTAACTTTCTTAGAATCTTTATAAAAATTTTTAAGCATTTCATTTTTTATATCTTTAACCTCAATTCGTTCAATATGTTTTATATTTAATAACTTAGCACCATATAAAGTTACCTCCATAGATGGTGCGGGCTTGTCATCAGATAGATTGTATATTTCTCCTGATTTAAATTTAGTTAACGACTCAAATAATATATTTGAAATATCTTCAACGTGGATTCTAGAAAAATAATGATCTTTTTGATTTACCAATTTTACATCTCCAAATTTGAGTCGTGTTAATATATTATTTTCATTAGAATAAATTCCTGACAATCTAAAGATTTGAATTGGAAAATTTTTTTTTTTTTTTAACGAAAGCCAATATTTTTCAGCTTTTAACCTTGCATTGCTACTATCTGATGTAGGTTTTGTTTCACTACTTTCATCTACCCAACTACCTTTATGATCTCCATAAACGCTGGTTGCTGACAAATATGTTATCCATTTTATATTTGAGTTTTTAATAATACTTAAAAATTTTTTGATAATTAAGTCTTCTCCTTCATTTGGTGGAACTGAGACCAAAACATGATCAACCTCTGTTAATTTCTGAATAAGTCTTTCATCAAATTTTTTACCATTAAATTTATAATTTTGATATTTTAATCCATTAAAGATTTTTTCACTTGTTTCACTTCTAGAAGTTGTAGATAAAATAACACTATAATTTTCTGAAATAATCTTATTTATAAAGTTTTTTGCTACTTGACCAAAACCCAAACAAAAAATATTAATATTCTTCATTTTAGCTGACTTCTTTTATAATGGGTTTTAAACTTATAGGATTTTTTAACTTATCAATCATTTCTTTTGGACAAACTTGTATAAAGTTAAAAATCTCCTTATCAAAATTCTCTAATATTTTTTTAGATAGATTGGAATTTGTTTCTAGGTAGTGCTCTTCAATTAGTTTTTTTAGAAGATTTATCCAGTGATCTGTTTCAGGTGTTTGCCATATTATTGTTTCTGGATTAACTTTTTTTTCGAAATCTTTATTCGGATCATAAATATATGCCATTCCTCCAGTCATACCTGCACCAAAATTGTCTCCAACATTACCCAGTACTACTACTGTTCCCCCAGTCATATATTCACAAGCATTAGAGTCACAACCTTCAATTACTGTTATGGCTCCAGAATTTCTTACAGCAAATCTTTCTCCAGCTTGACCTGCCGCAAAAAGTTTTCCTGAAGTTGCTCCATATAATACCGTATTTCCAATTATTGTATTTTCATTAGAAATTAGATTGCTCTCATCTGAAAGTTTGATTGACAATGTTGCTCCTGACAAACCTTTTCCAACATAATCATTTGCATCACCTTTAAGTACAAGTTTTAATCCTTTTACTCCAAATGCTCCGAAAGACTGACCAGCAGAGCCTTTAAATTGAAGTGTTAGAAAATCATTTTCTAATTTTTCATTTCCATATTTTTTATATAGATGATGAGATATTCTTGTTCCTACAGTTCTATGAGTATTTTTTATATTAAATTCTTTATCAATTATTTTTACCTTTCCAATCTGAGCTTCAATCTCAGGGATAATTTCTTGATCTAATGTGTCAGGAACAAAATTAATTTTTTGATCTTCACAGTATCTTAAATTTTCTCCAGGATCAGCCCGAACAAAGAGTGGATTTAAATCTAAATCATCTAAATTTGGAGAAGCTTTACTTATTTGTCTCAATAAATCAGTTCTTCCAATTATTTCATTTAAAGACTTAAAGCCAATCTGAGCTAATATTTCCCTTACTTCTTGAGCAATAAATGTAAATAAATTAACTACTTTATCGGGTGTGCCAGTAAATTTTTTTCTTAATTCATCATCTTGAGTACAAACTCCAACTGGGCAAGTATTGGAATGGCACTGTCTTACCATTATACATCCCATTGCTACTAAAGCTGTGGTAGCTACTCCATACTCCTCTGCTCCCATCATTGCAGCTATCACAACATCTCTTCCTGTTTTTATTCCACCATCAGTTCTTAACGTAACTGTATGTCTCAAATTATTTAAAGTTAAAACCTGGTTAGCTTCAGTTAAACCCATTTCCCAAGGAATACCAACATACTTAACACTCGTTTGTGGTGTAGCTCCTGTACCACCATTATGACCAGATATTAAAATTATATCTGCTTTTGCTTTTGCAACTCCAGCAGCAATTGTTCCAATTCCTGATGATGCAACTAACTTTACTCCCACTCTTGCTTTTGGATTTATTTGTTTAAGGTCGTAGATTAGTTGTGCTAGATCTTCAATAGAATATATATCATGATGAGGTGGGGGGGATATCAGTGTTACCCCAGGTGTAGAATGTCTTAATCTTGCAATCTCCTCTGTAACTTTAAAACCAGGTAACTGCCCACCTTCACCAGGCTTAGCTCCTTGAGCAATCTTAATTTCAATTTCATTACAATTGTTAAGATAATTAATCGTTACACCAAATCTTGCAGACGCAATTTGTTTAACTCTAGAGTTTGCACTATCTCCATTATTCATTCTGGTAAATCTTTTTTCATCTTCTCCTCCTTCTCCACTGCAAGAGGCACCTTTAATTCTGTTCATTCCTATTGCTAGTGTTTCGTGAGCCTCTTTTGACAGGGCACCATGAGACATACTCCCACTACCAAATCTTTTTAAAATATTNTCAATTGGCTCTACTTGAGAAATATCTACGGAGGGGTTTAGATTTCTTTCTCTAAATCCAATAAGATCTCTTAAGTGTATTGGAGGTAGGTTATAAATACCTTTGACATATTTTTTATAACCTTCAAAAGAATTTGATCCTACTGAGCTTTGCAATAAGTGCATTAGTCTACCTTGGTATTGGTGTGTCTCTCCATTTTTTCTATATCTATAAAGTCCCCCAATAGGCAAAACTGAGTTATGTTCGTTAAATGCTTGCTTGTGAATGACTCTTAATTTATTTTCTATTCCACTTAAACCTATGCCAGATATTTTAGATAGAACTCCTGGAAAATATTCTGATGCTACAGTTCTGCTTAGACCAACTGTTTCAAAATTACATCCACCTCTATAAGAGCTTATAACTGATATTCCCATTTTAGACATTATCTTTAATAAGCCATAATTTACTGACTGAATAAATCTCTCAATACATTCATTATAACCAAACTTGCCAAATAATTTTTTTTCAAATCTTTGGTATAAACTATCAAATGCCAAATAAGGATTTACTGTTGTTGCTCCAACTCCAATTAGGGTTGCAAATGAATGAGTATCCAATGCTTCTCCTGTTTGTACATTAATAGATGCGTATCCTCTTAATTTATTTTTAATTAGATGAGTATTTATTGCACCGACACATAAAAGCATCGGTATGGCCAGCTTATCTTCAGAGACATTTTTATCGCTTAAAATTAATTGATTTATGCCTTGTCTAACTAAAATCTCTGACTCTTTTTGAATTCTTTTGATTGCTTGTTCAAGATTATCTACTTTGCTAAAAGTACAGTCAATTGTACTTGAATTTTTTCCAAAAAAATTAATAAATTTTTCTAACTGAGAATTAGACAAAATAGGACTATTTAAAACATATATATTTTCTTGAGTTAGATTCGTAAAATCCAAAATATTTCCAAGATTTCCAAATCTTGTTTTTAAACTCATAACCTTGTTTTCTCTCAATGAATCAATAGGTGGATTGGTTACTTGGCTAAAGTTTTGTCTAAAAAAATGGTAGAGTGGTCTATACTGATCAGATAATACTGCCAGAGGTGTATCATCGCCCATTGACCCTATTGCTTCTTTAGCATCCTCTGCCATAGGATGAAGAATGAGTTCTAAATCTTCTAGACTGTATCCAAAAGAATGTTGCCTTTTTCTAAGTTCTTCTCCAGAAAAAATGGGTTTTTCATTCTTAATTATAAGTTTTTTATCTAATTCAACAATTTGATTATTAAAGTGTTTATATTCTTTTGCTAAAAAATCTTTGATTTTACTATTTGTAAATACTTTTCCTTTTTCAATTCTAACACCAATTATTTCTCCAGGTCCTAATCTTCCTTTTTCGATTATTTTTTTTTCATCTAATTGTACCATTCCTGTTTCTGAACCTGCACAAAGTATATTGTCTTTGGTTATTGTATACCTCATCGGACGAAGTCCATTTCTATCTGTAGCAGCTATCACCCATTCGTTATCTGTTCCAGCTATCGCTGCTGGTCCATCCCAAGGTTCCATCGTACTGTTTAAGAAATTAAATAATTGTTGATGATCTTTTGAAAGTGTTTTACTTTTTTTAGACCAAGCGTCAGGAATTAACATTAATTTAGCTAGAGGTGCTGGTTGACCAGAAATATTTAGTAATTCAAATACACTATCTAACGCTGCAGAGTCTGATGATCCTGCTGGAATAACTGGTTTTAGATTTTCTATATCTTCAAATAAAGGACTATCCATTTCTTGCTCATGAACTTTCATCCAATTATAATTACCTTTTAAAGTATTTATTTCACCATTATGAGCTATAGCTCTAAATGGCTGTGCAAGATCCCAACTTGGAGCTGTATTTGTAGAAAATCTTTGATGAAATATTGCATAACGAGAAACAAATCTTTCATCTTGTAAATCTATATAAAAGTCTGAAATAGACTCTGCTAGAAACATTCCTTTGTAAATAATAGATTTAGAGCTAAGAGAACAAATATAAAATCCTTCTAATGCATTTTTAATAGCTTCTTTTTCCATCTTTCTTCTTGACTCATAAAGTTTACGTTCAAGCTTTTTACCTATTAAATTTTTATCATTATTTTTAAAAAGTACTTGGGTAATTTCTGGTCTAGTAAAATTTGCTTTTTCTCCTAAAACCTTTGTGTTTACAGGAACTTGTCTCCATCCATAAATATTAAAATTACTTTTGGTAAGCTCACTTTCAACTAAAGTTCTAGCATTCTCCTGTGCCTCGTAATTATTTCTTGGTAAAAAAATCATTCCTATGCAAATTTCTGAGCCATCATGTTTGTGGCCTGTAAGTTCTATTTTTTCTGTAAAAAAATCAGAAGGAATTTCTAAGTGGATTCCTGCTCCATCACCTGTTTTTCCATCTGCATCAACAGCTCCTCTATGAAAAACTGCCTTTAATGCATTAATCCCATATTCTACAACATTTCTTGATTTTTTACCCTCTGTAGAGGCTATTAACCCTACTCCACAAGCATCGTGTTCCATGTTTCTAGAATAAACATGGCCATCCTCTAAAATTTTACGATTTTTTAAATAATTTTTCATTAAGCAACTTTTACTAATTTCGCTTCTTTCTTTTCTAAAAATGATTTAATTGATTCAGCAACATCTCTTCCATCTTTGATAGCCCAAACTACTAATGAAGCACCTCTAATTATATCACCAGCAGCAAACACTCCTGGTAGATTGCTTTCCATTGTATCAAAATCTACTTTCAAAGTACCCCACTTTGTTACCTGCAACTCATCTGAATTAAATAATTTTGGTAAATTTTCAGGATCAAATCCTAATGCTTTTATAACCATATCTGTCTTGATATTAAATTCTGAATTTTTTTGTATCTCTGGGTTTCTTCTACCACTATCATCTGGATCGCCTAATTTTATTTTATCTGCAACCAAGCTCTCAACTTTATTTTTTCCTACAAACTTCTTAGGGCTAGATAGCCAAACAAATTCAACACCTTCTTCCTCAGCATTTCCAACTTCACGAGCTGATCCTGGCATATTTTCTTTATCTCTTCTGTATAAACATTTTACAGATTTTGCATTTTGCCTTACTGAAGTTCTAACACAATCCATCGCTGTATCTCCACCACCTATTACAACAATATCTTTTCCCTCTGCATTCAAAGTTCCATTATCAAATAATTCTACTTCATCTCCTAATCCCTTTCTATTAGAAGCTGTTAAAAATTCCATTGCAGGAAAAATATTCGCTAAATCTTTACCTGGTAAATCTACCTTTCTAGCTTTATAAACTCCCGTTGCTATTAAAATAGCATCATGTTTTTTTCTTAATTGATCTAATGTAGCATCTTTGCCTACCTCAAAATTTTGTACAAACTTAATACCTCCCTCTTCTAGTAGTTTAGTTCTTCTCTCTACTGCAAATTTTTCTAGTTTAAAATTAGGGATTCCATAAATCAATAATCCACCTGATCTATCATAACGATCATATATTGTAATTTGGTAACCTAATTTACGTAATTGTTCACCAGCAGCTAAACCTGCTGGTCCTGCACCTATAACACCTACACTCTGATTTTTTTCGCTTTTAACTTCAATTGGTTTTACCCAACCCTCTGTCCAGGCTGTGTCTGTTATATATTTTTCAACCGCTCCTATTGTAACTGTTCCATGGCCAGATTGTTCTATAACGCAGTTACCTTCACATAATCTATCTTGTGGGCAGATTCTTCCACAAACCTCGGGCATATTATTCGTACTTTGTGCCAACTCATAAGCTTCTTTTATCCTTCCTTCGGCCGTTAACTTTAACCAGTCAGGAATATTATTACTTAGAGGACAATGAACTTGGCAAAATGGAACTCCACACTGTGAACATCTACTTGCTTGTTCACCTGCTTTTACTTGAATAAACTCTTTATAAATTTCGTTGAAGTCATCTTTTCTATCAAGCACATCTCTTTTAGGTGGGCTTTGTTGACCTATTTTTATAAATTTAAGCATTTTATCAGACATTTTTACCTTTTTATTATTTAGCATATATCAAGGTTTTCGTTAATAAAAGATAAACTGGGTCAATAGTTATGACCTTTAATTTATAAAAAGTCTCTATAAACAACAACTTTTCTACTTACACATATCTGCTATGTTGCCACGGAATTGTTTTATTTGTGCATTATTTAAGTTACCAAGGAAAAATGCTTACAAATATATTTGAAATCCTAATTCTATCACTTATTCAAGGAGTTTCTGAATTTTTGCCTATAAGCTCTTCAGCACACTTGATTGTCGTCTCTACATTATACGAATTTAAATCAAGTTCTCTTTTAATAGATGTAAGTTTGCATCTAGGATCTTTATTGGCAATTGTATTTTTTTTCAGAAAAGAATTAATTGACCTAAAACATAACCAAAAATTTTTATCCTTAATGATTTTTGGGTCTATTCCACTTATTCTAGTTGGCTACATTCTTTATAAGACAGAATTAATTTATTTATTAAGAGATATAAAGGTGATTGCTTGGACTACTTTGATATTTGGAATTATTTTATTTTTTGCTGATAGAAGTAGATTTGATAAAAAAATATCATCCAACTTAAATTTAAAAACAATTTTATATATTGGTTTATTTCAGATACTTTCATTAATACCAGGAGTAAGTAGGGCTGGTATCACAATTACTGCTGCAAGAATTTTTAAATTTAATAGATTCGATTCAAGTAAAATCTCTTTTTTATTAGCTATACCTGCTTTAGCTGGAGCGAGTGTGCTTGGTTTAAAAGATGTTATTAATCAAAATTTTGAGTTCAACAATCTTGTCTTTATAGCAACAACCTTATCTTTTTTATCTTCTTACTTTACTGTTAAATTTTTTTTGAATTATATAAGTAAATTTTCTTTAAGTATTTTTGTAGTTTATAGAATTATAGTTGCAATAATTTTGTTTGCTATAATATACAATTAGTTTTTTTTAAATATTGGGACTAATTGAGAAAATAAAACTCCAAATAAAATAAAAACACAGCCAAATAAATTATTTATATCTAATACTTGATTCAATAAAACCCAAGCTGCAATTGTTGCAAAAACTCCTTCTAACGAAAAAATTATTGCTGATGGGGCAGGGGAAATATTTTTTTGAGCATATATTTGTAAAACAAAAGCAAGGCCACCAGATAAAACTCCAGCATATAAAATTTGAAATTTCTCTTTAAGAATATTTGACCAAACAAAATCTTCAAAAATTAATCCAACAAATAATGACAAAGAAGCAACAATTAAAGTTTGAATTGCACCTATTGTTAGTGGCAGATTATAGTTTTTTATAATCTTCCCAGTAAAAATAATATGTGTACTCCAAAAAAAAGCACCCATCAGTACAAGGGTGTCGCCAATTCTAACTGTAGCGTTATAAAAATTAGTTAGTAGATATCCGCCCATTACACATAGAAAAACAGATGGCCAAATACTCCAATGGATAGGTTTTTTATTCATGAAGAAAATAATAAAAGGAACCATTGGAACATAAAAAATAGTAAAAAATGCTGCATTGGCAACATCTGTATAAAGTAGGGCAACTTGTTGTAATGCTGAACCCATAAACAAAGATAAACCTATTAAAATGGCTAGGTTTGTGAATATCTTTTTACCTTTCATTATTGAATTAGAAAAATTTTTTTTTTCAAAAATAAAAGCTAGTGGTGCCACAGCCAAAAATCCGACAAAAAATCTAATAGCATTAAATGTGAAAGGACCAATATCATCCATACCAGTATCTTGTGCTATAAACGTAGTGCCCCAAATAAAAGTACAAAGTAAAGCACTTAATAATGAAACTGTTTTTGTCATATGAGTATTTATATAGCTAATTTATAGGCAAAGTTTTTGCCAATATTTTCCTTAAGATCATTATTAAATCTAGCTGCTTCAGCCCCATCTATTATTCTATGATCATATGATAAAGAGAGTGGGAGCATAGTTCTAGTTTGAAACTTGCCATTAATTAAAATTTGTTTTTTTTGAGATTTTCCAACTCCTAAAATTGCAACTTCTGGGAAATTTATTATCGGAGTAAAGAATGAGCCACCAATTCCTCCAAGACTAGTAATGGTCATAGATCCTCCAAAAAATTCTTTTTTATCTATTTTTAAATTTCTACACTGTTTACTGACAATTTTTAATTCATCGCTAATGTGACTAATATTTTTATTATTAGCATTTCGTATTTTTGGTACCATCAGACCGTAAGGTGTATCTACTGCAATACCAATATGAAAATATTTTTTTATAGTAATTTTTCCTTTTTCTATTTCATCAATTGATGAATTAAAACTTGGGAATCTTTTTAAAGATAAAACTAAAGCTTTAACTATGAAGGCCAAAGGTGTAACTTTTTTTTTCTCTCCTGTATACATATCTGTAAGTGAACTTCTAAACTCATCCATTTCAGTTATGTCTGCCTCGTCATGGTTAGTTACATGTGGTATTGTTGTCCAAGAATTTACTAGATAAGTTGATGCTAATTTTTTAACTCTTGGTATATCTTTAACCTCAACTTCTCCAAAATCAGAATGGGAAAATTCTTTAACAATTTTTTTAGGTTGAGCTTCAGTCTTATCTGAAGTTTTATTAATTTTAGAGGATATAAAATTTTTTACATCATCTTCTACAATTCTTCCTTTTCTTTCACTGCCAACTATCTCATTAATATTAACCCCAAGCTCTCTAGCAAATTTACGTACTTTTGGGCTTGCAGATGAAGCTTCAAAAAAAATTTTTTTTATTAAATTCTGTGCTTGATTTACTTTTACAACTTTTTCTACTTGATCTTGATTTGTAGCTGGTTCTTCTTCTTTAATAGTTTTTTTTTCTATACTCCTTTCTTCTTCTCCAGATTGTTCCACAGTTAATATTAAATCACCTTCTGAAACCCTATCTCCTACTTTAATTTTAACAGACTTAACCTTTCCATTAAAAGAAGCTGGTATTTCAACACTAGATTTGTCACTTTCAATTGTAATAAGTGGATCATTTTTAGAAACTGACTGACCATTTGAAACTAATACTTCGATTACTTCAACGTCTTTAAATTCACCAATATTTGGTATTTTAATCTCTTTATCTGACATCTTATAGTTTAGTTGGCATTGGTTTGCTGCCATCAATATTATACTTCTTTATGGCTTCTTTAGCGTATTTAGATGCTATCAATTGCTCTTTTGCTAATACACTTAGTCCATAGGCAACAATATGTTCTTTATCAACTTCAAAAAATTTTCTAAGGTTTTTTCTAGTATCACTTCTTCCATAACCATCTGTCCCTAAAGAATAAAAACTTTTATTAGTGTAAGGTCTAATTTGGTCAGAATTCATTCTCATATAATCTGAGGCTGCCATAATTGGACCTTCAGTTTTTCCCAAACACTGCTCCACAAATGAAATTTTTTGTTCTTTATCAGGATTTAAAAGATTATATCTCTCAACTTCCATGCCATCTTTTCTCAACTCATTAAAACTAGTGACACTCCAAATTTCACTGTCTATCTGATATTCATTTTGCAGAATTTCTGCTGCAGCCATCATTTCTCTCAATATTGTACCTGATCCTAAAAGTTGAATTTTTGTTTTCCCATATCTATTAAGCTTTTTAATCTTGTGCATTCCTTTAAGAATTCCTTCTTCACAATTTTTATCTTTTGGCATACTTGGGTGTGAATAATTTTCATTCATGGTTGTGATATAATAAAAAACATTTTCATTTTTTTCATGCATTCTTCTCAATCCTTCTCTAAAAATAATAGCTAACTCATAATGAAAAGTTGGATCATATGTTACACAATTTGGTATTGTTGAAGCTATCAAATGACTATGTCCATCTTGATGCTGTAGTCCTTCACCAGCTAAAGTAGTTCTTCCAGCTGTTGCTCCAATTAAAAATCCTCTAGCCTGACTATCTCCAGCAGCCCATGCAAGATCTCCTACTCGTTGAAATCCAAACATTGAGTAAAAAATATAAATTGGTATCATTTCAATATCATGATTTGTATAAGCTGTTGCAGCCGCGATCCATGATGACATTGCTCCAGCTTCGTTAATTCCTTCTTCTAATACTTGCCCACTCTTATCTTCTCTATAAGAACTTAACTGTGCAGAATCTTCAGGTTCATATTTTTGACCTTCGTGTGCATATATTCCTATTTTTTGGAAAAACCCTTCCATACCAAAGGTTCTTGCTTCATCAGGAATGATTGGAACTAACCTTGTTGAAACATTCTTGTCTCTTAATAGATTTGTAAACATTCTAACTAGTGCCATGGTTGTAGACATTTCTTTTTCACCTGTTGATACTTTCATAAAATCAAAAATATCTTTTGCTGGTGCTTTAATTGGTTTTGAATAAGTTGTTCTCTCTGGCAAAAAGCCCCCAAGGTTCATTCTTCTTTCTTTAATATATCTTATTTCTGGAGATTTTTCGTCAGGCTTGAAATACTCAACATTTTTTACTTGTTCGTCAGTTAAAGGCACATCAAAACGATCTCTATAATATAGCAAATCATCTACGTCTAATTTCTTGGTTTGATGGGTAGTATTAACACTTTCACCTGTTTTTCCCATGCCATAACCCTTAATGGTTTTAGCAATTATAACCGTTGGGCTACCTTGGTTTTTTGATGCCTGATCATATGCTGCATAAACTTTATGGGGGTCATGACCACCTCTATTTAATCTCCAAATATCTTTATCTGATAAACTAGAAACTAGCTCTTGTGTCTCGGGGTATTTACCAAAAAATTTTTCTCTAACATATGCTCCATCTCTAGCCTTCATTGCTTGGTACTCACCATCGACAGTTTCATTCATAGCCTTAACTAAGTGACCTGTTTTGTCATTAGCAATCAGTGAGTCCCAGTAAGAACCCCAAATTACTTTAATTACATTCCAACCAGCTCCTCTAAAGCTTCCTTCTAACTCTTGAATAATTTTTCCATTACCTCTAACAGGTCCATCTAATCTTTGAAGATTGCAGTTTACAACAAATATTAGGTTATCTAATTTTTCCCTAGCAGCTAATCCTATTGCACCTAAAGACTCAGGCTCATCCATTTCTCCATCACCAAGAAATGCCCAAACTTTTCTACCTTCATCTTTAATCAGTCCTCTATTAATTAAATATTTCATATATCTCGCCTGGTAAATTGCAAGCATAGGTCCTAGTCCCATTGATACAGTTGGGAACTGCCAAAACTTTGGCATCAACCAAGGGTGTGGATATGATGAAAGTCCACCTGGTTTTACTTCTTGTCTAAAGCTATCTAATTGTTTTTCATTTAATCTGCCTTCTAGAAATGCTCTAGCATAAATACCTGGTGCACTATGGCCTTGAAAATAAACTAAATCACCACCAAATTTATTATTCTTAGCTCTCCAAAAATGATTCATCCCTACATCATAAAGTGTTGCTGCTGATGCAAATGTACCTATGTGACCACCTAATTCAGGAAATTTTTTATTTGCTCTAACAACCATAGCTGCTGCATTCCATCTAATTAAAGATCTGATTCTTCTTTCAATATTCTGATCTCCATTGGACTTAACTTCTGCCTCTGGTGGGATTGTATTTATGTAAGGAGTGTGTTGTGTATAAGGAATATTTGCACCTTCTCGATATGCTTTGTTGATTAATTCCTTTATCAAAAAATGAGCTCTTTGATTTCCATCTTTTTCAACAACTGCAGATAAAGACTCTAACCAATCTTGTGTTTCTAATGGGTCAATATCATTTTCATTTGTAACTTGAATTATTGTTTGTTTTTTTTCTGAGGCTGGACTTTGTTGAATAGTTGCTTCTTTTTTTTCATTTTTCAAAACAGATTCTGCCTGTTTAATAATACTTTCTGTATCTTTAGGAATTGGCTTTTCTGAAGGGCTTTCTTTTGAAGATTCGATACTTAATAGTACGTCTCCTTTAGAAACTTTATCACCCACTTTAATATTTA
>JGI20158J14315_10000961_pt1 | contig 21546 bp, 19 predicted proteins | sample COG_08_FD_14315 | JGI IMG/M metagenome (IMG submission 14315)
CTATGAGTGCGGCTGAGATAGACGCCTATATAGAAGCTCATTGGCAGGATGTGAAACATTCAGCCGGGGGCTATCACTTTGAAAAAACGCCAGATCTCTTTGCTGATGTCCGTGGCAATTGGTTTGATATTATGGGGCTTTCTATCGGGCCAATCATCAGTTTTTTGAACCAGACCAATACAACCGCTCCGTTTCAAACCCCTAAACTTGCGGCGGTTTTGGGGCATCCGATAGCGCAGAGCAAATCGCCCTTGATGCATGGGCATTGGCTTAAGAAAAATCAAATATCAGGCGATTATTTCGCCATCGACATTCCCCCCGCACGCTTTAGTGAAACGGTGCGCATGCTGTTTGACCTAGGCTTTTCAGGTTTCAATGTCACCATTCCGCATAAGGAACAAGCATTGGCATTTGCGGATGACGCCACCCCCCGGGCGCAACGCATTGGAGCATCCAACACTTTGATAAAAAAGGACAATGGCAATATTAATGCCGATAATACAGACGGTTATGGATTTATGACCAATCTGATCTCTCAAAGCACGACGTGGCAGCCAAGCGCTGGTCCATCTTTGGTGTTGGGCGCAGGTGGCGCTGCGCGGGCGATTTTGGTTGCTCTTTTGGACGCTGGCGCACCCAAGATTTACCTTTGTAATCGTACCCGTGCACGGGCAGAAGATTTGGCCGCTGAGATTTCAGATCTCATTGAAGTGATTGAGTGGCAGGACAAAGAGGATATTTTGCCAAAGGTGTTCACCGTGGTGAACAGCACCTCGCTTGGGATGATTGGAAAACCTGCCTTAGATTTCGATTTGACCCATGTGAATCCGCGCGCCCTGGTCGCTGATCTCATTTACGCCCCCCTCGAAACCCAGCTTTTGAAGGATGCGCGGGCGCGTGGATGTGAGGTGGTGGGCGGTATTGGTATGTTGTTGCACCAAGGTGTCCCAGGGTTTGAGGCTTGGTTTGGCACCCGGCCCGTGGTGGATCAAGAGCTAGAGGCATTGGTGCTCACATGAGTTTTCTTTTGGGATTGACCGGATCTATCGGCATGGGAAAATCAACAACCGCCCAGCTTTTTGCTGATCGGGGTTGCAAGGTTTGGGATGCCGATAGGACCGTGCACCGCGCCTATGGTGAAAACGGCGCGGCGGTGGCCAGTATTGCCAAGATTGCTCCGAGCGCCGTGTCTCAAGGCTTTGTGGATCGAGCAAAGCTTCGAGCACTTATTTCACAAGACGCAAAACTATTGCCCAAGCTAGAAGCGATCATTCATCCCCTTGTTAAAAAAGACCGGGAGGCTTTTATTGCCGGTAACCCGGGGTCCATTTTGGTTTTTGATATTCCACTATTGTTTGAGCTCAATTCCGCAGCTGATTTTGATGCAGTGGCCTGTGTCTTATCGAGCCCCGAGGTGCAAGAATCTCGTGTTTTGGCACGATCAGGGATGACAGCGGAGCATTTTCAAATGATCCTATCTAAACAATGGCCCGCAGAAGAGAAAGCCGCGCGGGCCGATTACATTATTGATACCAATAGCCCCGAAACAGCCGCGCGGGCGGTCGACGTTATTTTGGCAGATATCAAGAAAAGGCAAAAAGATGCGTGAAATTGTTTTGGATACAGAAACCACCGGATTCGAGCCAAGCGAAGGGGATCGGATTGTTGAAATTGGCGCGGTTGAATTGTTCAACCATTTGCCAACTGGCCGCACGTATCACCAATACATTAATCCAGAACGCAATATGCCGGAGGCTGCGTTTAATGTGCATGGTCTGAGCGAAGAATTCCTATCGGATAAGCCTATTTTCAAGAACATTGCCCAAGAATTTATCGATTTCATTGCGGACTCCAAGCTTGTCATACACAATGCATCTTTCGACATGAAATTTTTGAATGCAGAACTTGGGTGGGTCAATCGGCCGGCTTTGCCAAACGATCAAGCCATTGATACTCTTGCGATTGCACGCCGTAAATTCCCTGGCTCGCCCGCTTCGCTGGATGCTTTATGCCGCAGATTCGGCATTGATAATTCCTCGCGAACACTGCATGGGGCATTGTTGGACTCTGAAATCTTGGCAGAAGTTTATCTGGAGCTGGTTGGTGGCCGGCAGCCAGATTTGGTTTTGTCCGGCCCAGAGGTCAAAACATCCACCGATGGCTCACAATCCCCCGATTGGCGCCCCGCGCCTCGACCAAAACCCTTGGCATCCCGGCTGTCAGACAAAGAAAAAGCGGCGCATGAAACATTCATCGCCGCTTTGGGATCTGATGCACTTTGGACAAAAGAGACTTAGTTTGCTTTCACTTTCGCGTTTTCAGCAACACGCCGTTGAATTTCATTGCGATACAATTGAACGAAATCCATTGAGTCGAGGTTGAGTGGCGGGAAGCCACCATCTCGTGTTACATCGCTGATGATGCGGCGCAGGAAGGGGAAGATCATGCGTGGGCACTCGATCATCAAATAGGGATGAAGTTGATCTTCTGGCAAGTTTTCAATGTGAAAAATGCCCGCATATTCCAGCTCTAACAAAAACATCGCTTCGCCCTTATCTTTGGTCTTGGACGAAATTTCTGTCTTGATGATGACCTCAAACTGGTTTTCGATCGGGCGCTTTTTTGCATCGATATTAACCTGCACAGACACATCGGGCTGTGCTTCACCGCTAATGCCTTTCTGAGCTAAAATATTCTCGAAAGACATATCACGAATATACTGGGCCAGAACTTGCATTTTCAAAGGCTTTTGTGCGGCCTCTTCTTCATTTTTGGCATTTTCAACCGGTTTTTGTGCCATTCTGGTCACTCCTAAAAATATATCCCAAGCCGCATAGCAGGATCTGCGGCAACCCTCAATGCTTTGTCGGGCCAGAGGAGGGGCTCTGCTCTGAAATATCTGTATATTCCGCATCAATGACGGTGTTATCTGGCCCGGTCTCGTGGGGGGAGAATTTCATATCGGCTGATTTAAGCTTTGAGCGGATCATTTTCGTAATCAGGTTGCGGAAAGGTGGGAAGAGAAGCAAAAACCCGAAGGCATCGGTGAAAAACCCCGGTGTCAGCAGTAACGCCCCAGCAAATAAAATCATTGCCCCGTGCGCCAAGGGCTCGGTTGGATCTTTCATTGCCTGAAACGATCCTTGGAGCGCATGTACCACCTGCGTGCCCTGACTGCGCACCAGCGCGGTTCCAACAATGGCGGTCAATAAAACGATAAGCAACGTTGGCCAAAGACCAATTGCGTCACCGACTTGGATAAAAAGGCCGATTTCAATTAAGGGCACCGCTATAAAAGCTATCAACAACCGCATTTTGGCTCTCCGATTCACCTGTGTGCTGGTGGACTTGAACCACCTGCTGTCCTACATAGGTAACAAGTTCGAATAATTCTATTCCTCATGGGGCAACAGATCACAATGAATATGCAAATTATCCAATTATTGGCGTTGGCAGGTATCGCCATCTATCTCATTTTGAAGTTGCGGGGTGTTCTGGGCACAAGAGATGGTCATGAGGGTCCACGCGCGAATATCGTTGCACGCGCCGATGATCGGCCAAAGCTTGAGGTGATCGACGGTGGTCCAGATCAGGATATCACAGATCACGTTGCAGAAGACAGCGACGCAGCTCGGGCACTTTTGGGCATGAAGCAAGCGGAGCCGTCGTTTTCTGTAACAGAATTTCTGTATGGTTCGAAAAGTGCTTATGAAATGATTTTAATGGCCTTCGAGAATGGTGACTTGGGCAGTGTCAAAGCCTTCTTAAATCAAGATGTCTATGATGCCTTTGCTTCGGTTGTGGAGGCCCGCAAAGCACAGGGCCTGTCGATTGAGGCAGAATTCATTGGCGTGCGGGATACTGGCTTAATGGGCGCGACGTTTGACCCCAAAACCAACGCAGCAGAGATTGATGTGCGCTTCATTTGCGAGCTCACCTCAGTGGTGCGCAATTCGGATGGGGATATTATTGAGGGCAATGAGACTGAGGTTAAACGCCAGCGCGATGTTTGGACTTTTGGCCGCACTATGGGCGCCGACGATCCAAACTGGCAGCTCATTGCCACGGGCGAATGAGTCTTAGACCGCTGCTTTTGGCCGCCATTTTTGCGGCCCTTGGTTTGCCGGTTATCGCAGGCGACACCTATCAGGCCATTCCGTTCTCAGCGCTCAATGGCTGGCAAGACGACGATCACGCGGCGGCACTGGAGGCCTTTAAAGTCACCTGTGGCGATATGTCAGGTGAGGAGTGGGAAAGTCTTTGCGCAGTTGCACAGCAAAACCCAAACGCGCGACTGTATTTCGAAACTTTTTTCCAACCCGTGATGACCAAGACCACCGAGCCGGCTCTTTTTACGGGGTATTATGAACCGGAACTAGACGGGTCTCTCACGCGAACTGGGCGATTTCGGTATCCAATCTACGGCGTGCCGAAGGAGGTGCGCGCTGGTGGCCTTTGGAAAACCCGACGAGACATTGAGGAAAACCAAGTCTTAAAGGGCAGGGGGCTTGAATTGGCCTGGGTTGAGAATCCTGCTGATATTTTCTTTTTGCAAATTCAGGGTTCGGGCCGCGTGCGGCTGCAAGATGGCACGACCATCCGCCTGGGGTTTGGTGGCTCTAATGGTCATCGGTATCAGGCCATTGGTCCCCATTTGGTTGAGTTAGGTGTTTTGCAGGAGCATGAAGTATCGGCAAACCGAATTAAACAATGGGTACTGGACAACCCCGAGAAAGGACAGGAAATTGTCTGGGAAAATCCGGCCTATGTATTTTTTCGCCGGGTTGGTGATGTGCCCAGTGACAAAGGTCCACTTGGCGCGATGAACCGATCACTCACAGCGTTGCGCACCCTGGCCGTTGATCCTAGATATGTCACCCTTGGCGCGCCCGTCTGGCTTGAAAAGGGTGGGTCAAGACCTCTAAACCGTCTTATGATTGCTCAAGATACAGGCTCCGCCATAACAGGGCCGCAGCGCGCTGACGTGTTCTTTGGAACGGGATCTCAGGCCGGGATCGCGGCGGGTTTGACCAAAGATTCGGGTCGTATGATCCTTTTGCTGCCAATCCAAGAAGCGCGCGCCCGGATTTCGGGGCAATAGGGATGGCTAGAAAACTGCGTCCAGAAGAGCGAGAGCTTTGGAAAAAGGTGGCTGATACAGCAACACCTTTGGCTCCGCCCACAAAGATGGAAATGCCGCGGGCCCTGTCTGTACCAAAAGCAGAGATAAAGCGCCCCGCATCGGTACAACCCGACCTCAAGGCCTTCAAAATTGGTATGAAATCACGATCCATACCGCCAGCGAGCCGGGCACAGGCCGCGGCGAAGCCTGCGCCTGTGATGGATGCAAAATCCTTTGGGAAGTTGACCCGCGGTAAGTTGCGGCCCGAGGGGCGCATCGACCTTCATGGGATGACAATGGCGCAAGCCCATCCAGCCTTGCAGGATTTCATTTTGGGATCCGCGCAATTGCAGCGCCGATTGGTTCTTGTGATTACCGGCAAGGGCAAATTCAAGCCAGATCATGGGCCTATTCCTGAGCGCCATGGGGTATTGAGGCACAATGTTCCGATTTGGTTGCGACAGTCTCCGCTGTCTTTGGTCATTTTAGAGGTGACACAAGCACATCAGCGCCACGGCGGGGAGGGCGCGCTTTATGTCTATCTGCGCCGGGGTCGCTAAGCCAGCAAGCTGGCGCGCACGCGCCTGACACCCGCCCACATCATCACAGACGAGAAGCCAAAAAATACGGAAACTGCAACATATTGTGCATCAAGAGCGAGGTTGTAATCCAGCAAGATCCCCGTCACCGCCGGACCAATCGCTGAGCCCAAAACCATGACGGCCGCCGCCGCCGCTTTGATTGAGCCAAGGTGTTTTGTGCCATAAAATTCGGCCCAAAAAGCATTTGGCAGTGTCGCGTTCGCGCCTGCGGACAGGCCCAGGAAAATAAATCCCACCAATGCCGCAACAAGCGATTGACCATAGGCAAAGATCAAAAAGGCAAAAATCATTGGCAATTGAAAATAGGGGATCAAGCGGGCGGTGTCTAATTTGTCGAGCAAGATCCCAGATAAAATCATCGCCCCTATAGAAACAGCGGTGTAAACTGGAAACATGGCCACCAATTGCAAATGCTCCCAGCCTTTAATTTCGGCAAAATGTACCTGGAGGAAGAAAAAAGCGGTGTTAAATGCTGATTGTCCCAACAGTGCAGGGATCATGAACCAAAACAATGGATGGCCAAGCGCTTGATTGCGGCTCCAATGGCGCCCGCCCATTCCAAGGGATTGCCCCTCTGTGGCGTTCGATTGAGGGCTACGTTCTTCTGCGAGCAACCAAAGCAGCGCGGGAATGGCCAAAACTGCGACGCCGGCGGCCAAGACCCAAACGCTTTGCCAGGTAAAAAATACCAAAAGGCTAACCACCAAAATCGGATAACAGGCCTCACCAATTGAAAATCCAAGGCTGGCCACGGAAAGCGCCTTGCCGCGGTTGGCCACAAACCAGCGGGACATCGCCACCGCTGCGATATGGGTCGACATGCCCTGACCCGTAAAGCGCAAACAAAAAATGACAACAGGCAGCAGGGCGACCCAGGGATTGAACGCCATGAATAAACAAGAGGCCGCAAGCGCCGCCAAGACAATCGGCCCGAGGTGACGCGCGCGCATGACATCGGTCAAACCACCGGACCAAACCATCACAATTGCCGATGCAAATGTGCCAAACCCGTAGATTGCCCCCCAATCTCCATGGGATAGGTTGAAGGCTGCGCGAATTTCACCTGCAAATATTGAGATGAAATATGTCTGCCCAAAGCTCGAGATTAAAGTGAGCAGGGCCCCGGCTGTGAGCCACCGGCTGTTTTGCAAAATGAAACGTATCATGCGCTGTTGTCAGACGAAATGTGACCGCTGACAAGAGCTATAATACGTAGCGAGACAGATCTGTTGATTGCAATAGGCTGTCGAGATGTTTGTTGACATAGGCCTTATCAATAACCACCTCAGACCCCGCCTGATCAGGTGCAGCAAAAGACAATTCCTCAAACACCCGCTCGATGACCGTATAGAGCCGCCGCGCGCCAATGTTTTCGACGGAGCGATTCACCTCGGCGGCCGCTTGCGCCAAAGCTTTTATACCGTCCTCACTAAAGCTGACGGAGACATCTTCCGTGCTCATAAGCGCTGAATATTGCAAAGTTAATGCGTTTTCAGTTTCCGACAGAATGCGTATAAAATCCTCTTCGGTAAGATCTCGCAGCTCCACACGGATCGGCAGGCGACCCTGAAGCTCAGGTAAGAGGTCAGACGGTTTTGCAACATGAAATGCGCCGGAGGCAATAAACAAAATATGGTCTGTTTTCACTGGCCCATGTTTGGTGGACACGGTTGTACCTTCAATCAAAGGCAGCAAATCACGCTGGACACCTTCGCGACTGACGTCCGCTCCGCGCGCATCGGCGCGCGCGCAGACCTTATCAATTTCATCAAGAAACACGATTCCGCTTTGCTCACAGCCGTCACGGCGGCTTTGGTGACGATTTCATCGTCGAGCAGCTTATCTGCTTCTTCTCCGAGCAACACATCATAGCTGGCAGCTACGGTCATCTTTTTGCGACTGGTCCTGCCGCCCATAGCTTTGCCGAAGATATCTCCAAGGTTCATCATTCCCATCTGACTGCCCGGCTGACCGGGAAGGTCCAGCATCGACATGGGGTTAGAGGTATCGGCAACTTCAAGTTCGATGATCGTGTCATCCAGCTCTCCACTGCGCAATTTCTTGCGGAACATTTCGCGGGTTGCATCGCGGGCATCTGCTCCAGCAATGGCCTCAATCACACGCTCTTCGGCGGCTTCTTTCGCGCGCGCGCGGACATCTTCGCGCATGTGATCACGGGTCATGGCGATGCTTGAGTCGACCAAATCCCGAATAATTTGCTCAACATCCCGGCCAACATAGCCCACCTCAGTGAATTTTGTGGCTTCGACCTTAAGGAAGGGTGCGCGGGCCAATTTGGCCAATCGGCGGCTAATTTCGGTTTTACCCACCCCGGTGGGGCCAATCATGAGAATATTTTTCGGGTAAACTTCATCACGAAGCTCATCGGGCAATTGTTTACGGCGCCACCGGTTGCGCATGGCAACAGCAACAGCGCGTTTGGCGTCATTTTGGCCGACAATATGGCGGTCTAGCTCAGATACGATTTCGCGAGGGGTTAGGTCGGTCATTTTGAAATTACCTCAACGGTCAGGTTGCCATTTGTATAAACACAAATATCCGAGGCAATCGCCATGGCTTTGCGAGCAATCTCCTCTGCATTGAGATCTGTTTCTTGCAGGCCGCGCGCGGCGGCCAGGGCGAAGTTGCCGCCAGAGCCAATTGCCGCGATCCCATGTTCTGGCTCCAGCACATCCCCGGCGCCGGTGATGATTAAGAGTTCAGCCCCATCAGTGACAATCAGCATGGCTTCGAGCTTTTGTAAATATTTGTCTGTGCGCCAATCTTTGGCCAGCTCAACACAGGCGCGTTGTAGCTGTCCGGGAGTGGCTTCGAGTTTCGCCTCTAGCCTTTCCAACAGGGTAAAAGCGTCAGCTGTAGAGCCAGCGAAGCCCACCACAACATCATTTCCACCCGGTGATAAGCGCCGCACTTTGCGCGCGGATCCCTTTATGACCGTTGGTCCAAGGCTGACTTGGCCGTCGCCGGCAACCACAACTTGAGTGCCTTTACGCACGCCAATAATCGTTGTGCCGTGCCAACCGGGGAAATTTGTATCGCTCATCTGCTTCTCCTCATTACGGACGCTATATGGGAAATGCCACTTCTGGCAACAAGGGCACGAAAAAAGGCGCCCAAAGGAGCGCCCTTCTCAGAAATAGAGACTTCATCTTAAATGGCGTCGTCAATCCAGCTTTTGAGAGCCGCTTTTGGGGCTGCGCCTGTTTTGTTGGAAATGACTTGTCCGTCTTTAAACAAAAACAATGCTGGAATACCACGCACACCCAGGGCGGCTGCGGCGGAGGGGTTGCTATCGACATCCACCTTAACCACTTTGATTTTGCCCTCCATTTCGACAGAAAGCTCTTCGAGTGACGGGCCAATTTGCTTGCACGGTCCGCACCATTCTGCCCAAAAATCCACCACAACAGGCAGATCAGAGTCTTTTACAATACTATCAAAAGTTGCGTCTGTAGCAGCGACAGTGGCCATGGGGTTACTCCAAATGTTATAAGGCTTTCCTAAGAGTTAGAGTTGCAAACGCCCAGCGTCAAGCAGGTGATGTATTTGCCAAGGATGAAATCACAAGATCTGGCGGNAGCGGCATGAGCTCAAGGGTTTTTGTCCATAAAATTGCGGTTTCGATGTCATGATGGGGATAGATTTGTGANANNGCGGCGGCATAGGCCCCCATCTGCCTTAAAAGTCCGCTCGGAACCTGCGCAACCTCGCTTGGCACGATTTGATTGGACTTGAAATCGACCGCCAATACCCGCGTTGGTGAAATAAGCAGCCTATCTATGGATCCTTGGATCGGATCACCGTTCAGCTCTGGCAAATGGGCACTTATATCGACTTCAGCCAGACTTTCGGGGGCAAAAATATAGGCCAGCTGTGGTTGTTGCAGCACCGCGCGGGCCTCTTGGAAAGCAGCGGCTTGGATATCTGCCTCAACCAAACGTTGTGCGATATGGCCCCATTGATCTTGCGGCGCATTGGGCAAGACCTCCAAGAGCCGATGCACCGCCGTTCCCAGTCGCTTTGCATTTTCAGCGTCCTGCGGCGCGCCACCGGGCAAAACCTTATCGCCCCCCAAATCGGATGGAGAGCGGGGGGCTGCAGGGGCTTGGGCTGGTTTGGTATAGGGAATTGCCCAGCTTGGCACGGATTGCTTCATGACCTGAGGCTGTACAGGGTCACTTTGCGGCCCCGCTGACCATTGCATCGGTTCATACCGCAATCCCAAACCGGCGACGGTGTTCAACGGCGCAGCGCCAAGGGCAGAAATCGCATCCTGTATGGCGTTATGCCAACACTCTTTCCCCTCTTTAATATCTCCTGAGCCCATAACAATGAGCCAGCTCTCCGCTCGGGTCATGGCCACATAGAGTAGACGGTCACGCTCCTCTTCTTGCTGTCGCTGCTTGTCTTTAAGGCTGGATTGCAGTGCGGCCGGGATAAGATCTTTGTTTGGAGACCAAACCGCGATCGTGTTATGGGGCACCACCTCTGGCAGTTTGGGGGCTTTGCGTGGCGCTGTGTCGGGCAAAATTACGATAGGCGCCTCCAGGCCCTTGGCGCCATGGACCGTCATCACACGAATTTTGTCGCCAACACTGTCCATCTGACGTTTGATCTCCAGATCGTCGGCATCCAGCCAGACGAGAAACCCGGTGAGATTGGGAATATTGCTGCGCTCATAGGCCAGAGATTGGCTGACCAAAGCATCAATCCCTTCGGCTGCTTCTGGTCCCAATTGGCCCAGTAAAGCTGACCGCCCGCCGCGGGTTGTCAATATATGTTCGATCAGCTCAAAGGGGCGCTTGAAATCTGCAAGATCGCGGAGCTCAGTGAGCCGTTGCACTGTATTTGGGAATTCCTCTTCTCGGTTTTGCAAGCTGCGCCACAAAAAGGGTGAGTCTCGACCCTGCGCGAGATCAAAAAGCTCTTGTTCTGACCATCCAAAAAGTGGTGATTTCAACGCTTCGGCCAAAGATAAATTGTCTTCCGGCAGCGCCAAAAAGGCCAGCAAGGAGCGAATATCGCGAACGGCCAGCTCGGCCGCAACTTTCAAACGATCCGCCCCAGCGATTGGTAGGCCGGCTTCCTTACAGGCTCGGTGAATTTCGCGAAACAGCAATTTTTGACGGCCCTGAACCAGAATCAAAAAATCACCTGCTGTGATTTTACGCTGAAAGGCGGCACCCGTGTCATCCAGCTGCGTGAGCGTCTCAGTTTCGATCAAATCACAGATATGTCCGGCCAGAGCATTGGCCAATTGTTTGTCTTGATGATCTGTTGAAACCTCATCCACGGGATCCGTCCAATGGTGCGGCTCTGTCTTGTCGGGGGCTTGAAACACAGGCCAAACATCAACGCGGCCTGGAAGATCCGCTTTAAATGCCAAATGTGCGGACCCAGAGCCAAGTCCGCTGCGATTGGCAAAGACCTGATCCACGACACCCAAGATTGCCGAAGATGAGCGAAAGGAATAATCCAAAGTGGTCGATTGAAAAGGCTGATCGATTTCGTGCAATTTCTGGGAAAATTGGTCACGCATCCGATCAAAACCATCTGGATCTGCGCCTTGGAAGGAATAAATTGACTGTTTTTTATCGCCCACAACGAAGATTGTTCGGGGCACATCTGCCCGTGCGCCTTCACCTGATGTGAACTCTTGAGCGAGAAGGCGGATCACATCCCATTGCGCTGGGCTTGTGTCTTGGGCCTCATCCACAAGAATATGATCAATGCCACCATCCAAGCGAAATAAGACCCAAGTGGCGACGCGTTCATCCGACAGCAGATGGCGCGTGCGCATGATGAGATCATTAAAGTCTAAGAATCCCCGCGCCTGTTTTCTTGCGCGATAGGTGCCGAGAAATTCCGCTGCAAAATCATAGAGCGCCAGGCTCCGTCTGGCGACATTCAGGCTCAGACGGCTTTGCCGCCCGGCCTCAACGCGCAACATAAGGGCCTCAACCTGTGCCATGCCCGGCAGCTCAGCGCGCGTGGCTTTCGTGGGAAACGATCCTATTTTTGCCGAGCCCGGAGCTTTGCCCGTTTTGTTCAAAAATACGGATTCCAATGTTGGCAGGTCGGCCGTGGTGAGCTCTGGGCCGGGGATGGCTTGCAATCGCAGACCGGCCTTAAAGTCATTGCTATTCTCGTCTTTGGTCATGAGGAGCGCTTTAAGCTCTTCAATATGTTGGAAATCGCCCGGCAGAAAACATTCTTGGGCCAGAGATGCGTCATCATACCCAGCCGGCAGGCCCAATGCCTTCCAAATACCATCTGCGCCGGGGTGGCTGTCAAAATGATGATCCAGATTTAAAATTGCATGCAGAAATTTTTGTAAGTCTGGCCCCGTAAAATGTTCTGCGATACCGTCAAAACTGGATTGTCCCTGGCCATCTGCAATGGCTTCAACCACCTCATCAAGAAGAAGATTTTGGGCGCGTTCGTCGATCTCGACGAATTGTGGATTTACTCCCGCCTCCAGGGGAAATCGCCGTAGGATTGCGGCGCAGAAGGAATGGATGGTTTGAATTTTCAGGCCACCGGGTGCCTCTACCGCGCGGGCAAAGAGTGTTCGGGCCCGATCAATGTCGTCGGGCCCGAGGTCGCGCTCGACGCCAAGGGCCGCCAGCTCGTCCAAAAGCGTGACATCGTCCAACATGGTCCAGCGCCCCAACCGCTTGAACAGCCGGTTTTGCATCTCCGACGCCGCCGCTTTTGTATAGGTCAGGCAAAGAATATTTTGCGGCATCACCCCATCGAGCAAGAGCCGCGCCACGCGATCTGTCAGCACGCGCGTTTTTCCAGAGCCGGCATTGGCCGCGAGCCATGTTGAGCGCCCCGGGTGGGCCGCTTCGATTTGTCGGAGGCTTGCATCGCTCAACTTCATTTTGACACCTTGATGACTGTGGCGCGCTGGTTGGTGCTCCATTCACCGTAGCGGGCCAGGTGGTCATAATCGGATGCATCATCTGCTTTCAGCATCGCGCGCCGCGCGGCATAGCCTTGTTCAGGAGATTGATAGGCGCGGATTAATTTGGAAAAATCCGACCACACGTCAGTCTCATCTATAGGTGCAGGCAGCTCACTGGGCGCATTATCAAGGCCGATATAGGTTGCCCCAGCCACTTTGAGCGGTCCCAATCCAGGAAATCCACCGCGCCGCAGGATCTCAACTTCCAGTAGGAGCTGTTTGTCAAAATGTAATTGTTGTGCCGGGCTTGGCGGCTTGCCTGTTTTATAGTCGTAAATATGGGCGGTGCCATCGTTCAAGAGGTCAATCCGATCGGCCGTGCCTGCGAGGGTAAAATTGAGCTCTGGCAAATTAACGTCACCCTCAATTTCCGTCTTGGTCGAGAGGATGCGCGCCTGGCGCTTCATTTCATGTGTCACGAACCACTCAGCAAATCGGACCACTCGGGCCAGCCACATTCTGCGCGCGGCGGGCCAAGGCACGGTGCTTTGAAACCGCTCTTCCGCTAGGGTTAGGAGTGTGGCTTTGGCAACCTCCGCATTGGTCCAGGGGCCCGTTTTCAAAAATGCTTCCAAAAGGTCATGAATAAGTGTGCCGCGCAGCGGGGCATCGGGAGATTTGGTCAACGGGTCTAGGCGCCGTAGATTCAAGACGCGCTTGGCATAGATCGCATAGGGATCACGGATCAAGTGCTTGATGTCTGTGACGGCCAATCTTTCGGGCCGGGATGCCACCGGTGGCGCAACCGAAGGTCTGATGCTCAGCGGCGCAACTTGCGGCTCCTCCAGGGCTTCAACTTTTCCAAGCCATTCATTGCCTCGGGCGCGCATGTGATCCATCCAAGAGGCGTCATCTGGTTTCTCAAGCCCGTTCAACAGATTTTCAATGCGATTGAGCCAGCGGGAGGGCACGGTTTCCGCATCATCTGATCTTAAGGATCGGGTGAGCCAAACGGCTTTGGCGCCAATGGCCTGTTGAAAATCATGTGCTGACAAACCAATTCGGCGCTCGGGCAAAAGCAGACCGGCTTGCAGCCGCAAACTGCGGTTGAGCCAGGGATCTGGAGCAGGGGGCTCGGGCCAGGTGCCGTCATTTAATCCCGCAAGAATTACAAGATCAGCGCTTTGCACGCGCGCCTCCAACGTGCCCCAAATTAGGATATTTGAATGCACATGATTTTGGTCGCGGGTTTGACCAGCACTCAAAACACCGCGCAAAATGGCGGTATAGTCTATGAGCTCTACATCGCCCGCGGCCGGGGCATATCTTGTGAGGTTCTCGATTACGGCTTTCGTGTCGCGCCCGGGCGCTTGTTCCCACAGCTCGCCATCTTCTCCGACAAGACCAGCGGACAGCCCCTCTGCAAGCTTGCGGTGGTGCGTGACCCAGTTTTCCAGCGGCTGCGGTCCTTGGGGCCATTGATCAAAGACGTTGGCGTTGATCCAATCCACCCATGGGCGGTAATGATCTTCTTTTTCTGCCCACTGTAAGAGCGCTTGCGCTGTGAGAAAGGCCGGACCGCTGCGCCGCAGATAAAGCTCGAGTTCGCGCGTGTTGCGCAGATGTTGGCCGCGTTCTGAACCAGAATGGGTGAGCGGATGTTTCAGCAAAACCAATAGGGTTTCCGAGGTGAGTTGTGATTGTGCCAGATCCAACACATGCAACAAAAACCGCCCCGGCGCGGTGAGGTTCAAGGGAATCCCAGCGCTGTCATCTGGAGTGATGTTCCATGCAGCCAGCGCTGTTGATATTCGCCGGGTCAAATTACGATCTGGGGTTATCACCGCAGCGGTTTGCCCCAATTCGGCGGCCTGCCGCAGTCGCAGCGCAATGGCCTTAGCCTCGACTCTTTGGTTTGGCGCTTCCAGCCAGGTGATGTCTTGCGTGGCTTGATCAAGCTTTGTCAGATGTGGCCCTTCTTGTCGCCAGTGATGAGTCACAGGAGCAGGGCGCAAAGCTAAGGACACCAGCCGATTGCGCGCGGCCGCCTGTGGTTCCGCTGCGGTCCAGGGGATGACGTGATCCGATGTGAGCTCCAAGGCATTTAGCAGGCGCGAAAATCGATATTGCGGATGATCTTCGCTGGTTTTCGGATCAGACAGCTGGGCCCAAACCCGGCGCGGCATGTCGAAATCAAATCCTGGCAAGACCACGGCGCCCTGCGGCAACCCGGCCACTGCTGTCATCAGATGAAAAGTCGTGCCGCGGGACCCGGTTGAGCCGGCCACTAAGATCGGATGATCTGGTGGGTTTTCTTGCCAGCGCTGGGTGAGGGCCAAAACACTGGCCCGCTGTCGGGCTTCCTCATCTGGGGCTTCGCCGCCTTCAAAATAGCGTTGTACGATAGAGATAAATTGCAGAGCGCGTTCCCAATGACCTGAGAAATCGGAAATATCGAGACCCTCAATGACGTCGGGGGCGATGCCTTCCCCCTGCATTTCATCCATCAAACCCGCCAGGCTATTGGCCAAATCAAAGACTGCGCTTGCGGGCGCCAGCCCTTCAACGCGTTGAATCAATTTGCGTACCAGCTGTGCAATTTCCAACCTGCGTTTCAAAGTTGGAACTGGCATTGGTAGATCTGTCAAAAGCGGGTCATGCGCCAAATCTGTGACCAAATGAAACTTTGGCATTAGGCGCGCTGGGCCTTGCAAAAATAGCTCGGCCAACCGTCGCTGCATGCGCCGCGTGTTGACATAGACCTCAACCCGCGCCCAGTCTTCTGGAGCGGCCCCCTGCAACCGGGTGCTTAACCCCTCAAGCAATGTGTCGGGGAAGGCTTGACCGGCATAGGTGCCAAAAACCCGAAATTTTGGCCGATCCTCAAACATGGCTGGTGCCCAGCAATTTCTCACCTAGGGCGATGTTCTCAGGCTTGCCGATGTCGCACCATTGCCCAGGATAGAGGCAGGCGCGTAGGGTATTTTTCGCCATTAACGCATCCCAAATGATATTGAGCGAAAACTGGGGCTCACGAATATGTTGGACTGTCTCCAGCCGGATAATCTGAACGCCGAGATACACAAAATCCCCGCCTCGGGTCACTATTGCATCCTGAGAAATGGAGAAGTCCCCCGGTGCCGCGCGGCCGATGATTTGGTTTACGGGTGCACAGAGCAGTAATGCATCGCAGTCGTCTTGCCAATTTTGAGCGAGGTGAGCGAAAGGATTGGGGCCAGACCATATGGCGTCGCTGTTGCTGGTGAAAACTGCTGGCCCATCAAATAATGGGCTGGCATTTTTAAGCCCACCGCCTGTGTCGAGAATATTGGGTTCATGCAGCACTTGAACAGGGCAATTTTCCAAATGCTTTGCGATCTTTTCGCCAAGATAATGGGTGTTGACCACGGTTTTGGTGATCCCGCCGGCCTCCGCGAGCCTTAATGTTCGATCAAGCAGGCTTGTCCCAGCCACGGTGATCAGCGGCTTTGGGAGATCAGCGGTGAGTGGCTGCATGCGACTGCCAAAACCGGCAGCAAATAGCATCAGCTCGTGGGGCGGCTGGCGCATTTTGCTCTCAATTCTGATTGTCGTTTTGGTGTGGGTTCGGGAAGGGATTGGCAGATGCGGAACAGATTGGACAGATGCGGATGGGATAAATCGCGCCAAAGGTTGTTCCAAACATGTGGCATCAACTTAAGGTAACCGGGCTTGCCATCTCTGAGACACAGCCGTGCAAATAGGGCAAGGACTCTGAGGTTGCGCTGGGCGCTGAGGGTGGACAATGCATGATGAAAATTATCAGAACCCGCGTAGGTTTGGGCCAGCGCATCTTTCAGCCGACGTTCAACGTCGGGATGTAAACTGCGCCGGGCATCGTGGATGAGCGAAGCGGCGTCATACAGCGGGTGGCCAAGTTGGGCATCTTGAAAGTCCAAGAGCCCAATTTGGGCCAGTCCGGATTGCTCGGGTCGATAGACGATATTTTGTGCATGGAAATCACGCAGGACGAGCACGGGATGTGTCCAGTCAAGGCTGTTCAATTGATTGATCAGTTCAGCTGTAATGGCCGCCGCGAGGTCCGGGCTGCAATACCATGGTAGGGTGATCTCAGTGGCCTGCGCCATATCTTGCGGAAAATAGGATCCAACATTCGGCGGTGGCGGCGTCTGGTGCAGTCGTTCGAGAGCGTCGAGGCACATTTTGTAGAGTGGGTATTCGAGCTCTGGGCTGGCAATGGCGACATCAAAAAGCAGCTGATCGCCAAAATCCTCCAGGAGGATAAGCCCTAGATCGCGATTCGCGTCATAAACCTCAGGGGAGGAAAGGCCACAGCTTTTCAGATGCGCGGCAATGTTCAGAAAAGGCCTGATATTTTCTCCACTGGCAGGGTCAGCATCCATCAATATGGACAGGCCCTTTTGGGGGTGGCTCAGGCGTTCATATTTTCGATTGCCGGCATCTCCAGCCAATGGCGCGCGCTGCGCCATGCCCCAACCGGCGGCTTCTAGGAAGGCATGAATATCTGCGCTGCGGTTCATGCCAAACTCTCCGCCGCTGCGGCTTTAAAGAGCTGAGCAACAGATTGCGCCGTTGAGCTGCTGTGCGTGGCTTTTGGTTGGGGAGGCAAGGGCGGAGCGTGCATGGGGTTACAATACGGTGGGCACCCGCTGCTGCAAGCGAAAATTAGGCTACTGATTGCTGATGGGTGACGATCGCTGGCTTATTGCTTGGTCCAAGTTCAATGAGCGTGTGACGATTGGCCAGCGGCGTACATTGCAGCTCGAACGGCCGGCCCTCTTTTGAAGATAAAACCGCTTTCCAACCCTTTCGATCGCCACAGCCCAGGACCGTTGCGCGCATTTTTTCCCAAGCGCCATGCGGTGACATCTGCTTTTGCCAAAGCGGAAGGCAGCCGGACAGGGACTTTTCCGCACTCTTTTTGTGTGCGAGTTCCGGCCAAATGGATTGAAATGCGGGGTTCGAGCGTACATAGGCGCCAAGCCCATCAAAAATCACGTGAGGAGTGGTGACCGCATTGAGTGCGTTTTCCAAAAGGCAGAGCTCCGCACGGGCTTCGCGGGCGTGCGCGGTTTCGGCACTGATGTCTTCGAGCAAAAACGCAATTGCCCCGTCTGGATGTGGTTTTCCCGAAACGCGATAGGTGACTCCGTCTCTTGGCTCCCAAACGTCGCGGTAGCTGCCGTTTTCAGCGGCGGATTCGAGCTTGGCCAGCTGGTCGCGCCAATCATTATAATCTTTGGGTTCGGGCAAAAACCCCTTGCCGCGGAGTGTATCAAGGAAAGTGGCCAAATCGGGCTTTAAGCTGAGCGATTCAAAATCCAAACCGGTGATATCCAAAAGCGCGGGATTAAAGTGGATGAGCGTGCGCTTGCGGTCAAAAATGGCCAGGCCCGTTGAGAGCTGGGCAAAGGTCTTAGACATGGTTTGTATGAATTCGCGACGTGATGCCTCGGCGCGAACCTCACCGTCAACGGGGCTGGCGAACCAGAGGGTTTCATGATCCTGCAGTTGGGCGGTGATGTCGTACCAACAGATACTCCCCGCGCCGCTGTGTGCTTGTATCCGCCCTTCGGTTTGGCCGATTGAGAGCCAATGTTTGCAGGTAGCCACGAAATCTGATTCGCTGGTTTTAAACGCGTTATTGCCCCATGTGACCTGCCGATCATGGCTGGTAATCCAGATGGGGTGCGGATGCAGCTCGGCTGGATCGGGCCGGTGGTCATCTGAGCAGTCGGAGCGTGGGGTGTTGCTTCGGGGTGTGTGGTAGGCTCGTAAGGCCTGCGCCGCACCGCTTAGGTTGTTGCGCAGCAAGGCATAGCCTGACGACATTGCTATAAGTGTTGCAAGAAACACCAGGCCCGAAATCAGCAAATTTTGTTCTACGATTCCCAACACATTAAAACCCTTTCGGGCGCAGTGTTGCGCAGGTGTCTTAATTCCGAATTAATAGCTCATTCAATTTTTATCTGTTGATTTTCGCCGACTGGTTCGTCTTTGGCTTCCAACTTTTGGCGCGGCCAGGTGCTGGTCACGATGGCCCCGCGAAGGGGATCGCTCTTTGTGCCATTGAAAAATTCCAAATCTGCGCCGGATCTTTCGAGGAGGGTTTTTGCGATAAACAATCCAAGCCCCATGCCGTCATATCCGGGGCGGGCACCATGCGTTGAGGATCGATTGCGGCGGCGGACAAAGGGATCGCCTATGCGATTGATGACCTGTGGCGCATATCCGCGACCATCGTCAGAAATTTTCACGGCCAAACTGTCCTTGCTCCAACGGATGTCCACCCGCACCTGGGATTGGGAAAAATCCACTGCGTTTTGAATTAAATTGCGCAGGCCATGGATCACCTCGGGTTTGCGGAAGGTTTGGGGTTGATCAGGATCGGCCTCAAGGTTGTCTTCAAAAGCGAAGGTGACGGTCTTTCCGCGGTCCAGGTGCGGCTCTGCGGCCTCTCGAACAAGAGCAGACCAAAGCGTGGTGCGCAGATGCAGATCTTCTTTTCCCGCGCGCCCCATGGATCGGAGAATCGCGCCGCATCGTTCGGCCTGTTCTCGGATAAGCTGGGCGTCGGCATGCAGGGGTTCTGTGTCTTTCAATTCTTCCATCAATTCGGCGCTGACCAATTTTATCGTGGCGAGCGGCGTGCCCAACTCATGGGCCGTGGCTGCCACAACGCCGCCCAGGTCGGTGAGCTTTTGCTCCCGCGCCAGGGCCATCTGCGTGGCCAGAAGGGCCTCTGACATCGAGGTCATCTCTGTGGTCACGCGCCGGGTATAGATCGAGATAAAAATGATACCTGTGACAATGGCCACCCAAAATCCGAACACAAACACCAAAGGCATTTCAAGTAGCCCCCCATTCGCAGTGCGCAGGGGCAGGTGAACCAATGCAACGGTGGTGGTCATGACCACCGCACAAAAGGCCAAAAGAAGCGTTGAGCGGGTGGGTAGAACCGTGGCGGCGATGGTGACGGGGGCCAGAATGAGAAGGGCAAAGGGATTGTTGAGCCCGCCGGTGAAAGCCAAAAGCAACGAGAGTTGCAGCGTGTCGAACAGCAAGGTTAAAACCGTTTCCGCTTCAGACAGACGACGATTGTCGGGGAAGATGAGAACCGCAAAAATATTGGCGAGGATCGACAGGCCAATGACCGCAGAGCAGGGGCCAAGGGCCAAGGAGAGGCCATAAAGCTCGTGCCCAACACCCAGCGCCAATATTTGCCCGGTGATCGCCACCCAACGCACGGTCACCAATGTGCGCAAGCGCATCCAGTTGCTGCGGGCATTTTGGTCAATATAGCCTATTCTGGACTGTGACATTTTATGTTCCTGTGACGATCTGAGGCTGCACATTCAGAAGATATGTCATAGGAGTACCCCAGAAACGATAAGGGGGCCATGATGTCAGTGACGAAATTTGCAGCCTTTGCTGGTGCCGCGGTGGTTGTGACGCTGGCGGTTACTTTTGCGATTACCCAGATCATGATGCCAGCACAGCGATTTGAAGCCTGTATTGAAGGCTCTGTTGCAGGTGGCAGTATCGGTGGACCGTTCGAGCTCATGGATCACAGGGGGCAAATGGTGACGGATGCCCAGGTGTTAGATCAACCGGCTTTGGTTTACTTTGGTTACACCTTTTGTCCGGATGTCTGCCCTATGGATGTGGCGCGCAATGTGGTGGCGGTTGAGATATTGGCCGATTCGGGTCTCACGGTGAAGCCGGTGTTCATAACAATTGATCCAGCTCGCGATACGGTTGAGTATTTGGCAGATTTTGTTGCCAATAATCATCCCGAAATGGTGGGCTTGACCGGCACAGCAGAGCAGATTGCGAAAGCAGCCCGGGCTTATAAAGTTTATTACCGCAAACAACCGAGCCAAGATGAGGAGTATTACTTGATGGATCACTCAAGCTTTTCCTATCTGATGGTTCCAGGCTTCGGCTTTGTGGACTTCTTGCGCAGTGATCTTCCTCCAGAGGTGGTTGCGGATCGTGTGGCTTGTGTACTGAAGGCCTCTTGATACTAGCCATATTCGAACCATCTTGTTAACTTAGAGAAAATCGGAAGGATCAGATCATGGCAAATGAGCCGCTAGACATCGGTGAAGATAAATCTTTGCTTTTGGTGGATGATGATGAGCCGTTTCTAAAGCGTTTGGCAAAAGCGATGGAAAAACGCGGGTTTTCGGTTGAGCAAGCTGGATCAGTGGCCGCTGGTCGGGCGATTGCGACGGCGCGTCCTCCGGCCTTTGCGGTTGTGGATTTGCGGCTGGAAGATGGCAACGGTCTGGATGTTGTGGAAGTGCTGCGCGCGAAGCGTCCCGATTGCCGGGTTGTGGTTCTGACCGGATATGGGGCGATTGCAACGGCGGTCGCGGCTGTAAAGATCGGTGCGACGGATTATCTGTCAAAGCCGGCCGATGCCAAAGACATTACAAATGCGCTTCTGGCCACTGGGGATGAATTGCCGCCGCCCCCTGAGAACCCAATGTCTGCGGATCGCGTGCGTTGGGAGCATATTCAGCGGGTTTTTGAGCTTTGTGATCGCAACGTGAGCGAAACGGCGCGGCGCCTGTCTATGCACCGTCGGACTTTGCAGCGTATTCTGGCCAAACGCAGCCCGCGATAGTGGTGCTGCGGGCCATCCTTGAAATATAAACTGTGATCCAAAAAAACAGCCCGGCGGTTAATGCCGGGCTGTTTTTGGATTGGTTGTTTTAGAGACCTCTGCATAACCCAACCGCCAAGCCAAAACACTTTGCCCGGTGGAAACACCGGGCTGCGCCTGCCTGCCCCCCGGCAGGCGCATTCACCATCTGGGCATTCTGATATATATGGCTATTGCTCAAATTTTGCAGTGACTTCAC
>JGI20158J14315_10000965_pt1 | contig 21506 bp, 22 predicted proteins | sample COG_08_FD_14315 | JGI IMG/M metagenome (IMG submission 14315)
AAATAAATCCTAATAAACCCTTTTTATTTTCCTATCGCAGATGTCCTTATGCGATGCGAGCCAGAATGGCTTTGTTAAGTGCAAATATTAGTTTTGACGCTTATGAAATTTCACTACGTGACAAGCCACTCGAGTTATTAAAGCTTAGCCCAAAAGCAACTGTTCCTGTTTTATTATATAAAAAGCAAGTAATTGATGAAAGTCTCGAGATTATGCTATGGGCTTATACTAACTCTGAGCACTCGAATCATTTAAAGACCCTTAATCAAATACAACGAGTGGATGCAGATAGATTAATACATATCAATGACTCTCAATTCAAGAAGTCTCTTGATGCCTACAAATATGAGCCAAACGACAATGTTGCAATCAAGGATAAATTATTTAAAAATGGTTGGGGTTTTTTGGAGTCTATAGAAGAACATTTTGGCAGTAATGCATATTTGTTTAGTAAAGAACCATCATTTGCCGATGTGGCTATTTTTCCTTTTGTAAGGCAGTTTGCTTATGTTGATTTGGATCGATTTATGGAGATACCGTATATTAGAACTAAGGCTTGGTTTGAAAGTATGCGAAAAAATGACTTATTTTTAAATGCTATGGTAAAACCCATAGCCACTAGCTAGACGGGCACCTTTTCTTTGCTGGTAAAGTTTAGAATAATTTTCTCTTCATCACTTATATCGATTTCAATTTCCCCACCATTAATAAGCTTTCCAAACAATAACTCGTCTGCCAGCGCTTTTCTTATTGTGTCTTGTATGAGCCTTGACATCGGCCTAGCACCCATTTGTGGGTCAAAACCTTTTTGGGCGAGGAATTCCTTAAGCTTAGGCGTAAAGGTAGCATCTACTTTTTTATCATGAAGTTGATTCTCAAGCTGAATCAGGAATTTATCTACAACCTTCAGTATCACGTCGCTATCAAGTGCGGTAAATGAAACTATCGAATCTAGCCTATTTCTGAACTCTGGAGAAAATAACTTTTTAATATCTTCCTGCTCATCCCCTGTTTGTTTTGTTTGAGTGAAGCCAAAAGAAGCTTTCGACAAGGCTTCAGCCCCTGCATTTGTAGTCATAATCAAAGTAACATTTCTAAAATCTGTCTTTCGTCCGTTACTATCGGTCAAAAATCCATTATCCATAACTTGGAGCAATATATTAAAAACATCCGGATGGGCTTTTTCAATTTCATCAAGTAAAAGCACGGAGTGAGGATTTTTATTTACACTTTCCGTCAAAATCCCTCCCTGATCAAAGCCAACATAACCTGGAGGAGCTCCGATAAGCTTAGAAACGGAATGCCTTTCCATGTACTCACTCATATCAATTCTTACCAATTCTATACCAAGGATGTAGGCTAATTGTCTTGCTACCTCAGTTTTCCCTACACCGGTTGGCCCACTAAAAAGAAAACTTCCTATTGGCTTATTATCAGAACCAAGACCACTCCTAGCCATTTTTATGGCTGATGAAAGAGATTCGATTGCTTTGTTTTGTCCAAAAATAACAGCCTTTAGTCGCGCTCTAATGTCTGTAGAGCATTTCTATCATCTTTGTTGACATTTTGAGCTGGAATTTTAGCCATTTTCGCAATAACATTCTCTATTTCTTTGGAGCCGATAAGCTTCTTTTGTTTGTTTTTAGGAAGAATTCTTTGCGCCGCTCCAGCTTCATCAATAACGTCTATGGCTTTATCAGGAAGCTGCTTGTCATTAATAAATTTTGCCGATAGTTCAGCTGCACTTATGAGTGCACTAGAAGAAAACTTCACGTTATGGTGTTTTTCGAAATGAGATTTCAGTCCCTTAAGAATGCTGATGGTAGTCGAAACATTCGGTTCTTCCACATCTATCTTTTGGAAACGTCTTGCCAGCGCATGATCTTTTTCAAATACAGTTCTATATTCTTGATATGTTGTGGCACCAATACATTTAAGATCTCCATTCGCCAGTGCAGGCTTGAGAAGGTTAGATGCATCTAATGTACCTCCACTCGCAGACCCCGCACCAATAATCGTATGAATTTCATCAATAAATAATATGGCATTATCTTGCTCTGCTAAAAGTTTTAAAACATCTTTCAACCTTTGTTCGAAGTCACCCCTATACTTTGTTCCGGCAATCAATGCACCCAAATCAAGTGAGTAAATCACCATGCCCTGTAAAATTTCGGGTGTTTCATTCTCAACTATTTTTTTGGCAAGGCCCTCTGCAATAGCAGTTTTACCCACTCCGGCCTCACCGACAAGCAATGGGTTATTTTTTCTTCTTCTGCATAGAATTTGAATTAAGCGTTCAACTTCAGCATCTCTTCCAATAAGGGGGTCGATTTTTCCTTGAGCAACTAATTTGTTTAAATTGATGGTATAAGTTTCTAGGCCTTTATTGCTTTTAATTTCAGGCTCTGCCTCATTTGCTATCCCTTCGTTTTCATTTGATTCTGCAACTTTAGAAATACCGTGGGCTATAAAGTTAACAATATCAAGCCGAGCTACACCCTCCTGGTGAAGAAAATAGACCGCATGAGAATCTTTTTCACCAAAGATAGCTACCAAGACGTTAGCCCCAGTCACCTCTTTCTTTCCTGACGATTGAACATGGAGCATAGCCCTCTGAATTACGCGCTGGAATCCTAAGGTAGGCTGAGTATCTACCTCATCACTTCCATCCACAATGGGCGTATGTTCTTCAATATGGTCGCTTAAGTCGGTCCTTAATTTTTCAATATTTGCACCGCATGACTTCAGGACGTCAGAAGCCGACGGGTTGTCGAGCATGGCTAATAAAAGATGTTCAACCGTAATGAGCTCATGCCGTTTTTGCCTTGCGTCCATGAAGGCCATATGTAAACTTACTTCTAATTCTTGTGCAATCATAAATTAAACTATATCTTTTCTATAATACATTGCAAGGGGTGTTGATGTTCTTTAGCTAAATTTAATACTTGCTTCATTTTAGTTTCTGCTATCTCCAACGGAAACATTCCACAAACACCAATACCCTCTGTGTGAATTTTTAACATAATTCTTGTAGCCTCATCATGAGATTTTTGAAATACCTTCTGGATACTAAAAACAACAAACTCCATAGGGGTGTAATCATCGTTAAGAATAATGACCTTATATAGGCTTGGAAGTTTCGGCTTAATCCTACTCGGACTTATTTTGACATCATCTGAATGATTAATTTCTGACATATCTTTTCTACTTCTGTTTGAAAATCTTAACGGTTTTGACGGTCTTGTCTTGAGCACTAATTATTTCCATTGTCCTGCCATGAAGCTTAAAGCTCGTGTTGGGATCCGGGATTTCTTCAAAAAATTCAGTAATCAAACCATTTAATGTTTTCGGACCATTGACTGGAAGGCTCATCTTCATTTTTTTATTGAGTGTACGAAGAGTGATAGATCCGTCAACAATCCAACCATCAGTATCAAATGTAATTTTTGATAATTTTGAGGGAAGCTCTACATTAAATTCCCCTACTATTTCTTCGAGTATGTCTTCAAGGGTAACCAGACCAATAAACTCACCATGCTCATTTACTATTAAGCCAATTTTTTCCTGGTTATCTTGGAAGTACTGTATTTGTTTGTATAGGCTTGTTCCAGAAGGAATAAAGTAGGGCTGGTCAATTAATTCTATGACCTGCTCTTTAGAGATAGCACCATCCTTAGACTTGATGAGAAGCTTAAGTATTTTGTGAGCCTCTAAAACACCATGAATAGACTCATTGTCTATTTTTTTGAAGAGGATGCTTTGATTATGGGAATTAGATAGCTTGTTTAAAATATCCTCCACTGGCTGACCAATATTAAGTGACTCAATATTGGTGTGTGGCATCATAATGTCTTCAACAGTAATTTTTTCTAAGTCAATGAGGTTAAGAAAAATAGATTTATTTTTGTTTGGAATAAATTGCCCAGATTCACTAATAATGCTTTTAAGCTCATCCATGGTGATTAAATTGTTTTGTGTAAAATTAATTTTAATATTAAATATTTTCAAGATACTTAAAACAAAGATATTTACAAACCAAACAATTGGATAAAGTATTTTAAGTAAAGGAAACAAGACGAAGCTACATAGAAGTGCTAGTTTTTCTGCATGCGCTGCCGCAATAACTTTTGGAGATATCTCACTGAAAATAAGTATAAGAAAAGTGGTAATGATGGTGCCTGACATAATAATAGCTTCATCTTCCCCATAGAGCTGAACGGCAATAATGGTAACTAATGTCGCTGCAGCTGCATTGCAGAAGTTGTTGCACAAAAGAATGACGCTGAGAAGTTTGTCGGTCTCATCAAGCAGTTTTGAGGCTAATACTGCTCCTTTGTTACCTTTTTTTGCCAGGTGCTTCAATCTAAAGCGATTGACGGACATCAAACTCGTTTCGGATATAGAAAAAAATGCCGATATTATCAGCAAGCTTCCTAGCAAAATTAATTGATTAGCTAATGAAAAGTGCGTCACTGTAATAAATTATAAAGCTTCCGAATTATTTTTGCTTTCAGGCTTTGCTATTACCAAGTTCGTTTGACTTGTTCCCAACCACATAGCAAGAGGGCAGCCAACCATAATAGATGAGTAGATCCCAAACAAAATGCCAATAGTCAAAGCTAAAGCAAAATTATTTAATATTTCTCCTCCAAATATAAGCATGGATATAACAACTGTCTGAGTAGATAGATGCGTCATAATTGTTCTCGACATAGTGCGAGTAATAGCATTATTTATAACATCCTCAACCGAAGCCTTCCTCATCTTTCTAAAGTTTTCTCGCACCCTATCAAAAACAACTACCGATTCGTTAACGGAGTAACCTAGTACGGCTAAAACTGCTGCTAATACCGTGAGATTAAACTCCCATTGAAAGAAAGCAAAAAAGCCTAAAATAATAATGACATCATGAAGGTTGGCAACGATAGCAGCAATAGCAAAGCGCCACTCAAATCGCATCGTCAGGTATAAAACAATACCTAAGCAAACAAATAGAATAGCTAGTGCTCCATCCTCATAAAGCTCATCACCCACTTGAGCTCCAACCGACTCAACCCGCATAATCTCAACATCACGATTACCTGCTTTAAGAGCGACAGCAACTTTTTCAGAAAGCTCAGCAATTGAGAGGTTAGGTATTATAGGGAGTCGAATTAACACGTCTTTCGCAGTGCCAAAATTTTGTACTTGGGTGTCAGTTAAGTTTAAAGTGACTAAGGTCTCTCTTATATTTTCTATATTAGCAGCCTCTGGATAGCTGACCTCCATGATAGTTCCACCCGTAAAATCAACCCCCAGATTTAAACCTTTGATGCTTAAAAAAGCGATAGCAAGAACAAATGTTAGGGTAGATATAATCGCCGAAATACCTCGGTATTTCATAAAAGGAATATCTTTTTTGACTCTAAAAATTTCCATAGCTAGTTATTTTCCACCTTAAATATTTCTCCAATTGATAGGGAGTCTAATTTTCTTCTTGATCCGTAGATGTAATTCACGATAGATCTGGATACCCATATAGCACTGTACATGGAAGTGATAATGCCAAGCACATGAACTACTGCAAAGCCCTTTATTGGACCTGATCCAAACATAAATAACGCTATACCGGCGATCATAGTAGTAATATTAGAATCAAGGATAGTCCCCCAAGCTTTTTCATAACCTATTTTAATACTAGCCTGAGGAGTATTGCCGTTCCTCAGCTCATCACGAATTCTTTCATTGATCAATACATTAGCATCGATTGCCATGCCCAATGTCAAGGCTATGGCAGCTAAACCGGGGAGTGTAAGTGTTGCTTGTATAACAGAAAGAAGGGCGACTAGAAATAATAAGTTTACGGATAATCCGATAACAGAAATCACCCCAAACAGCATGTAATACGATGCCATCATAATAGCGATGGCTAAAAAGCCCCAAATGGTTGAATTAATTCCACGGGCAATATTTTCTTTACCCATACTAGGTCCAACGGTTCTTTCTTCAACTATTTCCATTGGAGTAGCGAGAGAACCGGCACGAAGTAATAGGGCTACATCAGTCGCCTCTTGAGCATTCCTCATTCCCGTTATCTGAACCCTACCCCCTCCTATTTCGCTTTTAATTACGGGAGCAGTAATAACCTCGGTAATATTTTTTTCAATTAAGAGTAAAGCTATTCTCTTACCAACGTTTTCACGTGTAACTTGTTTAAAAATATTAGCCCCAGCACTATCCAATGTGATTGAAACGATTGATTGCCCAGTTTGCTGATCGACTCCTGGCCCAGCATTAATTATTCTTTCACCGGTAAGAATAATTTCTTTTTTTACTAAAATGGGGTTACCAAAGCGATCCTTATAAAGTTCTGTTCCTAATGGAAGATTGTCTGGATTTAAAGTCTCCAAATTTTCAGGAGAGGATTGATCTTCATCAACTATTCGCATTTCAAGAATAGCAGTTCTCCCAATGATTTCCTTTGCCTTCGCCGTATCTTGAACTCCTGGAAGCTGAACGACAATTCGATCCTTACCTTGTTGTTGTATTATTGGCTCTGCAACTCCCAGCTCATTAACACGATTATTAAGCGTTTCAAGGTTTTGTTTGAGTGCAAAGCTGACGGTATCTTCATTTGAGATATCATTATTTTTAACCAACAAGATAAATTCATCAGTATTATTTATTTCAGAAAACTCATAGGCCTCGGTTGTTTTTGAAATACTCCCACCAAAAATACCTCGCCCACCACCCTGACTACGAATAATGTCTTTGGCTTTGCTTAAGGCATCAGCAGATCTAAACTTAATTTCAATGGTGTCTCCTATTTTTTTAGAAGCAAAATACTTAACCTTTTCATCGCGTAATAATTTTCTGATGTCTTGTAAAAGTCCGTCACTTTTCTTTTCTGAAACCTTAGAAAGATCTAGTTGCATGAGGAAATGAACTCCGCCTCTAAGATCAAGACCTAAGTACATTGGGAGTGCACCAATACCAGTCAGCCAACTTGGAGAGTTAGAAATTAAATTTAACGCCACTACATAACTTTCACCTAAGACTTGTTGCACATAAGATTTAGCTGCCAATTGCTCATCTGGCGATGCAAACTTAATTTTAATGCTAAAAGGCTCTATGATTAACCCTGTGATGGCTAAGTTCTTTTCTTGCAAGCCACTTTCAACAGATGCAAGAATAGACGGCTCTATTTTCTCACCAGATTTAATGGGCATAATCTGTATAGCAGGTGATTCGCCGTATAAATTAGGCAGAGCATAAACTAGGCTCAGTATAACTGAGATAATGATAACGCCGTATTTCCAGCCTGAGAATTGATTCATGGATATTGTTTTAGTTTAAATTAAATGGACTTAATAGTGCCTTTAGGGAGTAATGTCTGAATGGTTTGTTTTTGTATTTTTATCTCAACGGCCTTCGCAACCTCAATCGTTGCAAATTGATCGCTCAAACTAATAATTTTACCAATAATGCCAGAACTCATCGCGACCTCGTCACCCTTTTTCAAAGCACTTATCATGGACCGATGGTCTTTTGCTTGCTTCATTTGTGGACGGATCAACATAAAATAAAACAGAATAAATATTATGATAAACGGTAAAAAACTCATTAAACCTTCATTCATTTTTTGACTCCTTAAAAAGAGCTAGATTTTATCATAAGAAAAGCATCTATTCATTAGTCTTGCGTTCTTTTAAGAAGTTAGATTTATAGGTTTGAAAGGTTTGACTTTTAATGGCAGCACCTATCTCCAACATCATTTGTTTATAAAAGTATAAGTTATGGATAGTGTGAAGTGTTGATGCGAGCATCTCACCTATTTTAAATAAGTGATGAAGATAGGCGCGGGTAAAATTTTGGCAAGTATGACACTTGCAGGTTGCATCAATAGGTGAAAGATCATTTCTGTAACGTGAGTTCTTGATCTTGATATCACCATAGCGAGTAAAAAGCCAACCATTCCTAGCATTTCTAGTAGGCATAACACAGTCAAACATATCAACACCCTGCTCAATGGAGTTTATTAAGTCTTCTGGAGTGCCAACACCCATTAAATAGCGTGGCTTATCTGCCGGCATTTTTGGGGCAATATGCTTCACAATACGATGCATGTCCTGTTTTGGCTCACCAACCGACAAGCCTCCAATAGCATAACCATCAAAACCAATATCGACCAATGTCTTTAATGATTGATCTCTTAACTCCTCATGCATACCTCCTTGAATTATTCCAAATAAGGCATTATTGCTACCCTGAAAAGTTACTCTGCTTCGATATGCCCATTCTTCGGATAACTGCATGGATTTTTTAGCTTCCTCAAATGAAGCAGGGTAGGGCGTACATTCATCAAAAATCATGGCGATATCAGAGTTAAGCTTCTTTTGAATTTCCATAGAAATTTCAGGACTTAAAAAACAACTATCTCCATTTATAGGGGATTGAAATGTGACTCCTTCAGCAGTTATTTTTCTTAATTTCCCTAAGCTCCAAACTTGGAACCCACCGGAATCGGTTAGTATAGATTTATTCCAATTGATGAATTGATGGAGCCCTCCATGGTTTTCAATCACCTCTAAACCTGGCCTCAGCCACAAATGAAACGTATTACCAAGAATTACATCAAATTGTATGCTGTGTAAATGATCGGGGGTGAGTGACTTCACGGCCCCATAGGTTCCGACGGGCATAAAAACCGGCGTTTGAATTGTGCTGTGGTTTGTATGGATCAAGCCAAGCCGAGCTTCTCCATCTTGGGCTAGAAGGTTAAATTTCATGAAATATTCTTTTTATTGAGCAATACTTCTCATTATAGATACATTCCTACTATTTAACGATGAATATTGCGTGATTCTAGGATAGAATTTAGTTTGATCATGGATAATAAAAAACAAACATTAGCGAAGGATTCTTTGGGCAAAAAAAACTTTTATTTACTCCCCAATTTATTTACAACCGGCGCCTTATTTGCTGGATTTTATTCCATAGTGCAGGCAATGAATGGAGCATACGATCATGCTGCATTAGCAATTTTTGCCGCACTTATTATGGATGGATTGGATGGGCGAGTAGCAAGGCTGACTAATACGGAGAGCGATTTCGGGGCGGAATACGATAGTTTGTCCGATATGGTGTCTTTTGGAGTTGCTCCAGCTTTAGTCGTCTATGTCTGGGCGCTTCAGCCATTAGGCAAGCTTGGATGGATTGCCGCATTTGTTTATTGCACCTGTGCGGCTTTTAGACTGGCAAGATTCAATGTGAAGTTGGATTTGGATAATAAAAAAGATTTTTCAGGCCTCCCTTCGCCAGCAGCTGCGACGCTGATGGCCAGCTTTATATGGTTGTCCTTCGACAACGGTGTGAGTGGAGATGAAATATTTTTAGGTTTTTTTCAAATGCAATGGTTTGCCTTTATATTAACTATTTTTGCGGCGTTATCAATGACTAGTGATTTACGGTTTTATAGTGGCAAGGATATAAACTTAAGAAAAAGCCAGCCATTTATCGCCATTCTTTTTATTGTATTAATTTTCGGGATCATTTCCCATAATCCGGCTGAAATTATTTTTTTACTTTCATTAGGGTACGCTTTATCAGGCTATGTCAGCTACTTCAAAAGAAAGATGAAGAAAAGCAAAAGCATTTTAGATGGGAATATCTTTGACTGAACAACTCATAATATTTGATACAACACTGCGTGATGGGGAACAAAGCCCAGGCGCATCTATGACTAAAGAAGAAAAGGTCAGGATAGCTAAGCAATTAGAAAAGCTTGGTGTGAACGTTATTGAAGCAGGCTTTGCTGCGGCAAGTCCGGGAGATTTTGAAGCAATTCAAGCGGTATCCAAAGCGATTAAGAAAAGTACGGTTTGTTCGTTGGCGCGAGCGGTGGAGTCTGATATAGAAAAAGCCGGAAATGCAGTAAAGGGAGCGGCTTCAAAAAGAATCCATACGTTTATTGCAACGAGCCCTATTCATATGGAAAATAAGCTTCGCATGACTTCGGATCAAGTTTTAGCTCGTGCAGTTCAAGCAGTAAAATGGGCATTAAATTTTACTGATGACGTAGAATTTTCAGCTGAGGATGCAGTAAGGTCAGATATAAGCTTTTTGATTGAGGTTTTTGATGCAGTAATTCAGGCGGGAGCAAAAACAATTAATGTGCCTGATACCGTAGGCTATTCTATTCCTCATGCTTGGGGAGAAAGAGTTGGAACACTTATTGCTAATGTTCCCAATGCCGATAGTGTTATCTGGTCTACGCATTGCCATAATGACTTAGGCATGGCTGTAGCGAATTCATTATCTGCAGTTATCAATGGCGCTAGACAGGTGGAATGCACGATTAACGGCTTAGGTGAGAGAGCAGGAAATGCCAGTCTAGAAGAGATTGTCATGGCAATTAAAACGCGGAAGGATATATTTAACCTAGAAACATCCATTAATACCACCGAAATTGTTCCGGCATCAAGATTAGTTTCGACAATTACGGGCTACCCAGTTCAACCAAACAAAGCAATTGTAGGTGCAAATGCTTTTGCCCATGAGTCAGGCATTCATCAGGACGGTGTATTAAAACATCGGGAAACCTATGAAATTATGAGGGCAGAGGATGTGGGTTGGGGGGCTAATAAAATATCCTTAGGTAAGCTTTCAGGGAGGAATGCTTTCAAAACTCGGTTGGCAGAAATCGGAATAGAAGTAGAGTCCGATGACATGCTCAATGCAGCTTTTGATCGGTTTAAAGAGCTTGCAGACAAAAAAGCTGAAATTTTTGACGAAGATATTCATGCGCTGGTAAGTGAAGAGTATGTGGAGGTATCAGTTGATCTTTATAAACTCATTTCGCTAAAGTCCCAGTCTGAGACAGGAACTATTCCTTCTGCATCGATAAAAATCAGTATCAGCGGGGTTGAGCATGCGGCAGAAGTGAGCGGCAATGGACCAGTTGATGCCACATTTAAGGCGATTGAGTCCATCGTAAACTCTCAGTCTGAATTACTATTATTTTCTGTTAATAACATTACCTCGGGCACAGATGCTCAAGGAGAGGTAACGGTAAGACTGTCTAAGGGTGGCCGGGTTGTGAATGGCCTCGGAGCAGATATTGATATTGTTATAGCCTCCGCCAAGGCTTACCTCAATGCATTAAATAAATTGTTCTCAAAGCTCGAACGTGCACACCCTCAAATTTAAATTATTATGAATCTAGCTATTTTTGATTTGGATAATACCTTGCTTAAAGGTGACTCAGATTATAACTGGGCCTTATTTTTAATTGAAAAAGGGATTGCTTGATAAAAAAGCCTTTGAAAAAAAGAATGAGCAATTCTTCCAGGACTATCAAGAGGGAAACCTGGATGTTCATGAATACTGTGGTTTTCAGTTTGGAGTGCTTAAGAATAATGATCGTGAGTTGATGGAAAATCTCAGAGACCAATACATTGGTGAGATTATCCTTCCGATGATTCCATCTGCAGCGCATAAGTTAGTGCAGAGCCATAAAGATAAAGGCGACAGATTATTAATCATTACCGCTACGAATAGTTTTATTACGAAGCCTATTGGTAAGCTATTTGGTATTCCAGATCTTATCGGCACAGATCCCGAAGAAATAGATGGAAAATTTTCCGGAAAAATAGCCGGAACTCCATCTTTTCAGGAAGGCAAGATAAAGCGCCTGGAGGAATGGTTGGACTTACAGGGGCTAACATTAAAGAGCTTTGAAAAAACTTATTTTTACAGCGACTCTAGAAACGATATTCCCTTGCTTGAACGGGTAACCCATCCTGTAGCAGCAAATCCCGATGAAGTCTTGATAAAAAAAGCCACATTGCATGCCTGGCCCATCATCCATTTATGGCAATAAGATTTCAAGAACAAACTTACTCCCAAGATAAGATAAAAAGAGAAAGATAAAAGCCATCAAAGAAAAGTTAATAGCCTTTTTCCCACGCCAACCAAATATTGCTCTAGCCAACAATAGACTTCCATAAATCAGCCAAGCCAATACAGAAAATATAAGCTTATGATTGATCATAAGGGGGGTACCAAAAAGCCTCTCGGTAAAGAAGATCCCAGTAACCATGGTGATAGTCAGCAAGAAAAAACCTACCCAATAAATAGCAAATAAATGACTTTCGAGTGTCAGTATGGAGGAGTCACTCGAAAACAATGTTCCACTGGATAGTTTGTTGCGCAAATTGGTTTCTATAAAAAGTAAAAATATAGAAAAGATGGCGCCAAATGCCAAGAGGCTATAGCCTAAGAGAGCGACAACAATATGAATAAGGGCCGCAAAGGAATAAGAATCGCTAAGGTAGTGGTGACCGTTAAGCAAGGGATTCATCGTTACGATTACTAATGCGGGAACTAAGGTAAGAAACTGAAAACCCTTATGTGCTGCATGGAAATTAATTAACCAATAAAGGAATACCGTAACCCAGCTGATTATGAGAAGCGCATTAGAGAAATTGAGGTCTACCCCTTGACTAAAAGTCGATACATACACAAGAGCTGCATGCGACATGAGACCTAAAAAAAGGGCACCATTCACTAGTAAGCGGGTATTTTGATTTTTAATATCACCCAAAGGGATACACGGAAGAAAATACAGCAATAATGTTGCAGAAAGTAGATTCCAGTAAGCCATAGTTTTTTTTGTTTAATAGATAGAAACAATTATAATGTAAATCCAATCATACAGCTTTTAAAAAGAGTAAAAATTAAAGATGCTAGAAAATTTAACTGATCGCCTTCAGTCCGTCATTAAAACTATTCGTGGGCAGTCGCGTTTCACAGAAGAAAATATCAGCGATGCTATGCGCGAGGTAAGAATGGCACTGATTGAAGCAGATGTCGCTATTCCTGTCGTAAAATATTTCATTGATAAAGTCAAACAAAAAGCCTTAGGTGCAGAGGTCTTGTCGAGCATTAGTCCAGGACAAGCCATTATTAAGATTGTCCAAGATGAACTTACTGATCTTATGGGATCGGAAAGATCTTCTCTAGATTTAGCAGCTAGGCCACCAGTAGTCATTTTAATGGCAGGCCTTCAGGGGTCGGGAAAAACGACGACAGCGGGCAAGCTGGCTAAAATATTAACGGAAGAGAAAAAGAAAATTTTGCTGGTGAGTGCTGATGTATACCGTCCAGCGGCTATTGACCAACTGAAAACGTTAGCGAGCGATTTGAAAGTTGATTGTTTTAACTCTTCAGCTAAAGACAAACCTAACGACATTGCAAAAGATGCATTGAAGTTCGCTAACAAGAATTTTCATGATGTCATTATCTTTGATACGGCTGGACGTCTTGGCATAGACGAAGCAATGATGACCGAGATCAAGTTGTTGCATAAAACGTTATCTCCAGTTGAAACTTTGTTTGTCGTTGATGCCATGCAGGGACAAGATGCGGTTAATACAGCAAAAGCCTTCGGTGATGCACTACCGTTGACAGGAATTGTATTAACTAAACTGGATGGTGACTCGAGAGGTGGTGCAGCGCTGTCGGTAAAGCATGTCACTGGAAAGCCTATTAAGTTTGTTGGAATAAGTGAAAAGCCCAATGGCCTCGAACCATTTTACCCAGAGCGAATGGCCTCAAGGATACTTGGCATGGGAGATATCGTTGGCTTAGTTGAGGATGCCCAAAAAAATGTGGATCAAAAAGAGGCAGAAAAATTAGCGCAAAAAGTCAAGTCGGGAAAAAGTTTTGACCTTGACGATTTTAAAGCACAGATTGGACAGATGAAAAAGATGGGAGGGGTAGGGGCTATGATGGATAAAATGCCATCACAAATATCAGCAGCCGCTGCTAAAATGAATCCTGAAGATGGTGATAAATCGCTCGCACAAATCGAGGCGATTATTAATTCCATGACTTTATTAGAAAGAAAAAAACCGGAGGTAATTAAAGCTAAAAGAAAAATACGTATTGCCTCAGGCTCTGGTGTGACGGTTCAAGAAGTTAATAAGCTCCTTAAGCAGTTTGAGGAGATGCAAAAGATGATGAAAATGTTTTCAAAAGGGGGGATTGGAAAATTAATGCGAGGATTGTCTGGACGGTTCCCCGGTATGCAATAGTTTTTTATAGTATTTTAGGTTGACCTAGCCCGACTATTCTTAGATAATCTCGAATTGCTAAAGAATGCGGTGTTAGCTCAGCTGGTAGAGCACCGGACTTTTAATCCGATGGTCGCGAGTTCGATCCTCGCACACCGTACCATTTTTAGCAGAACTTGCTCAAGTAACCTATGATAAAATGTTATTAATGAAAAAATATCCTAATTTACTTCTTGATAACCAACTGTGCTTTTCCCTTTATTCTGCCACAAACGCTATTACCCGTTACTATCGTCTTTTTTTAAAAGAACTAGGAATCACTTACACTCAATACCTTGTATTGATTGCTTTGTGGGAAGGCGATTGTAAAAAAGCTGCAGATATTGCGGGGATGCTAAAGCTTGACCTGCCAACAATTACCCCTATATTAAAAAAATTAGAGCAAATGGACCTTGTAACAAGAAAAAGATCAATTACCGATGAAAGGGTGGTCAATATTGAGCTAACAAAACAAGGTGTTGATCTAGAAGATCAAGTAGCTGCTATTCAACATAAGGTAGCCTGCAAAACCCATTTACCTCCCAGCGAATTTAATGAATTAAAAAAAACTCTTAATGACCTAACATCTGCTCTGGAAATTTCTGAGCATGATCTATTGGAAGCTGAACACCTTAAAAATTGCGCCTAAGTAAGAAGTAAATAAAAAAAAGGCTATCAAAAGATAGCCTTTTTTTATAAGTTATAATTATTTTATGCCATTATAAGGGCTGTTATACGGGCTCTTATAGCCTTTGGTTGGTTTAGTAACAATATCACCTCTAAAGCTTTGAAGATCAGCCATAATAAGCAGGATTAAATGGTCGGGCACATCAAACGCATAGAAAGTATGAAGGCATTCAATCATAATGATATCAAACTCACGATCAGTAATATTTAAATGCGGATGTGATTGCTTCATATTTTTACCACGTCCGAACTCGTCTTCCTGATATATTTTTGGACCACCTGTTCTTTCAACCACCCAATTGGTAAGCATGACCTTGAAGCCAGCTTTCGTATGCGAGGCATCATGCACTGCTTTTAATGCAGGATTTTTGTTAAGAGCATTATTAACATATATTTTATCAACTAAGTGATCAACAGTTAGTGCGATGTTGTAGGTTCCACCCAGCTGGGTATATATCGATGGTTCATGGTCGTCTGCTTTTGCCACAAGTGAAAAAAAACCTAATATTACGATTGCAGCAATAGATGTTAAAAATTTTTGACTCATTTTTACTTCCTCCCAGATTATAAAATTAAGACTAGCGAGTTATTTGCTTTGCCTATAATCATATTATTAGCATACTAATAGTTAGGATGCAAACCAAATAAATTTAGATGGAATTTAATCAATGATTCGTTATCATACAAAAATGAATAAATTTATTAAGTTTTTAACATTCCCTATACTTTTTGGTATTCACCAGGCTTCCTTTGCTTATCCGGCCCAAGCAGAATTATTTGGATTAAGCGAGTCCATGGTTCATGTATGGGTAACGTATGGTGATGGGGTAACGGGAACTGGATCCGGAGTAGTAATAAAAGAAAATCATGTTGCAACAGACTGCCATGTTTTTGCTGATTCGAAAGGTGTGAACGTAGTAAAGACCTTCAAGAAATACGTACCAATAGCGGTGTATGCTGACTGGAAACACGACTTATGCATATTACAGTTTGACGACTTGCCTCTGCCCGCTGTTAAAATAGGTACATCGAAGAATTTGCAATATGAAAACAAGGTCTTTGCACTAACATTTCCTAATGACAGCCCTATCCCACTGCCGTCCTACGGAAAAATTAAAGGACTTCATCCGTTTGAGGATAGCCATATCATTAGAACTTCAGCGGCATTTACTGTCGGATCAAGTGGCGGCGCATTATTTGATTTGGACTTTAATTTAATCGGTATTACAACCTTTAAGAGTCCAGGAAAAAGGCTAGGGTATTTTTATGCTCTTCCATCGGAGTGGATTATGGAGTTACTCACTACAACTCCGCAATTAGATTTAGTAAGCACAGATGCCCCTTTCTGGAGCCTACCAGATAATGAAAAACCTTTCTTTATGCAAGTTATCATGCCTATGCAGCAAGAAGATTGGATGAAAATGAAAGACATTGCAAGTGCGTGGGTTGATTCGGCAGAAAGTGATGCTGATGCATGGTACTTCTTAGGCCTCGCACATTTCCAGATGGATGATTACGCTCAAGCTACCTCAAGTTTGCAAAAGTCATTCTCCCTAAACAATAGGCATTTAGATGCCCTAATGCAGCTTTATGAAATAGCGAAAGTTGAAAACGATAGCGAACTGTCTGAGTGGACGGTATCTAATATGAGAAAAATAGACCCTGAGTATGTCGAATACATACTCAAACCATAACAGTTAATTGGCGCGCCCGAAGAGATTCGAACTCCTGACCACTTGGTTCGAAGCCAAGTACTCTATCCAGCTGAGCTACGGGCGCAATTACCCAAAGAAAAATGGCGCGCCCGAAGAGATTCGAACTCCTGACCCCTTGGTTCGTAGCCAAGTACTCTATCCAGCTGAGCTACGGGCGCGTGAGCGATATTATAACTTAATTTCCCAGACCTAAAGATGAAATAATTTTTATTGAGACACGGGCAGAGTTAGAACCGGTCCTGCTTTTTCAACCGTCCCTGATTGCAAAGCGCTTATCTGATTAAGCAGCATTAAGGTGTATTTGCTCTGCATATCATTGTCTTTAATGTAAAACCAATGACCTCGGTACTGAACAGCAACTCCAGCATTTTTTGGTTTATCTTTGCTTGAATGAACAATAAAAAGATCAGATAAGACATTACCCCAATCAAATATTTTTCCGTCTGCTGTTTTAGTAATCTGCACTCGACCCTTATTTAAATCTTCATCAGGAACTATGACTCCATGAGATAAAAAAAACTGAATACCGGCCAAAGAGCGCACATTAATCTCGATAGTGGTTCCACCACCATCTCCAGAATAATCAGAGGTAATGGGAATAATATTGTTGGGAGTGGTTACATTGATGGACTTCATAAAGGCTTTGACTTTAGGGGTGTTTCTCTGGGCAGGCTTGACTAAAAAACCTAATTGTCTCGAATCCCCTTCAAGTTGATAACCAAGGGCAAAACTATCCATTTTTTGCAGTTCTTTTATTTGGCTTGCTAGTAAGCGAAAGCCTTTATAAGTAGGTGCGGAAGAGGGAGTTGGTCCTGATGCTTCGGATGCATTATTGACCCCATTTATTTTGTTGACGGTTAACCGAAAAACTCTATCTGCAGCCCATCCTGACCTTGTAAGTAATAATATTGTGTCTAGGCTAATCGGTGATAAAACGTTTTTCACATAATCTGCTCCATTGAGAGGCAGATAGGTTATCGTAGGTTTTTCGCTATAGGAACCATCACCACTTAAGCCAAGATTGTTATCATCTAGATCACCATCAAAAAAATTAGCAGAGATCCCTATATTTTTTCTCCATTCTAGCGAGGTTGACACACTGTTGACCTCAAGCACGGCAATACTGTCGGCATATCGCCTTCTAACTAAATTCAACAAAACCTCTTCATCGTTCGTATTAGCTAAGACTTTGTTGTATTCATTTCGATTCCCTTCCATAAAATCAGGACCCAGATGCGCACAACTAGGAAGAAAAAAGAAGGAAACTAACAGTGCGAAGGCTAGAGTCAGGTTATGATTAATTTGTGGAATATATGTTTTGCTCATGTCCGTGATTATACAATTTTTTAGGCATACATCTATTGTTGATTGAGTCGTGTTTGAATTTAGTGCATACCTAATTTTATGTTGCACCAAGTATTAGCATTTTCTGATAAATGAAGCTTTTTTACCACAACCCTCAACATTCTTAATATCTCACTATCAATTTTTGATTAATATTAATTCAACGGGGTCTATGTTGTCTACCCTCAAACATTATAGAGAGAACAAAAATGAAAATTTTATCCTTAATTATACTTCTACTAACTTCGTTGAATATTTTTGCCGCACCTAACATGCAACCTACGTTATTCGCGTACTATCAGCACGATGACTCTACAAGCTATTATCATGATAATTTTTCGAAGAAGCGAAAAGGACAATGCTCATAAAACATGCGATCAGTTAACAGAGGAAGTGGGGGTATTTGAGGAGCATGTGATGTATGGTGAGCATAGCCATAAAAAAACTTTTCTTGGGGTGGATATAGAAATACTGAAAGGCGCCTTAACGGTTCTTTCTCTTGGCGTAAACATCTAATACTTATTTAGCATCCGCTTTGGGTAAGCTGTGAAGTAAGCGGCAACAATTTCAGTATTTAATTTATCTTGATTAAAAATTGTTTCGATATACCTTTTCGCAAAATATATCTCATGCCCATGTAGTATTTTCTTTTACTGGCGGTGCCTCGACTACGCGAGCTTTTACCTAAACCTGACAGATTAATCCATCACTCTTTTCCTTGACGCCAAAAGTACAAATATTAGAAAATTTCATTTAAGTTAGGCTATGATGAGGTCTTACAAATTCAGTAGAGAATAATTCCATGTCAATATCTATGTATGAGATGTCTGTTCCGGTCTTTATCGATCATTTTGAAATGTGGTCAGGTATTTTGTTAAAAGGGGAGACTTTTGCAGAAATAAGAAAAATTGATCAAGAGATCCTAATTAAAGGAAGGCTTGCCCCAGATATGTATCCATTAGATCGGCAAATACAAATTGGTACGGATATGGTGAGAAAAGGCATTGCCCGACTAGCCTCGGTCGACGCACCCTCTTATGAAGACAGCGAAATAACATTCAGTGACCTGCAAGAGCGTATAAAAAATACAGTACATTTTTTACACAGCATTACACCTGAGCAAATGATTGGCTCCGAAGACAAAGCCATTGCTTTTTCCATAAGAGAAAATGAATTTACTTTTGAAAAAGGGTCGGATTATTTGACTCAATGGATTATTCCTCACTTCTTTTTTCATATGACGACCTCCTATAATATTTTACGATCAAATGGTGTAAAGTTAGGCAAGAGAAATTTTGTTAAGATGTAGGTGAGTGAAATCACCCAGGAGGAATGAATTTATGAATTGCCTAAACAATAAATTAAATCAAATAATGGCCCCACTTTCTTTTTTAAGCACTTGGTTGATTAGAATTGGACTAGGTACAGCATTTATTATTCATGCGTACAGTAAATTTCCCTTGCCACCCGAAAAGCTTATGACCTATTTTGGCTTTTCTGAATGGCTAGCGTCATTCGTTGCCCTCTCAGAACTTTTGGCGGGAGTTGTCATTATTTTAGGTGGTTTTTTTAACAATGCATGGGGAAGTATTCTCACAAGATTTGCGGCACTAATGATCGTGGTTATTATGATCTTTGCATTTGGTATAGCTCATCAAGATTGGTTTATTACGGCAAAGTTGTTTACGAGTGAGCAAGCCTTTTTATTTCTTATAGGGTGTTATTTTTTAATAAAAGGTAATGAAAAATAGCTTAGTCCAAGTGTGACATCCTGATGCCAATGATAAACGGTTTTTAACCATAGGGAGTGAACGAATTGCTTAGTGAAATTGAGATCGCAGCTAAAGCTGTCGCAGGATTTGTTTGGGGACCGCCTATGATTATCCTGCTTTTTGGCACCCATATTTATTTAAGTATTCAATTGCGCTTCATTCAAATTAGAACATTACCATTAGCGATTAAGATGATCTTTCAAAAATCAGATGCTGATGGTGATATATCGCCATTTTCTTCATTGATGACCGCTTTAGCGGCAACGGTGGGTATGGGAAATATCGTCGGAGTGGCAACAGCGATTGTCCTTGGTGGGCCTGGAGCTGTTTTCTGGATGTGGTTAACCGGTTTTCTGGGCATGGCAACCAAATATTCGGAAGCTTTATTGGCGGTTAAGTATAGACAAAAAGGTGAGAGTGGGATGCAGGGCGGGCCTATGTACTATCTGACTCATGGGTTAGGTAAGCGTTGGTTAGGATGCTTTTTTGCTATCTTTACGGTTTTTGCCACTTTTGGTGCAGGGAATATGGTGCAAGCTAATGCAACAGCAACAATCTTCAATAGCACATTTGGCATACCTAATGCCTGGACAGGTATCGTACTGGCATTTTTTACGGCACTGGTGATTATTGGGGGGGTTAAATCAGTCGGTCGATTTGCATCTTTTTTTGTACCGGTCATGATTATTGTGTATTTAGTCACTATGCTGACGGTATTAGGGATTAACATTGAAAAAATTCCCGCAGCCTTTACCATGATCATTACGGATGCTTTTTCTGGAACAGCAGCAACAGGAGGATTTATAGGGGCTTCGCTAGCAGCTGCTATACGCTTTGGCGTAGCTCGAGGTTTATTCTCGAATGAAGCAGGCCTAGGATCTGCAGCTATAGCTGCGGCTTCTGCTAAAACAAAAGACCCGGTCAATCAGGCGCTTGTGAGTATGACGGGTACTTTCATCGACACGATAATTGTTTGTACTATGACAGCTCTTGTGATTCTTACCTCTGATGTATGGATGGCTGAAGGCATTAATGCTGCCTCACTAACCAGTATGAGCGTTGAATCAACATTAGGTTACGGTGGGGCTATTGTTATAGCCGTTGCGACTGGTTTTTTTGCCTTTTCCACTCTTATTGGTTGGGGATTTTATGGTGAAAAGGCATTAGAATTTCTATTGGGAACGAAAGCAGTGATCTATTATCGTTTGGTAACTGTTGCCCTTGTTTTTGTTGGCTCTATTATGAGCTTGGGCCTTGTTTGGAATTTTTCGGACATTATGTTTGCTATGATGGCAATACCCAATTTAATAGGTTTAATTTTTCTTACTAAAGTGATTAAGTCGGAAACCAATCGATTTTTTTTGGAAGATCACTAAATACATACTGAGGCTGATAAGTTTGACTATAAGACCAGTCCAAAGAATGTGTGTTAGAAAAATAAAATCATTAGCCAAACTATAAAGCAGTTTAAAAAAGCAATGAGGACTGCCGCGCTACCGACATCTTTAGCTAACTTCGAAAGCTCATTTTTATCCAAAGATACCCTGTCAATTATGACCTCAATACCGGTATTGATAAGCTCTATAACAATCAATAAAATCAATGAAGATACCAACAGTATTTTTTCAACTGTGGTGTCTCCTGTATAAAACGCAACAGGAATCAATATAAGCGCTAAAAAAATCTCCTGCCTAAAAGCTTCTTCATTTTTAAATGTAGCTTTTAAGCCTTCGAATGAATGATTCAATGCAGCAGAAAGACGATCAAAGCCTTTTTTATTTTTATGTGGATTTCTCATCTGTTTTCTCGATTAAGGAGCAATTAAAAACTAAAGTAATATATGCTCACAATTATTATTAGTAGGTTTTATTTTGTGCCTAGAGTTTATTTAGCTA
>JGI20158J14315_10000966_pt1 | contig 21500 bp, 30 predicted proteins | sample COG_08_FD_14315 | JGI IMG/M metagenome (IMG submission 14315)
GGCCCTTTTCTAATAACTTAGTTTTGTTTAAAACTTAATTGCCCCAGTAGTAATCTGCGGCATAGTTATAAGGTGTAAACGCAACGTTCTTAAATGGTACAACTTTCTTTGCCCATGCTTTTTGTGAAGCAAGTACTTTAGCAAACCAAGGGTTCTTTGCACTCTCTTCAGCTAACATAGCATCAATAGTCTTTAACTCTGCTTCAATGATATCTGCTGGAGTTTTCATAACTTTAACTCCATCTTGTTCAATCATTTCTGCTAGTGCTTGACCGTTTTTACCTTGCATGTCAGTCATCCACCATAGATATGATTCATAAGCGGCAGAACGAATTGCTGTCTGCTGTTGCTTTGAAAGGCTACGCCATACTTTACCATTGAGTAGTAAATCGCCTGTGTTTGAATGCTCATGCAAACTGTTTAGATAGTAATACTTCCAAATTTTGCTGAAGCCCATGCGTTGATCTTCTAAACCACCAACAAATTCTGCACAATTAATAACACCTTTACGCCCTGCGGCGGCAATCTCACCACCTGGCATACCAATAGTCTGCATACCCATACGAGCATACAGTTCTACGTTAATACCTGTTTGACGACATTTAAAGTTTTTTAGATCTGCTAGATCTTTAATTGGGCGATGAAACCAACCTAATGGCTGATTCTGTGCTGGCATAACTGGAAAAGGAACAACATCTAATTTTAAAACATCCTTGTAGAAAGTTCTGTATAGATCAAGTCCGCCACCGTGGAACATCCAGCCTAAGAAATCCATACCGTCCATACCGTATGGTCCACCTAAGGGTGAGTTGAATAACGATAAAGTTTTATCTTTACCAACCCAGTAATATGACTGAGTCCATGCTCCGTCAGCCGCACCAGATGCTGTTGCATCAAGTACTTGGAATGCTGGAACTAATGCGCCAGCTGGTTTAAATTCCATAATTACCTTTCCTTCAGTAAGTGTCTTAACACGATCTGCAATAAAAGTTGCTTGATCAGTAAGTGTGCTTACTGCTGGGTAGGAACTTGCAATTTTTAAAGTTTTTGTATCATCTGCTAGTACGCCTGTTGAAAACAAAGCTAATGCACCAGCTACAATACTTCCTACTAAAGTCTTTTTCATCCAAAATATCTCCTTTAATTTGATTTTGACTTGCTCTTTGATAAGAAATCTATTTCTCCTACAGGTTTCTCTCCTGTAACAGAATTATTTAGTACCTGCCTCTGATGGTCCAAATATTTTGGAAACCAGGTGGCGATACTAGGGGTTAGGAATAATATGCAGACTGCTAAAACTTGAATCCACATAAAAGGCATCATAGATTTAAATATCATAGTTAAATCCCAGGAAGGAACAACTTGTTTTAAATAATATGATGTAAGTGCAACAGGAGGAGTTAGGTAGGCCGTTTGTATCACTATCCCTAGTGCGGCTCCAAACCACAACATGTCGACGTTGTTATTTACCAGGATGGGCATAAACATCGGTAAAAAAACCAGTACCACTACAGGCCATTCAAACGGCCAGCCTAGTATATGACACAATACAAGTATTGTGCCTACCAGTGCCCAAGTTGGTATTGGTAAACTATTAAGAGCATCAACAATAATATTGTCCCCGCCCAATCCTGTAAAAACTGCACCAAAAATAGTTGAGGCTATAGCAAGTAACATAACAACGGCACTTGTGCTTGTTGTTTTTAACATAGCCTCTTGCAATCTTTCCCAGGTTAAACTTCTATTGGCAAGAGCAAGTATTAGAGCACCTGCGGCTCCAAATGATCCTGCTTCTGTACTGGTTGCTAGTCCAAATAACATACTGCCTAATGTAACTGCTATTAAGAAAGCCAATGGAAAAACATCAAGTATTAATCTAGTATACAAGGTCCACGGAACAGGTTCATGTTCTGTTGCTGGTGCTAGTTCAGGATATCGTCTAACTTGATAGGCACAATAAACCATAAACATAAAAGCAATCATCAATCCTGGACCCATTACAGCCGCATATAGATCAACAATACTAACATTCATTGTTGGTGCCATAACAATTAAAGGAACACTTGGAGGAATAATAATCATTGATCCTCCGGCGGCAATTACACCAGCACTTAATTTGTGATCGTAACCCAACCGCATCATGTGCGGCGCGGCCATAATACCCAGTAAGGTCACACTGGCACCAACTACACCTGTAGCCAGACTGATAAGAATAGCAATTACAATAACAACATAGTACAAACTTCCTTTGATTCCACTTAGCATACGTTTAAGACTGTCAAACAATCCTTCTACCAAACCTGCCCGTTCAGCAACATAACCCATGAATATAAACATTGGTATTGCCATGAACACTTCGTCACTAAGCCCACCTATTAAATTATAATAGGCTAAATCAAATACATTTTCTCCCATTGTGATGTAGCCAAAACCTAGTGCTAAAAATAAGAGAGTAAATGCTACTGGAACACCTACAAATATGCCGGCAATCATTGCCACTAACATTACAATGGCTAACATCTTTTAAAACACTTTCTTGTGTTTACTGCACCTTGATACAGTAATAATATTAATCCTAATGTAATTCCTATCTTCAATGGCCATACTATGAGTTGAGCCATTGTTGCACTGCTTGTTTCGTTTTGTGCTACACTTCTTATAGTATCAAAAATACTTTTGTATGTGAGTATACTGATAGCAGGAAAAAATAAAATTAGATAACTTACAAAATCAATACGAGCTTTAACTTTATCACTGAATTTGTTCCAGTATACGTCAGTTCTTATATGCGAGTCTGTTGATAATGCATGACTACAACCCATTATAATCATTATTCCATACAACTGCCAACTCACGTCGACTGCAAAATCAAATCTAAGATCAAAGAAGTAACGACCTAATACATTGGTAACAATTAGTAATACCATTGCTAGAACAAACCAGCTATAGTAATTAACTAACTTAGTCATTATTGGGCCACCAGTCGGACACTGCATTCCATTCTTGTCTGTATTCATTTTTTAAAACAAAATGTCTAATTGCAACATCAACCAGTGCTGGTCTATCTTGTAGTATTTGTTTATGGTACTGTTCAATAGGATGAGTTTCGCCTTGTTTGACTACTCCTTCAATATACCTATGCCATTTATATTGCTGTTTTTCTGAATCGTAAAAACTTGGACAGTAACGCATCATGTCAAAACCACTTTTCCATTGTTTACGTATTGCTGGACGATCAGGATTCATCCACAATAAATCATATACTCTGTCTGAGATCATCTTGTCACCAAGTGCATCAAGAGTTGTTACAAAAGGATGTCCTTTTGACCAATCAATTCTTTTTTGTGCATTGGCAAAACTCACACTTTGTATTGTCCAAATTGGTAAATCATGAATACTACCACATACAAAGAATCCACATGGATCAGTTTCATCATTGTGATATGCTAATGCCCATGTATGAAATCTAGAATCAAAACCTTGCTTTGTCTTTTCGACCAATAGTCCTGCAAACTCTCTGACAGCATGAGAGTTATCAGTGACCGACGCACCCATTAACCGATTGCGGCCTGTAATAATAGAAAGTAATTTTTTTTGTAGGTTTTTGTTTGAGCGAACTTCTGCCGTGGGTATTAGTTCAGCTCTATATGTACCAGTCATTGAAATTTCCTAAGTTGATTAATACTAGTAATTATAGATTGAGTCGTTTATACTTTTTCTTTAGATCCGTCTGGTAGTGTAATTTCAGTGGCTAAAAATTTCTTAACAAACTTTGCAGTTGGGTCTATTTCATACCATTTGTTATTGGTATTATAGGTATAACTAGCAGGAGCCCCATGATGATTGTTGTGCATTCCAGCACCTGCCATAAGAAGATTTAGTACTGCATGGTTTCTGCTATCATCATCAGAAGTATAATTTCTATAAAATCCCCAACCATTTATGTTGTTATGAAATAGAGAATTTAAAAATCCTGCTAGATTGAAATTTAGTATAACAGGAAAAGCCCACAATACAACAATAGGATACCAACTAGATACTGCCAGGCTTATAACGCCCAGTGTGGAGATATAACCAAGTACCAATTTAAAATAGTGTTTGTGTATATAACGATGCCATTTATCACGCATTAAATCTTTAATAATAAGCGGCTCGGATTTCCAATTGTCGTCCCAAAGTGTTAACCAATTTTTCCACCATGAGTTATCTCTACGACTGTTTTGTGGATCACCTAAATGATCTGCATGTTTATGATGTACTCGGTGTGTAGCTACCCAAGTTAGACTGCTACCTACACTTGAAATTGTACCAAGTATCAGTAGCATTCTTGCTTTCCATTGTGTAGTTGAAAATGATTTATGGCAAAACAATCTATGAAAACCAACTTCCATGCCCATCTTAGAAATAAAGAACCATAACAAAGGTCCACCAATGAGTACAAACAACCAATTAAATTCTGCTGAAAAACAATAGCCAATGAATGCTAGGTGTGCCATAACAATCAATGCTTTAATTTTATGCCCGGTCCAACTTGGCTTAAACTTGTCTGGATCTATTTTCATATTGTACTCACGCTTTCTGTTGTTCAACTTCTACTTTGTCTGCTATAACGTATTTAATAATAGCACCAATCCAGTCTCGATCTTTTCCATCTAGGTTGTATGTATAGCTTCTAGGATTCTTGTGATGATTGTTGTGATAACCAACACCAGTTAACCAGTTCAACCATCCACTATTGGTGGCTACATGTTCTTGGTGTGGTTTATGGCCAACTACTTCATCATGTAAAAATATATTAACTACACTAGTAAAAGCATACCACATTGCACTGCCACTAACAATTACAAAGAATAGATATGGACTAATTGCAAAACTTCCTAACCATAGAGCAGTCCACATCAACCAATAGTATTTGTTTTCAAATACAAAATATCTTCTATCTTTGTGCCTGATTAAATCCATTACCAAATTTGATTTGTAGGTTTTTGGAAACAAGCCTAAATAGATCTTCCAATATGGAAATATCTTAGGACTATGAGGATCACCTTCTTGGTCTTCGTAAACATGATGATGCCTATGCACTGTCACCCAACTTAGTATTGCTCCTTGTCCTGTTAAAAAAGCAAACACTTTCATTAACTGCTCTTTCCATCTGGACTCAACTGTAAATGCTTTGTGTGTAAAATATCTGTGAATTCCTATTTCACTGAACACACTAAACAAATGCCCTGATAGAAAGGCAACTGGAATCATCCACCATTCAAAAAAGAATAGTATTGCTCCAATTGTTAGTAGATGGTTACCCCATACTACCCAAAGTGTCTGATTATATGGATTCATATTATTCTCCTATTAAATTTTATTATATTCATAGCCACGTTTACCGCGATGAATATCAAATACATACTTAATTACCAATGCACTGAAATCCCATTCTCCTGGCTTGTCTGCATTATCATATGCCCAAGGTTTGTTATGGTGATTGTTGTGATACCCTTCTCCTAGTAACATTAGGTTTGTCCAGATTGGTAAATTTCTACTGTTGTCAGGTAAATCATAATTCCTATATGATTTTGGAAACTTGGTTGTGTGACTAAACAAATTATTGCACCCATGTACAAATAAACTTAGCCCAATTGGTTGAATTACAAATAGCAAAGCAATACGCCAATCTATTAATGTTGTAATAACTAATAAGGCATACCAGTATTTCCAGTAATGTTTGTGAACATGCATTACCTGTTTGTCTTTAACTAGGTCTCTATGTGTTACTTGTATTCCTTTGTCATACCACCATTCTGTTGGATTCAATACCCAGTAACCTAGTATTGTGCTTAACCAACCATTCTGTGTTGGACTGTGTACATCTTTTTCTGTATCAGCATGTTTATGATGATGTCTGTGATGCACTGCCCATGTGTACGGACTACCAGTGCCACATAGTATACTTCCAAATGCTAGTATAAAATGGCGTATTGGACCTGTTGAAAAACTTCTGTGTGTCCAATACTTATGTAATCCTATTAGTTGACAAATAAGTCTACAAAAGAGAAGCCAATATATTATACTAGCTACATACAAAGGCCAAATGTCAGCCTGGACAGTGTATACTAAACCTAGTATTGCACCAATGTAGCCCGTAAAATATGTTAACTTCCATTGCATTCTAATACCTCTTGTAATCGCTTCCTAGTTTACCGCGGTGTATATCAAAGAACGTACGAATAACCCAGCCGCTTAAATCCCACTCTCCTGGCTTGTCTGCGTTGTCGTACTTCCATGGTGCGTGATGATGATTATGATGATATCCTTCGCCTAATAACAGTAAATTGGTCCAGCCTGGTAAATTATGACTATTATCTTTTGATTCATAATTCCTGTATGATTTTGGAACTATATCTGTATGACTTAAATGGTTGTTTATTCCAGACATCAGCATATTCAAACCAACTGGTTGAAGTACAAAGAATAGTGTTATACGCCAATCAATTATCAATGTTGCAATTATCAATGCAAACCAATAATGATGATAATACTTGTGTATATGCATGACCTTTTTGTTAGACAGCAAATCTTTATGCTTTAGTGAAATTTTCTTATCTCTCCACCATTTGTCTGGTTTAAACATCCATGTTATAAAAAACGACTGTGTAAAAGTATTAGTATTAGGACTATGAATATCTTTGTCTGTGTCAGTGTGTTTATGGTGATGTCTGTGATGCACTGCCCAGTTATATGGACTACCAGTACCACATAGTATACAACCCCATGTTAAAATCCATTCACGGATTGGTCCAGTGTCAAAACTATTGTGTGCCCAATATTTGTGTAGTCCAACTGTTTGCATAATCAATCTACATGCAATAACCCACCACAAAAAACTTATTAAATACCAATCCCAATGATGATAGTCTGCACAAAAAACTACAAAACTACCAAATACACCAGTAATCCCTCCAAGATAGCTGGCTAACCACTTACTGCTTATCTGTTCCATTCTTACTCCATTAACATTTTACTTGTTTGTTTTGTTGATGGCCCAGAGCGTTTCCCCCAATCTGTGCCATTACTTTCTAACAAGAATTTTTCAATAAACCATCCGCCCCAATCCACTTCATGCCAAATGCGTTTTCCTTTTGTTAGTGTTTTATGTTCCCAAGGAAATTTATGATGGTTGTTATGTAATCCAACACCCACAAACAATGCATATGCATTAACTAGAAAATTATTCTTGCTTAGATCGGTAGTTTCATATGAGCGATATCCCCATTTATGACAAATTACATTTATTAATCCGCCGCTAAGTTGGGCAAGTGCCGCTGGAACTACAAAGAAGTATATAGCAAACTTTGGACCAAATATCAATGCACTTAGAACTATTGTACCAACTACTACTCTAAAGTAATTTTCTCTCATCCATTTATGGAATGGATCTTTGAGTAGATCTTTAATTACTGTTGGACTTATTGTAACATTCTTTTCTGTATTAATCCAAAACCATGTTTTAAACCATTGCTTACTAGGGTGTGGATCACCTTTTGTTTTATCAGCATTGGTATGATGAACTCTATGATTAGCACACCATCCAAGTGTACTTCCATAACAAGCAAACATACTCAATACCAAGAGTATTCTTTCTTTCCATTTGGCCATGGAAAAACTACGATGTGATAGATAACGGTGTAAACCAATTTCTACGCCAAAGCTATAAAAAAGTAGTTTACCAAGTGCGGTCCATAACAAGTAGATAGGATCCCAGTAGTATATCAGTCCGGCAATGCCTATAACTTGACAACTATAAACCAGTGTTAACAACTTATTATGGAAGGTTAGAGTTTTAACGCCCATGCATTTATCCTTCTATAATTTATTTTGGGGTGGGTGTATTCAATGTTATTTATCGAGTAGCTGAACCGAGATTTTAGATTTCTTTAGAAATTTTATTCCTGTATCATCACGATAATTCTCAGCATAATAAACAGTACGTATACCGGCTTGTAGTATTAGTTTAGCACATTCACCACAAGGACTGTGTGTAATAAAGATATCAGCATCTAACCCACTATTATTTGATTTAGCTAATTTTGCTATTGCATTTGATTCGGCATGTAGCACTTCTGGTTTAGTTTTTAATAGAGGCTGGGTAAGCTGTTTTTTATCTTTAAAGAAAACTAAATCTTCGCATTCGTTATTCCATCCACTAGGCATACCGTTATAACCGTAACTGATAACAGTATCATCTTTTACAATCACTGCGCCAACTTGAAGTCGTTTGGCATGACTAAGTTCTGCAACTCGTCTTGCCCAGTCAATATAAAGTTTTTTAAATTTATCTTTCATTTTGTAATTACCTGGCTATATAGGTTAATATTCCACTTCCAAGTACAAAAAGCAAAACACCGTTTAAACAAATCAATGCTCTATCATGCCAAAGCATTCCAACAACTAGCCAACCGGCACAGCCATGAAATGACAATACTAGATCAAATATTTTTGGAACGTCCGGAACACTGCGACACATTACAGCCAATAGGATCACAACCGAAGATGACCATTTAATATACCAGCTCAAATCTCCTTTGGGAGTAATTTTTTTATAGACTCGTGTACTGTTCAACTCTTTGATCTTNTCATCTAGTTTTTTATATTCTTCTGTCATATTATTCCTTCTAATGTTATNTTTACAATAACATTGATATTTTTTAAAGTCAAGAAAAAAGCAGAAGTCTCCTTCTGCTTTTTTGTCCAATNACCGTTTNATTGGGCCTAATATATTTTTATATTAGGTNAGGTTTAGTGGTTTCGTCCTTGTGGTTAAGACTTAACTCTATTCCTAAGATACGATAATAACATACCGTATGCTGGTAAGAATACAATAAGACCTACTACAATTTTAGTAAGTGTATTATTGAACGCTACGCCGTGTACCCAAGGTGCCGGATAGAACGCTGTATAGAAGAATGCATAGGTGTCGATGATATTGGCAACAACTGTAGAAATTGCTGGTGCCGCCCACCACATTTCGGTATACTTTTCACGAATGTGTTGGAATACATATACATCAAGCATTGTTCCAATTGCATAGGCTGTGCCACTTGCAAGTCCAACTCTGTAGGCGTGTTCGTCACCAAGTGCTAATAGCACTAGCACCGACGCCACAATAGCTGGAATAATGGCCATAGCCACAACGGCTCTTCCTGCTTGTTTACCAATTAACCGTACAGTCAAATCAGTTGCAACAACAACGATCGGAAATGTGAACGCCGCGGCCGCGAGTGGAAATGATCCAAATAGTGGCAATTCTGCCCCGGGAAATAAATCAAATCTAATTGTTACTAGGTAGTTTGAGACAGCAATTACTAAGGTATGTAAAATTACCAACTTAGTAACCAAAGCTCTGTTGACTCCGTCTAATAGGTTTGCTAACATGTAGGATCTCCTTTGGTGTGTTGATCTATATAAATGGTTAGTCAGTTACTTACTGTTATTAGAGTAACATAACCGTTATTTTCTTTTTGGTATGGGTTTGCAATAGGCAGTTATACGTTTATATGCTATTGGATCGTTTTCTGATTTTGGTTGAGGAATTGCTGGCTGATTTGTTAGACGACTAGCAAAATACCTGCAATCGTCGATATCAGCAAAAGTTTGTGTTTGATTTACTACAGTGTTACCAATCATAAAGACTAGCAAAAACTCAATCATTTAACCTCTTTTCTTTTGGTAATTTGACTACAATACTCACAACGACATTGTTTACATACTTCAATTTGGCCTTCAGGACCGTGATCATATGCTCTTCGAAACTCTTTCCATAGTGGAACGCCACAATGTGACTCATGTCCACAATTTTGACAACTTACTGACATTTATTAACTCCTGTTATTAGCAATATTTATTGATAAATAGTGTAACAGAACCTAGCTTGGAAATGAAAGATTATGGATCCTACTATACTATCTGCAAATGCCGTTGGCTTTGAAATTGCACATATAATTGAACCTTTTGCAGTTGCATTAATTGCATTAGTTGCTACAATGATGTTTAAAGATTTTGCAACAAGCCTGGCCAAAGGATTAAAATTTAAATTAAATCGTGCTTTTAACGAAGGCGATAAAGTTCTACTTGACGACAAAGATGCTATTATAGTCAAAATTGGAATTTCTGAAACAGTATTTGGTGTATATTCTGATCGAGGATATACCTGGCGTTTTGTTCCTAATGAAAGAATTCAATTCTTAAAATTAGAGAAAGTTATCAACAAAGACCTGCACTTGGACACAGATCTTGAGAGAGCTCAAAAATTGCAGTCTTTAATTGATATGAATCAAAGCAAACTAATCAATGATAATGCTGAAGAAATTGATAAGATAAAAAACGGAAAGAAATAATTTAGTTTATTTCAATTTCACAAATAAGCGAACAAGGACCTTCTTTTTGTGATTGCAAAAAGTCAAAAGTCTGCTGACCACTAACCAATCTAGCCACCGGTATTCCACATGTCATTGGACCTGGGTCAATACCCCACGATTTTAGCCATTCTTCAATTTTAGGATTTCGTGCTTGTGTACGTTTTCCCAATGCAAAACTGCCACTATATTGAACATGTTCGCTACAATCCCATTGTGTTGGATCGTCGTATGCAAAATAGGCGTCCCAATAACACTTGCCTAGAATTTGGTGCCAAGGTAACCACATTTCGTATTCTAGTTTATCACTAAAGTATTGTTGATCATCTTGGGTAATGTCAACAAAATAATCATTGGCAGTATCAGCTGAATCAAATGGTTGATGAGAATCAAATGCAATCTGATATTCTGTTTCTGCTGGGAATTCTAATGCACGTGGCGTATCAATAAAATTTTCTAATCTGTGTACACCGTCATTTACATGATGTATTAGATCGTTGAAAGTCCATTGGTGTTCAGTTTTTAATTTAAAGAATGTTTTGTCATCGTATGTTTGCATTTCTTCAAACGTTGATCGACAACCTGTGGTAAAATACCTATGCAAACGATTTAATAGATGTACTGTATCAAGGTTTAAATCAATTTTTATATCTTCGTAGTTTACAGGAAAATCATATCCTAGTTTTTTAATACCATTGATTCCAATATCAAAATCTTTGTAGGATTCTTTTTTATGATTTTCCCAACTACCCATATCATCATTGCGAGTGTAGGGAATGCGTTCAAGCCATTCAACCATTGCAAATCTGCTTTGCACATCTTTAATTTTTAAAAGGAACTTGTCTACAAAAGGGTTACTAATTGGCTCAAACACCATTGAGGGTAATTCTATATTATTAGTAACAATTTTTATCATACAGTTATTTATAAAACGATCTGATGGAATCAACTTCAAAACTTTTTTGAATACAGCCCCCAGTCCTTGTGGGCTTTCACCCGGTCTCTGGCCTCGCCTATCCATCTAACGACTTGATCGTAGCCGGACTTACTGTCATCGTGCCTTGGTTTTGGAAGTGTTACCCTCCTTCTCATCGTAGGGTCTGCAATCCCCTACTAGGCGCTATCAACGCCACGTCTCCCTAGAAAACCTTATCCGTGTGCTTGATGATTGTCATCATCATCAAATTTGTCGTCTTCAGCTTTTTCATCAACTGGCAATGGAGCAAAGCTAGGTACTAGCTCACATTTGACAACGTTTAAATTAACTTTGTATCCGTCTTTAAGCATATCTTGTAATGTGCTTACTCCACGACTTTTAATTATGCCTTCCCACGATTCAAGAAAATCTGTACATTCTTTCTGCGACTCAAAATGCTTAGAATATACATTAACTATTTCTTCGCGAACTTCGCCATCGGGCATTGCCAATGTAAAGTTAAAAAGAAGCATAAACGATGCTACGGTATTCATTTCTTACCTCATTTGTTTTTTAACAATAATAATACTATACTACATCATTTATTGATTGTCAACCAAAAAAATAAGATATTATGCAAAAAATTGGTGCGCCTGAAGAGATTCGAACTCCTGGCCTTTTGATTCGTAGTCAAATGCTCTATCCAGCTGAGCTACAGGCGCACATTCCGTTACGGATTGGTTGGAGCGGGTGAGGAGAATCGAACTCCTGTCATGAGATTGGAAATCTCAGGTAATACCATTATACGACACCCGCATGGTGGAGCCGGACGGGATCGAACCGACGACCTATGCCTTGCAAAGGCATCGCTCTCCCAACTGAGCTACGGCCCCAAACTTTGCCGGAAGGTGTTCCACTGTTTCATCAATGGATACTTAAGACTGATGTTCTATCACCAAACCTGTTCTCTTGCCTAGTAGCGACCCAAGCAATACCACCTTCCGAATTCTAATACTCTTTATATACCTTATTAAGAATACCGTTAAAATTAATTGCCAATGGCCATCATTACGCCAGATGCAACAAAATTAGCTAGTACAATATATCCAAAAATAGTGACAACTGTAACCATTTTGCTATTCCTTATTTGCTAAAATTTCTGAGATAGGAATTAGTTCTTTCTCACCATTCCTACCAGTTTCGGTACATATGTACCCAGAGCGTTCTAAGTTATCTAGAGTTGTTTCAATGACAGCTTCTGCTAAACTTTTCCGGCCCCAATTTCTACCAACATACCATGCTATAAATAAACAAACTACAGCGATCACGGCATGTGAAAATGCATCCATTTCAAACAAACATAAAACTCCTTCACATAACTCTTTTTACTATATACATACTATAGTACTAAATTAGCAATAAGTCAACCAATATTATGGTAAATACGTATGCTAAACAACGTTCACCCAAATGGGCGGAAGTAGGCAATTAAGCCGAAGGAACGCATTATCATCGTTCATCTCGCAAGAGACGGAAGTAGGTAATGAAACCGAAGGAACGCACCTAACTTTTAACCAAGGAGGGTGAGAAATGAATACATTTCATTTATTTTGCTATCTAAAACTAATTAGACAGCACCGTAAAAACATTATCAATACATTACTCAGTAAACAACAATTTGCTCGATAAATTGGCATAGGTGGAGGGAATCGAACCCCCGTTTGCTGGTTTGGAATCAGCCGTGTTGCCATTACACTACACCCACAAAAAAAGCCCCTAACTTAATGCTAGGGGCTTTTATTAATAACTTTGATCACAAAGTCACGTCAAAACATACCCCTGTTGCAGTGGCCAACAAATAATATATGTTGTGTTAGTTTTGATCATGTTCTCTATTCTTTCTGTTAGTATGCTTGTAATATACTATTTATTATTAGTATTGTCAAGACTTATTTTGGTGCCGGCGGCAAGAGTCGAACTCGCGACCTGATGATTACAAATCAACTGCTCTACCAACTGAGCTACGCCGGCTTCGTTTTACTTAGTGTTGAGTATCAACAGATAAAATTATATCTGTGTTTGGTGGGTCTTCAATTGAACGAGTAAACATAAAATTTAAAACTTTACTTGACAATGTAAAATTATTATGTTGACTCATGTGAGGATGATCAATATATCCATANCCCATTAATCCTAGTTCAATGTAATATGTTTCACTAGGCCAAGTTTTTCTTCTTAGTGGGTAACTGTGAACNAACAAACATTCGTCTGCAATTTCTAATACTTTAGTTCTGTCTCGGAAGTACACTGCTTTTTTTAAAAGCACACCNACTGGTGTTTCGCCTATGTCTGTACGTTCAATTGATCGTGCAAACATATGTACCAAGTGTAGTTCNACTGGATCATCAAGTATCACAGACGTATTGCGTTCTGCTTCCATGATCAAGTCGTAACCAGCTTTAACGTATTCTAACCAGTACTTCATAAAAGTACTTATCATTGAGAAATATGTTAAATATATGCATGGATTTGAACATATTTCTTTTACTGTTGGTTAAACATGCAATAGCAGATATTGGCATACAAAGTATGCAAGGTACTCTAAACAAGCACAACTATCGTGGTAAAAGAGCACACTTACATTATGGTACACACGGTATAGGAACCGCTTTGGTATTTCTAATTTGTGGTATAGGACCAATTACTGCTTTAATTGCAGGAGCAATTGACTGGATTGCTCATTGGCATATTGATTATGTAAAGACATCAGCAATAAAGAGCTGGTCTGTAGAGAAAAACACCGTTAAGTTTTGGTGGATTACTTCAATAGACCAAGCTCTTCATTACTTAACATACTATATGTTAATTATTTTGTTGTAGCCATATTGGCTAATGGATTTTCTAAAGCCTTTGTTATCTTTTTATCTATTTTTGTTTCAAGGGCATTTATTTGAGCATCAACTTTGCCCAGTTTATCGTCCCATCTTTTATCAGTACTACTGATTAAACCTCTAATATCTTTTTCACTTGAACGAAGTGATTCTCTAACTTCTCTATCTGCTGTGCGGCTTCGTTTATCCAATGCCGCAATTTGATCTGTTTGATCACCAATTTCAGATCTTAAATCAGTGCGTATGTCTCTTGCTGTTGCTTGAGCATCACTAACTAGCTCTTTCATTGATTCAACTTCTTTACGCATCACACTTATCTTCTCTTGAAATCCTGATAAGTCTGGGGCAACATAAGACTCAATCTTTTCTCTCATGTTCATATAATCTTTGTAAAACTCAAACCCAGCATACAATCCACCACCTAAAGTTGATAATGCTGTTACTAATATTACTATCTTCCCGCCTCTGAATTTCACTCCTGCAAATTCTACTTCGGGTCCTTTCTTCTCCGTCGACATTTCAGCCTAACTCCTCATATATAATTTCTCCAATCTTTTATTTCAAAGCCTACATGGTCGGCTTAATTTTTGATGTTTATCTAAAGACTAGCAAGCCACATTGCTACACCAACAAGTACAGCCACCCCAATTGATATTCCAACTACAACTAGTACACAATCAATTATGAATACTTTACGTCTCTCTTGTTTGTATATTGTTTTTTCTCTTTCGGCTCGTATCTTCCTTCTTAGTTCAATCATTTCTTCCCAGGCCTTTGGGCCATATCTAAAAGAAATAAGTGTTTTTAACTCTTGTTCTTGTTCTGCTATTTTTTTAGTGTGTGCAAAAATTTCTAATGCTTCTTGCTCCACTGACCCACTGTACAACATCTTCTTGAATAATGGCGGGTTTTTTATTTCTTGTTCTGATTTTCTAAAGTCACTAACTGCACCAAACCATTTACCTAATGTTGTAGCAACTTCATCAAGTTCTCGTCCAGCTGTAATTGCAACCTGCAGACCTTTGTAAGCACTTGTTGCAATCGCAACGGCACTGATTGGATCTACCAACGTCTCCTCCTATACTCCCGACTCTACTCCTATGTATATCGTTCTAGCTCTACAACTATTTAGCTGGATTTTAGTTTAAAGTTCATGCTAATAACAATACGTAGGCTATCGGTAAGATTCTTTGTTACAAAATGAGGAATGGTACTATTGAATAGAGCAAAACCACCAACGTGTGGTTTAATTATATGTTGTTGTATATCGTAAGGATTTGGTTTGTACTGAAAAACAAAGTCACCGCTACCTTCTTGGCATTGCACCCAAAAAGCGGCACTGACATGTGCTCCGTTTTCATAGTTTTCAGCTGATTCATGTGAGTGCAAGTTGGTCATTTCACCTTTGCTATGCACTACAGCCCAAAATGCTGTATTTGGATCTTCTTTAATAGTTGAATTCCAACACAATTCAATTGGTTGGTCTGGATAATGTGCTTCCCAAGTTTTACAAAACAGTGATGCAAGATTCTGTATATCTCTGTTAAACTCAATACGAACATCTTCGTTACGTATACTGTCAGAGTCTTTATCCATTACCATATTTTTATGGTATCGTTTCAATACCATAGATGCAATTGACTGGGCGTCTACTGTTTCAAAACGCCCAGTCAAATATTGTACTTTGTATAAGTCTACTACTTGTACCAAGATAGAATTACATCATCTTTAGAGGTAGTTTGCTATAGTCAACTTGATAATAACCTGAATCATGCATTTCAACTGCATCATCATGTTTTGTACCAAGTAGTTCTTGAGCCATTACACCTGTATGCTTTTCACTACTCCAAACATAGTTGTAAGTATATGTGTTAATACCTTCAATAGTTCCAGCGAACTCCACATTTTCTTTAAGTCGAATGTCACTAAACACGCTCTTCCATGCTTTCTTTGCACCTTTAGAAACACTCTTAGCGGCATTCTTTGCGGCATTAGCGGCGGCGTTGGCGGCATCTTGTGCGGCTTTTGCGGCGGCGTTGGCGGCATCGGTAATAGCACGTTCAGCACTATTGATTGCGTTGTTTGCTTGGTTAATTGTATTGTTACATGCATTAATAGTTTGTTGTGCGGCCTTTTGCATGTTCTTGGCACTTAACGCATCAGCAGTTGCACTAGCAACATCTTGTCCCCAATGTGCTACATCATTAGCGGCATTAGTAACAGCTTCTGAAGCATCATTGACTGCTTTCTCTGTTGCTTTAGTTGCTTCTTTTGCACCATTGTATGCATCGTTAGCAACTTTCTCTGCTTGTTTAGCAGTTTCCTGTGCTTGTTTTGTAACTTTAATTGCTTCATCTTGTGCTTTGTCAATACCATCTGTAACATGGTCCATTGCTTCGTCGATGGTTCCACCTGCATCTAGTATTGCTTGAGCACCGTCTACCAATGGTCCAATATCAATATCAACGTTTACATCAACATCTAAACCAACTAGTATTGCGGCTTGTCCGTCAATACCAAAAGAGATTGTATCATTTTCATATGTGGCATGTGCTGAGCCTTGAGCGCCAATCTGTGCACCAATGCTTACTTCTGTACCTGCACTTACCTCTGCTCCACCTAAGTGAGCAGACCCTTCTGCACCAGCACCAACGTTTGCACCAGCAATAGCACCGCCACCTACGTCAACACCATGCTCACCAACACTGGCATGAGCACCAGCTTCTGCATATGCTTCTGCATGTACGCCAGCATCACCGTCTGCGCCAGCATCAACACTAATATCACCCAATGGTGTATCTAGCCCAACTTCAGCATCAACACTTCCACTTACGCCGGCTTCTGCACTTGCACTTGCTCCAACGTCAGCGGCTACAGTTGCATCACTTCCGTCCCATCCACCACTTGCATTTGCATGAGCTTCTGCTTCGGCTTTTGCATGAGCTTCTGCTTCTGCACTTGTGTCTGCATGAGCAGTTCCAATAGGACCTAAATCTTGTTCTGCATGAGCTTCAGCACCTGCACTTGCACTAGCTTCTGCACTAGCATGAGCTTCAGCACCGACGGCAACTGAATGGTCTGTTACTTCGTAGCCTGCACTTGCTCCGGCCTCTGCACTTGCTCCAGCCTGTGCTTCGTAACTAGCACCTGCTTGATCGTTTCCCACAGAATCGCTAGTACCTAATTCAACACTTGCTACTGTATTAATAGTGTATTGAGGTTTTGATACTGCAATAAGATCAGCTTGAACTTTGTCAAGTTCTGCTTGTGCGGCCGAAACGGCTTCTGCTTTTTCTTGTTCGTCTTTGATTGCTTGTTCGTGTGCATCGTCGGCTTGTTTTAGATTAGATTCAGCTGATGATTGACTTTGTACTGCTTTTGCTTGTTCATCTTTTGCATGTGATAAATTGTTGTTAGCAGTTGACTCATTACGTTTTGCTTGTTGTAAGTCATTGTTTGCTTGATTTTTTTGAGATTCTGCCTGACTTTTTTTGGCCTCGGCATTGGCCTTATCTTGTTCTGCACTCATAGTTGAGGATTCTCCTAGTTTGTTATGATTTATAAATCGTTATAGTAACGACTATATTTATATCATTTCAAATTTTGGTATTGAAAATCAACTAAGGCGTTCATTGCTCTGTCTTGAGCCAATGCAAAAGGTGCAGATAACAAATCTACTAGTTGTGGTTGGTCCGGAATTACTTTGGTTGAACTATACCATTCAGTTGTTGAACGGTCTACTAGAGTTGCACCAGTTGATGTTATATCTGCTCCAATCAAGTTCATCAGTGCTAGTTGTGTTCCTTGGCTTACACTATCAGTTCCAAGTTTTTCAACAATCTTAGATACTACTGCGGCGGCAACTTGCTTTTTTAGTTCTGCTTTAGACTTAACTTGCTTAGGCTTAGTTTTTTGAGTTGTGCTTTTATTCTCAGAATCTGATTTTTCTTCTTTGGTTTTTTTGGCGTTGGCGGTCCCAGTGGACTCATTTCCATCGCTCTCACTGTTATCATTCCCGTCATTTGTTTCCTCCTGCGACGACTCCTCAGAGGATTGTTCATTGGAATTATTCGAAGATTCTTCTGTTTCTACTTCAACTTCTGCCTCTGCTGTCTGTGTATTTACTTCTTCTGTCTCATTTGAACTCTCAGTAGTACTCTCTACTTCTACTGTTGCTTCTGGTTCAGCTTCAGCTTGTTGACTGTCAGGACGTAATCCACTAGGTGTGCTTTCAGTTGTAGCTTCTGTGGAAGAATCTGCTACTTCAACTTGTGCTTCAACTTGTGCTTCAACTTGTGATTCGACTTGTGCTTCAATTTGTGTTTCAACAGCCGCTACCTGTGTATCAACTTGTGCTACTTCAGTTACTGGTCCTTCAAATGATTGTACTCCGCCAGATGCATCTGCTACAGTAATTTCTGCTATGCCGGTATCAATATTGGTTTCAACTGAAACTTCAAAACTTTCTATTTGTTCGCCATTGGTGTTAGTTACTTCTACAGTAAACGAAGTCTCAGTTGTAGAATCTTCAGTTGTTGTGGTGTCAACTATTTCTACTTCCGGTGTTGTTGGTTCAATAGGCTCAGTAACCACAGGAGTATCTTCAACTGGCAGTCCTACAAATGTATCTGTAATTGTAGTAACATCTTGTGATGTTGTTGAGCTAACTGAGTTGGTTACATCAACTAATATTGTGGAAGTAACATCTGTAATAATGGTATCAATTACTTGAGTTGTTACATAAGTTATAACATCAAACGTTGTTTGTACAATGGCTTCGTCAAATGTTGGTCCAAATGATCCGCTATTAAATCCCATATCAATTCCATGTAGATTTAATGTAGCAAAAGCACTGGTATAACTATTTGAAGGTATTGCTTGAGTAAAATAATTGTCTTGTAGTCCAGTAAAAGTTATATTATTAAATTCATGTAAAAAATTATGCAATACTGTACCATTACTATCTTTAATTTGCATACCAATACTATATGTATCTCTACAATCTCCACCTGCGGCTGAGAATCCAGTTGACGTACAAACAGGAACACTTGCATTAGATTCGTGTGATGCTACTTGAGCACCATACCTTAAATCAAATCCTCTGTTGACCGAAGTTTGATTCATTTTATCAAATAAGTCAACGGTTTGACTTAACGTAGTTCCACCACCAGCAAGGTTTCCGGTTTTAGCACAATTTCCGCCAGTGATTGTACCAAAACAATTTTGTGTGCTTTGTCCTGTAGCCGTTCCAATAGGATTGTTTGGAGTACCTGTTGAGGTCCAGCCTGTTGCACTAGTGGTGCTATCATCAAAACTAGGATTGGTTAAATAATTACTTGAGGTGTTTTCGGTAACCACTTCAGTTGTAACATCTCGTGTTTCTGTCGTTGTTACTTGAGTAGTTATTTGTTGTTCTTCTTGGGTTGTTACATCTTCAATGATTGTAGTTACATGTGATTCTATTACAGTTTCACGTTGAAAACCATTACCTAAATCTGTAACTGTTGTGCTAACAGGATTGATAACTAATGTTTCTGATGTAATAACTCCGCCGTTTGGCCCTGTACCACCTACATCAGCATTAGAATAAGACGATTGGAACACCAAAGAACAAGCTACCAATACCCACAGCAATCCCAATTGCCTGCCACGGGTTAATTTCATGTTTCTTTTCGTGGGCGTCGCTATCTTTGTAATCGTCTTTAATGTTTCCGTAGTCAGCGCCTTCAACATAGTTTAGTTGTTGTCCCCCGGATAGTCGTCGTTCGTCCTCTCCGAGTTCAACTCCTTCTTTTTTTTTGAATCTAATATTTGGCTACCACTTGGTATATCTTCGGAATTTGCTTTCCATTTCTTTAATGCTTCGTCACCAATCTTTCCTTTATAAGGACAAGGTGTACCTGCCATTACCATTGCATCAAATACACGAGCGTCTTGACATAATGCACTGACGGCCGCAACCTTCATACCCATTCCGTATAAACTACGAGCAAGTTTAAGTCTTTCACAATTCTCATCTGTAACTGTAATACCACTTGCTATGCCAAGTATCTGTGTTTGTACACCAGCACTGTATGCACTCTTGCAAACATCACTATTGTTAATAACAATACTAGGAGCACTTGCGGTTGGCGGGGTTTTGTCTACAGTTGTAGTGCCGGTAACGGTATTTGTACCTGTTACAGTTGATGTTACTGTGTTAGTTTGTGCATTCGCTACAGTCATACTCAAGACAAGCGCCAACAAGGCAGAAATAACTGCGGTGCAATACTTCATTCTAAGTCCTCCAACTCCTGTTAGTATTGTAAATTCTTACTATTATAAATTATTTACAATTAACTGCATGTTCATTAACCATATTGTTAATGACTAGTTAACAGTATGCAAGAACTATGCTAGAAGTGGAGGGTGCTACATATTAACGCAGGCAATTAAGCAATAATGTTTAATTTTAGCCCACGTGTAGGAATACCGTTTTCAGCTTCGTATGCTAAAGACTTGGTATACGTAATTTTACTTACAGAATTAAGGGGAGGAAGTACAGTTCCGTCGGGTCCAACGTTAGCAGTTGTTGTGGTTGTTTCATAAACTCTGTTGGTTCCTTGTACATTAGATGTAGTTGTTTCGTTTATGAGTATTGGGCTAATATTAATCATTAGTCAAGTACCAAATCAACCGGAAACTTTACAACTTTATAAGCAACCTTGACAGGTGTTAACACTGAACAAGCCGAGATTGAAAATGCAACAAGAATAACTGCGAGTATCTTCATAACTTCATTTCCTTAAATGTTGTTTTATCGTGTATTATCACCTCAGAATCTGTTTCAATCCAGAGTTTGGCACCACATGCTCTAGGTTTGTCTGGACTATATATCATTTCACTTGGTCCAAGTATCTCAATCTTACTTCCGTACCAGGTTGCTCCATCCATTTCAATACGACATACTGGAAGTTGTGTACCATTCTTAGCATTACGTTGAATGATATTACGATTGATGTGGATTATTTTTTTAGTCATAGTCTCTCGGTAACATCCTAAACCAAAACAACTCTAAAAACCAAGTATCGTATTTTTTACCAATGCTAAACAGTGACCTTTCGTGTTCTTCCCATTCAAAGAGAAATACCGAAAAATGCCACTCAGCATCATATGAATGCCAGTGAATAATTAAAGGTGCAAAATAACCATACTCTGGTAGTTTAATTGTTTTCATTTTACCATCCTGGCGTGCTATATTTGCCATCCTTTTTGTAAACTTGAAATCCATCTAGGCCATATGCT
>JGI20158J14315_10000970_pt1 | contig 21460 bp, 20 predicted proteins | sample COG_08_FD_14315 | JGI IMG/M metagenome (IMG submission 14315)
AATCCGTTATGAGCGGACCGTTCTAACCTTTAAACTACAGGCTCTTATTACTTTCTCAAAAAATAAATTTCCGGAAGGACAAGGTCATATTAAACTAGTTATCTGGAAGGGAATTTATTTAGGTATACTCCCATACAACTCACGGAAAGAAAGGGATTCGAACCCTTGGTATTATAATTAATACACTCCCTTAGCAGGGGAGAGCCTTAGACCACTCAGCCACCTTTCCTTACTTATTGTATTAAAGACCTAAAACCCCGCCCTTATCTCTTTAGCCATAACCTCTATATACTTGTTTCATACTTTCCCACCCAATCCTTCTTCCTTCTATATTCCTTTATACTTTATTCCTAGTATACTTACATATGATCCCTTAAACGTAATCATACATAAGTATAAACCCCTTGTTACTTTATTCTTTTCTTTTAAACTATTAATATTATTCCTACCCCGCCCTTACTCTTCCAATTCCGCCTCCTAGAATTCCCCCCACAACGTATATTGAGTATATAAAAGAAGAAAGGGATACTATTTGGGTATAAGCCCTAGTATATTTCATTCTATACAATATATACAACATCCTCTTCTAATTACCGAAGAGAAGCGTATTTTGCGTTGTTGGTGTCATCTTGCCGTCGTTCATTGTTGTCGTCGAAAACCTTGTTAATTGCTTCCCCAAATAGGAAATAGATTATTTGATCATAAATTTTTAAATTAATTACTTTAATCTACTTTCCCTAGTGGGCTATATAAATTTAATAAACCCAAAAGTAATAAAATAAATAATAAAGTAATAATGATTTGATCATAAATTTTTAAATTAATTTACTTTAATCTATTTTCCCTAGTGGGCTATATAAATTCAATAAAGTAATAATGCCAAAATCTACGAGTATTTTTAAACAAATGTTCAAGTAATACTTTTATTTTCAAATAATATTTTTATTTTCCCTAGTGGGCTATCTAAATTCAATAAACCTTTTATTTATTCTAAAACTTTAAACTTGGGAAATTTTAGCTTAATTCCTTTATTAAATTAATAGATCCTTCTAGGAAAAAGCCTCAAATATGTTTAGAATTTTTGGAAAGAACCTAAATAAAAAACATAAGCTATTGTCAGGACTTTGTTCGATATTCGGGATAGGTAAATCTCGTGCAGGTAAAGTTATGGCTCATTTAGGATTATCTCCTAATATGAGAATAAATGATTTGAATCCTGTACAAAAACAGGAAATAATTGATTATTTGAAAGAGCGTGAAATTAGTCCTAGTGAGATAAAAAAGAAAAGAAGAGATTCTATTGAGTTATTGAAGGGTATGAGGACTTATAGGGGTATACGACATAAAAACCGTTATCCTGTTCGTGGTCAACGTACTAAAACCAATGCAAAAACACAAAAACGTATTGGGGGTACTCATGTACATCTATAATTATTACCATGTCTGCAAATTATCGACTAAAGTTATCAAAAGATACAATCAAGCTTAAAAAAAAAGGGAATTTTACCCTAAATAAATCTCTGGACAGTTCAGAGGAAGTACGTTTTAACTTTCTATTAAATTATTATGGAGATTCTTTATTTACAAAACTATCTCGTCTACATATTGATAAATTAAGTGAGATTTTAAGAATAAGAAATCTAGATAAATTAATAGAGGCTTCAAAGAAAAAAGACATTTTAAAGAAAAGACCAAGAAATAAAGTTAAACTTACAGCTAAGAGTTTTCAAAGGAATTTTCAATTAAATACGATTTATGATTACGAAAGATATTATTTTAAAACTTCTTGGGGTGAAGATAATGATCGTGAGGATCGTTTTAGAGGATCTCCAGCTCATAGTGTGAGAAAAAAACTAGGACTTTCACCTAAAACAAATTTACGTCATGGAAAACATGTAGCTCAAATGATTAATATGCACCTTAATTATTATTATACGGAAAAGTTTTGTGTTCAATTAAATGAGGAAGCTGATGAGATTTCTTTTGTACCTAAAGATGCAAATCATGAAGAAATGAAAAATTATTCTCAGTCTTTAAAGGCTTCTGATGGTTATTTATATGTGAATTTTAGTAAGAAAAATTTATTCCTTACATTAACCGATCTTTCAGGGAATTGTATTCGTTATCTTTCAAGTGGAGGTGTAGGTTTAAAGCGTCGTGAAAAGCAAAAACCTCACGCAACACGTTTGCTTACAGATAAAATAGCAAAAGTAGCAAGATTGAAGAATATCATTAATTTAATTATTATTTTTAATCCTAATAATAGATACCAACGTTGGCGTATCAAACCTATTATGCGAACTTTAGCAATGCAAAATATTTTAATTAAACGTGTTCAGCGAAAGGTTGTACAAGCCCACGGAGGTTGTCGTAAAAAGAAATCAAGACGCATTTAATCACGTTTTAAAGGGCGGATGACAGAGTGGTCTAATGTACCAGTTTTGAAAGCTGGCGTACGCAAGTACCGCGGGTTCGAATCCCGCTCCGCCCGGCCGGGATGGCGAAATTGGTAGACGCGCGAGGTTTAGGTCCTCGTCTCTTTTGGGGTTTGGGTTCGAGTCCCAATCTCGGTAATTCAATGAGTGTAAGTTCTTAGAAAAGGGTTTCCCTTTAGAAAACTACATTCTTTTTCATTTATATATGGGAGTCAAATATGCAAAACCTATAAACTCATCAAGACGTCAGTTGGTCCAAGTAGATTTTAGTGAGTTGTCTAAAGTTAAACCTAATAAAGTTTTAACACACGGTTTATCTAAAAATGGGGGTAGAAATCACCATGGTCGATTAACTGCTTTTCGTAAGGGAGGTGGTCATAAACGTAAATATCGTTTAATAGATTTTAAAAGAACAGACTTAATTAAAGGTATAGTTCGTGCAATATCATATGATCCTAACAGATCGGCTTTTATTGCGGAGATTCGTTCTACAGAGGATAAGAAATCCTTCTATATTTTAGCACCCAATGGTCTAAAAGTAGGAGATATTGTAGAATCTGGTCAAAATGTGCCAAAGCGTATTGGAAATACATTACCATTGCGTAGTATTCCTGTGGGTACCTTAATTCATAATATTGAACTAAAACCTGGTTCAGGAGGAAAATACGTACGTGCTGCTGGAAGTTTTGCAACCTTATTACAACATGTAGACGAAGATTATGCTCTTATTCGATTAAAATCAAGTGAGCAGCGTTTAGTACCAATCGAGTCTTGTGCTACCATAGGGGTAGTTTCTAATTTGGACCATAAAAATGTTGTTTTATCCAAGGCTGGCCGTTCTAGATGGCTTGGTCGTCGTCCTGTTGTTCGTGGTGTTGCCATGAATCCTATTGATCACCCTCATGGTGGTGGAGAAGGTAAAACAAGTGGAGGTCGTCCTTCAGTATCTCCTTGGGGAAAATTAACTAAAGGTCCTAGAACACGAAACCCTAAGAAAAAAAGTACATTAATTTTACAATCTCGCCGAAAACAATCATAATATGAGTAGATCTCAATGGAAAAACCCGTTTGTACACCGTAGTGTCAAAAAAAAGGTAAAACGTATTAAAGAAATGCAATCTAGTTCGACGAATTCTAAAAAGTATCGTATAAAGACTATGTCTCGAAGTTCTGAAATTATAAGTGATTTTATTAGTCTTTCATTTCAGGTTCACGATGGTCGTACTTATCGTCCTGTGACTGTGACAGAAGATATGGTAGGTCATAAATTTGGGGAATTCGCATATACACGTGCTCGATACTCTTTTAAGAAAACGAAGAAGAAGAAATAATAAGCATGGGACAACAAGCTAATGGTGTTGGATTAAGATATGGAGTTATAGACGGATGGAATTCTTCATGGTCTATTAACTCTTCTGACAAGATAGAATATCGCGACTTAGTACAAGTTTCTTCGGATGTTGAAAAATTAGTTGGTAATTTATTCAAACTGAATCAAGGTTATATTGGAAAAGTAGGTATTTCTAAACATGCTGAAACAGAGAAAGTCATTATTAAGGTCTTTGGTTACGTTCCTTCTAAATACAAGTTGGTAGAAGATCGTAAAAATAAGCAAAAAAGTTATTCAAAGAAAAAAGAAAGATTTATTTCTCCTAAGAAACAATTACGTTTGAAACTTTATAGATTAGCACAAGTATTAGCTATGAAATATAAATACTTAGGTATTAAATTTGCAATTAAATGTGTCTTGGTAGAGGAGTACGAAATGATACCCACATTTAAACGTAGAAAAAGACTTTCAAAAAAAGAATTAAAAAAACAGAGAAAAAATCAGTCATTCATCTATTTCAATAAACGATATAGATCTTTTCAAGTAATGGGGCCTAATCCCAAAAAAAAAGGTCGTCCAATAAATAAACACTGGCTTGTACCTAAACTACTACCAGTGAGTAAGGAGCCTAAGGAAGGTGAGAAAGTTAAGAAAAATCTAGGTAAGAAAAGATGGGGCGCAAAGCCATATTCTGAATATGCAGCTCAACGTTTCTTTAAAAGGGGATCAAGAAAGCTCCCTCGAGATGAAAAGCTACAAGACAGAAAACTAGAACTTCCTAGAATTTTAGTAAGGTCTCGTAAGAAATTCGGTTTTTTAAAGAGATTAAATTATTATTCTACCTTAATGAATCTAGCTTATTGGGCTTTTAAAACGAAACAACCTCAATTCTTAGCCAAGTTTCTAGCTCAAGAATTTAATAAAACTCGTTATCAACGTTCACTTTATAATAATGTAGATAAAGTTTGTGCATTTTTATTTAATGAATATAGTGAGATTCAAGGTATTCGAATTCAAGTATCAGGACGTATGAATAAATCAAAGCGTACAAGAACATTTCTTGTGCAATATGGTGCAATTACAACTCAAACCATAATTCATCCTTTAAAATATGCTTTTGAAGAAGCTTATACTGTGTATGGTTCTATGGGAGTTAAAATTTGGATTTCTTATTAAAATATTCATGTTAAGACCTAAAAAAGTTAAATATAATAAAGCTCGGAAAATTAGAATTAAACGTATGGAATATCGTCAAAACAATGTTGTATTTGGATCTTATGGTCTAAAAACACTTGATGGGGGTAAAATATCATCACGTCAAATTGAAGCTGTTCGTCGTGTAATCGTACGTAAACTAAAACGAACAGGTAAACTTTGGATTAGAGTTTTTCCTAATGTTCCTATTACAGCAAAACCAAATGAAGTTCGTATGGGTCGAGGTAAAGGATCTGTTGATCAGTGGGTCGGAGTTGTCAAACCAGGAACAATTATTTATGAGATAGGTTCTACCAAAGAAAGTTTAGCACAAAAAGCTCTAATGTCTGGAGCAAAAAAATTATCTATGAAATGTGCTTTTGTGACACGATAATGTGTCTTATGGTCGGATAGCATAGTGGTAATGCATGGGATTGCAAATCCTTGGATGACGGTTCGATTCCGTCTCTGACTTACGGAATGTGGCGCAGCGGTAGCGTACGGCATTTGGAGTGCTGGGGTCGCGTGTTCAAATCACGCCATTCCGAAAGGCGGGTATAGCTCAGTTGGTTAGAGTGTCAGATTGTGATTCTGAATGTCGCGGGTTCAAATCCCGTTACTCGCCCTTTTAAATAAATCTAAAATNAAAATTTTAGTAAAACTAATACTAAATGGAAAATAATAATATTATTTTTGGGTCCATAGCAGCAGTAGGTATCATTTTGTATTATGCTTTTAAAAAAGCATATGCTTCAGCAAATGATGAACTTTTACCTCCTGTTGACTATCATGATCTGGTTACTTGCATTCATCACGTAAGGGACAGTCATTATTTATTAGCACATACACCTCATACTATGGAGAATTGCATGGGGTTTAGTATAAAGGAGGGACAGGCAATCATATTAACGTGTGCCAAAACTAAGCACCTAGGTTCAAAGTACATGTTAAGTATGTTAAAGTATCCGGAATTTCCTGGGATTCCTACTTCATATTGTATGGGGCCTAATGAATCTTTAGTTACGAATTTATACAATGCGGGGATGTTTTTCAGAGGGGATTGTATATTTACAGACCTTATTTGTCAAATTAATGGGGATAATCATTTACCGGCTTATATGGAGACTTACTCTACCTTAGTTGGTCTCTCGGTGTGTGCCTTTATTCTCTTCAACCCTTCCTTGTTTATAAATGTAATGGGCTTCGGTCCGGATTCTTTTCTCTCTAGATTATCCTGGTGGCATTACGGATCAATTGAAAAAGCAACAAATCCCTTGCCTCTAGGAGGTTTAGCTACAGTAGCTTTAACTTGTTTTACAGGTTATTATACAGTAGACGCTTTAAGTCAAGGATTAGTTCGTCCATTACAGGCAGTTAAAGTCTATAATGAAGGATTAACCAGATACGATTATCAGCCAGGTCTTGTTAGTCCTAATAACATGGGAGAGAATAGTGCTCACGTAGAACGTCACTTATGTGTACTCGAATCACGTTCTTTTGAGACATCCGCAATCTTAGCTCTTGGGGGGTTTCTCAGTCTTAAGTATCTTTCAATCTACCTAAATAAGAAATTCATTTAAGGAAGATTGGAGTAAAACAGAGACTTATTTCATAGGCAATAAGGCAGGGGAAAGATCTTGCCTTGTCTACCCCTTGATGAAAGTGAACACCAGGAAATGATTGTTTTTAAGCATCAAAATTCTTAATATTTTGAGAATTTTGGGTTTGGATCTTGTCTCTCTGATCTTACTAAAATATATAATAAATGTATTTACTTATCGTCTTATTACCACTTTTGAGTGCAATTACAGCAGGTCTTTTTGGACGTTATATTGGAAGAGAAGGATCAAAATATATTACCACAGGTTCAATCATGGCTACCTGCGCCATGTCTTACTGTGCGTTTTATGAAGTGGCTCTGTTAGGACAACCTTGCCATTTTGATCTAATGACATGGATTGATTCGGAAATGTTTAGTTTTTCTTGGGGATTCCTATTTGACAGTTTAACAGTAGTTATGCTTGTCGTTGTGACATCAGTATCGTCTTTGGTACACCTATATTCCACAGAATATATGGGTCACGACCCTCACTTACCGAGATTTATGTCTTATCTTTCATTGTTCACCTTCTTTATGTTAATTTTGGTTACGGCCGATAATTTCCTTCAAATGTTTGTTGGATGGGAAGGGGTAGGTTTATGTTCATACCTACTTATTAATTTTTGGTTTGCGCGTATTCAAGCAAACAAGGCAGCGATTAAAGCTATGTTAGTTAACCGTGTAGGAGACTTCGGGTTAGCCTTAGGTATTTTCGCTATCTATTTAAAGTTTAAATCTATTGATTATGCTGTGGTATTTGCAGCAGCACCTGCTTTTGTTGGTGACACAATGGTATTTTTAAACTTTGAAGTGGATACATTAACTTGTATTGGGATTCTATTATTTGTTGGTGCGGTTGGTAAATCAGCTCAACTAGGATTACATACATGGTTACCAGATGCCATGAACTCTTTTGTGGCCCTTTAATGTGAGTTATTGGTAAACACCCAACCGTTTGCGGGGATCTCTTGAGAGCTTATGATCCTTATTAAATAAAAGCGAGTTAGTTTTTTATTCGATATAAGGCAAAATTCATAAGATTAGACAATCCGCAGGAAACCCTTTATATATTTTTTATGTAGAATGGGGATCCTCAGAGACTATATGTTGGGCAACTCAATTAGGTGTTAAGTTCTATCAAGGGGGTAGTAAGGCAAGTTGAAGAAACGGCCGACTTACGAATAGAATAGACCCTAAAAAGTACGTATTTTGAGTTGAAGATAGAGTCCGACCTTGGTAGAGATATCAAGTATGTTCTGTTTATATTAAACAGTTCTAACATTTGTGGGAGGGACCAACTCCGGTATCTGCACTTATTCATGCAGCTACTATAAGAACAACTTGTAGCCCAATGATGTAAGTCATTGGTAAACTTCTTACTATTTGCTGGAAACTCCTGAAGTTTACAATCCTTATTAAGTAAAATATACTCGATATAAGGTAAAATTTGTAAAATTGGACAATCAGCAGGAAACTAAATATATTAAATAAAATAAATGATAAATAAAAAAATAGAAAACAAATTAGGATCCTTAGAGACTATACGTGAGACAACTTTTAATTTTGATGAATACGAAAAGGTTATGCCAGATCATAAGAAAAAACTTGATCCAGAATTTCTTGAATATCTTATAGGATTTTTTGAAGGTGATGGTTCATTATCTATGAATTCTCGAACAGGTCGTGTTGACTTTGGTTTATATCAACATAGCCGTGATCTTAGTTTTTTACATAATATAAGAACACAATTAGGTTTTGGACGTGTTTATTTATCCAAAACAAGGCCTAGTGAATGTTTTTTAAAGATTTCTAATGAAAAAAATCTCTTAAAAATAATCCATTTATTAAATGGAAATTTATGTAGTGTTAAACGAAGAAAACAGTTTAAGATCTTCTTGGAAATGTTTAATAAAAAGTACAATAGGTCTATCTCTTTAAAACTTGGTGGACCGTCTGTAAGTTTAGATACAGCCTGGTTAAGTGGTTTTATTGACGCACAAGGTTGTTTTTCTTGTCACGTAAGTAAAAGACGTGTTAATAGCCGTTATTATAAAGTTCATCCTACGTTTTATATTTCACAAAAGACTCAACATATTATAGAAGATATACGTAATCTTTTCATGAGAACTCAATCTAATGTTTATTGGGAATCTTCCTGGGATGGGTATACCTTCGAGTCTAGTGGTGAAAAAGTTCGTAGAAAACTTATTCAATATTTACAACGGTATAAGCTGAAAACAGGTAAACGTATGGCTTATTTAAATTGGAAGAATATACATTTCTTTGTTCAAGACAAACATCATTTAAGTGATCAAGGTTCTAAAACGATTCTTAGTATGATTAAACGTATTCAAAAGATAAATCAAAGAGTTGAAGATAGAGTCCGATCTTGATAGAAATATCAAGCGTGTTCTGCCTAGTGTAGGTAGTTCGAACAGAAATGGGTGACAGCTGGTGTATTTTTACTAGCTCGTTCTTCACCTTTAATTGAATATGCTCCAACAGCCCTTGTAGTAATTACTGTAATGGGAGCTATGACAGCTTTCTTTGCGGGAACTACGGGATTGTTACAGAATGACTTAAAACGCGTTATTGCATATTCAACTTGTAGTCAGTTAGGTTATATGGTTTTTGCTTGTGGATTATCTGCATATAATGTAGGTGTGTTTCATTTAGCGAATCATGCTTTCTTTAAAGCTCTATTATTTTTAAGTGCGGGATCAGTGATTCATGCAGTAGCTGATGAGCAAGATATGCGCCGTATGGGAGGACTTGTAAGAGTTTTACCTTTTACTTACGCCATGTTCTTTATTGGTTCGATTGCATTAATGGGATTCCCTTTTCTTACAGGATTCTACTCTAAAGATGTGATCCTTGAGATTGCTTACGCAAAGTATACTTTAAGTGGTCACTTTGCCCATTGGTTAGGTACATTAGCTGCCTTCTTTACTGCATTTTATTCAATGCGATTACTTTATTTAACTTTTTTAGCAGAAACAAATGCTTATAAGAAAGTAATGGAAGGAGCTCATGATGCGCCTATTGCAATGGCTTTACCTTTATTTATTTTATCTCTGGGAAGTATTTTTATTGGATACTGTACACGAGATATGATTATTGGTGTAGGAACTGATTTTTGGGGAAATGCTCTTTTCACTCACCCACAAAATTTAACAATGCTAGAGGCTGAGTTTATTCCTCATTATATTAAATTAACTCCTGTGGTTTTAAGTAATTTAGGTGCAATTAGTGCTTTTATTCTTTATAAGAACCATTCGGATACTTTATATAAGATGAAAACCACATCTTTTGGTAGAGGAATGTATACATTCTTAAACCGTAAATGGTTCTTTGATAAAGTATATAATGAGTTTGTTACTCAGCATGTTTTATCATTTGGATACCAAACTACTTATAAACTAGTAGATAGAGGGCTTTTTGAATTTATTGGTCCATTAGGGATAACTAGAACTGTATGGGAGAATGGACGTTTATTTACAAGTGTTCAGACAGGATTTGTATATCATTATACTTTTGTAATGTTAGCTGGTTTAACAGCATTTATTGCATTAATAGGATTATGGTCAACAATTTCTTCTGTCTTTGATATTCGTCTTCTGATCCTATTTTTAATTAGTATCTTATTTGTGTCTAGTTTATACAAAAAGGATCTTTAATCTTTAACAGGAAAAATATATTACTGTTTCGACAGTGATAGAGCTCGCTTGGTGAAATTGGTAAACACGTCAGACTTAAAATCTGATTCCTTCTGGATTGCCGGTTCAAGTCCGGCAGCGAGTATTAATTAACTTTGATGGACACACGCGAAATATTTTTGTATTTTGAGGAAAGTCCGGTATTCTTTGATATTGCTGGTTTATTGCCAGAAAGAGAGATCTTAGGGAAAGTATATAGTTATTAGAGTTACGGCTAATACTTAGAGATAAGTATTCATATAAGAAACACCCAATTCATAGAAAAAAAAATGTGTTATACGTAAGTATAACTATAGACTAATGTGTGTCAAAACAAGACTCGGCTTATTATCAAGGTTAGTCAATTAGAGTTAGCTCATCCCTAGCTTTAATTATTATATAAAGATTTAAATATGCCAACATTTAACCAAATAGATCGAACTCCACGACGCGCAAGAAGACGTTCCTCAAAAGTACCCGCATTAAATCGTAGCCCTCAACGTAAAGGTATTTGCCGTAAGGTTTATACAACTTCTCCTAAAAAACCAAACTCTGCCTTACGTCCAGTAGCTAAGGTAGGATTTCGTGGGGGTTTACAAGTGATTGTACATATTCCAGGTGAAGGTCATAACTTACAACAACATTCAGTTGTTTTAGTAAGAGGTGGTCGTGTTAAAGACTTACCTGGTGTACGTTATAAAGTGATTCGAGGTAAATTTGATTGTAATGGTTTATTACGCCGCCGACAAGGACGATCAAAATACGGAACAAAAGTTATTTACACTCAACGACAAGTTTAGTTATTAATTATGATATCAGATAATGAAGAATTGATGTATGAGTCTTTTAAAAAAGTTTTTATTAAAATTATGATGAAAGGTGGAAATAAAAGTACTGCTGAAGCTATTTTTGACGAAGCATTTTTTCATTTAAGGATGAAACAACATAGGGAAAATAGTTCGAAAAGTCCTAAACAATTATTTGTGGAGGTCTTGTTAAAATCTGGACCTTTAGCTATTGTAACTACAAAGCGTCGAGGTCGTCGATCTATTCAGGTACCTGTAGCTTTAGATAATAGAAAACGAGTAGCCCTAACCTCTAAATGGATTTTAGAAGGAGCTCGTGATCGTAATGAGACAACAATGGGAAGGTGTCTGGCTAAAGAGTTATACTTTTTAAGTACTGGACAAGGAAAAGCTTTCAAAAACCAGACTCGTATGCATAAGCAAGCTTATTCTAACCGTTTTAATTCAAACTTTTAAATTTTAATTTACTTTTTAAAATGGCTTTACAAAAAAATCAATTACAAAAAGACTTAAAGAATTTCACCATGAATTTTGGTCCGCAGCATCCAGCTGCTCATGGGGTACTGCGTTTAGTTCTAGAACTAAACGGTGAAGTCGTAGAACGAGCTGACCCTCATATAGGACTTTTACATCGTGGTACTGAAAAACTAATAGAACATAAAACATATGTTCAAGCTCTACCTTATTTTGATAGACTAGACTACGTGTCTATGATGGCACAAGAGCACGGGTATTGCTTAGCAGTAGAGAACTTACTAAAATGTGATGTTCCTATTCGTGCTCAATATATACGCGTACTTTTCAGTGAATTGACACGTATATTAAACCATTTATTAGCTGTGGGTTGCCACGCGATGGACGTTGGAGCAATTACTCCTATGTTATGGAGTTTTGAAGAACGTGAGAAGTTAATGGAATTTTATGAAAGAGTCTCAGGAGCACGTATGCACGCAGCATATTTCCGTCCAGGAGGTGTAAGTCAAGATATACCATTAGGTATGTTAGAAGATATTTATACTTTTACTGAGCAATTTTCTACACGTTTAGACGAAGTAGAAGAGTTATTAACTGATAATCGTATTTGGAAGCAACGTTTAATTGATATTGGAGTTGTTTCAGCAAAAGATGCCCTAGATTGGGGATTCTCTGGAGTACTATTACGTGGATCTGGTGTTCTTTGGGATTTACGAAAAACACAACCTTACGAGGTATATGATCGTATGGATTTTGATATTCCTGTAGGAACTAATGGGGATTGTTTTGACCGTTATCTTGTACGTGTAGAAGAAATGCGTCAAAGTTTACGTATTATTTTCCAGTGTTTAAATGAAATGCCAACAGGTGTTGTTAAAGTAGATGATGCTAAGATTACACCTCCTTCACGTGCAGCTATGAAGCAATCTATGGAATCATTAATTCACCACTTTAAACTATTTAGTGAAGGTGTAGTAGTACCTGCTGGTGAGACTTACCAGGCAATTGAAGCACCTAAAGGTGAATTCGGTGTCTATTTAGTTTCAAACAATACCAGTCGACCTTATCGTTGTCATATACGTGCACCAGGATTTGCTCATTTACAAGGACTTGACTTTATGTCACGAGGTCATTTAGTAGCTGACGTGGTTACAATTATTGGGACTCAAGATATTGTGTTTGGAGAGGTAGACCGTTAAGATTGAAAAAATGCAATCCAAAAACTATTTTAAAGCACAATTATTAAAAAAAAATGAAACAAAGGGTTTAGTCCTTTTTGTCCAATATTCGGACTACACTGTCAAAGAATGGGACCTTTTTAAAGGTCAAATTGCTGGTAGTGATTTTACTATAACAAGAATTAAAAATACTGACATGCTTAAAAGATTGAGTGGAAGTTCTTATACTAATTTAGGGTCTTCTTTTCATGGGTCTATGGCAGTTATTAGTTGTTCGCAACAATTCTCACCAAAATTATTAAAAAGAATAATTAAAATTATCGAAGAACAATCAAAACTTTTACTTGTCTGCGGACTACTGAATAAAGAAATTGTTTTTCCAGGAACACTCACAAAATGGAGTGAACTTCCCGAAGATACAGAATTATATTTAACATTTACGAGTTTAGTCAAGAAGCCGATACAAAAGGTGTTAAGTATTAGTAATCAAGGGATGAATATGGTTTGCTCTGACTTAGACAAACATCAAAAATTAGGAGATTAGTAAGTATAGGAATTTATTAATTTAAGTCTTATGATTAAATTACCTTTTTCAGCCCAAAATCCTTTAGAGCAGTTTGAGTTAACACCTCTATTGGATATCTATAGTTCTTCTGTAGATTTATCATTTACAAACTCATCGCTTATTACTTTAATGGCGATTACTTTCTTTGTATTAATCGCACGTTTAGTGTTTTATACAGGAAATGGAACAGTTATTCCTAACCGTTACCAATCTGCCCTAGAATCTATGTATGAATTAGTAGCAGGCCTACTTAATGATAACGTAGGTACACGTGGTCAAGGATTTTTCCCATTTATTTTCACATTATTTGCTTTCCTTTTAATGGTTAATTTAATTGGAATGGTTCCTTATAGTTATACAATTACAAGTCAATTAATTGTTACTTTATTATTCTCTGGAATGGTTTATCTTGGAGTAACAATGATTATGGTGAGTACTCATGGATTCCATACATTATCTGTATTCCTACCAGGAGGAGCACCTTTCTTCTTTTATCCTCTTTTAATTCCTATTGAAATTATTTCAAATGTGATGCGTGTTGTTAGTTTAGCAGTTCGATTATTTGCTAACATGATGGCTGGTCACATTTTATTAAAAGTTTTATTAGGATTTGCATGGACTATGATGATGGCTCAAGGAATTATGTTTATTGCCCATATGATTCCTATGGGAGTTGTATTTGTACTACTATTTTTAGAGACAGGTGTTGCTGTAATTCAAGCGTATGTTTTTGTTACTTTAACATGTATTTATCTAAACGAAGCTCTTAACCTTCACTAAATAATAGTGCAGGGTTGGACAGAAGTGTAATTTCTGAAGGTTTTTCTATAGGCAATAAGAGTCTGAAAAGATTGTGCCTTGTCTACCCCTTGATAGAATTAAACACTCTGCCTTCCTCAAGAATTCTGGGTTCGAATCCCAGGTTTCTTATTTTTTTATTTAATTCAATGTACCACTCAGTATTATCTACTTTAATTTGTTTGCCACTAGTAGTGGCATTTATTCTACTTTTTATACCTTCAAGGTATACAAGTATTATTAAAACTAGTGCTCTATATACTTCACTAGTCGTTTTCATCCTTTCATTATATTTGTGGGCAGCTTTTGATAATTCAACGGCTAAGTTTCAATTCGTTGAGTCTTACGAGTGGATCGGATCAACCAATATTAATTTCTATTTAGGAATTGATGGTATTTCTCTCTTCTTTGTAATCTTAACAACTTTACTTATTCCAATTTGTATTTTAGCAAGTTGGGAGGCTATTAAAACAAATATTAAAGAATACATGATTGCATTTCTTCTTTTAGAATCTTTTGTAATTGCTGTATTTTGTTTGTTAGACCTGATTCTATTTTATGTTTTCTTCGAGGCAGTTTTAATTCCAATGTTTATTATTATTGGTGTTTACGGGTCTCGTGAACGTAAAATACGAGCAGCTTATATGTTCTTTTTATATACTTTATTAGGTTCTGTTCTTATGTTACTTGCAATTTTATGGATTTATTTCCACGCAGGAACAACAGATTATCAAATCTTATTAACAACAGAATTTGATGAAGACGTACAGAAATTCTTATGGTTAGCTTTCTTTGCCTCATTTGCATCAAAAGTACCTATGGTACCTGTTCATATTTGGTTACCAGAAGCTCACGTAGAAGCTCCGACAGCAGGTTCTGTTATTCTAGCAGGTATTTTATTAAAGTTAGGTACTTATGGATTCTTGCGTTTTTCAATGCCATTATTTCCATATGCTACTAACTATTTTACACCTCTAGTTTATACATTTGCTTGTATCGCAATTGTTTATACTTCATTAACAGCGATTCGTCAAACAGATTTAAAGCGTATTATTGCGTATTCATCTGTAGCTCATATGAATTTAGTGATGGTAGGTCTATTTACTTTAAATGCCCAAGGAATTGAAGGAGCTATTCTTCAACAATTAAGTCACGGATTAGTTTCTGGTGCTTTATTCCTTTGTATTGGAGTGATTTATGACCGTCATCATACACGTTTAATCAAATATTACGGAGGTTTAGCTCATACTATGCCTTTATATGTTATTATATTCCTTTTCTTTACTATGGCCAATATTGCTTTACCTGGAACAAGTAGTTTCGTAGGTGAGTTCTTAATTCTAGCAGGATCTTTCCAATCAAATACTACCGTATGTTTCTTAGCAGCAACTGGAATGGTTTTAGGAGGATGTTATTCTTTATGGTTATTTAACCGTGCAGCTTATGGTAATATTAAAGTACAATATATTCATAAATTTGGGGATATAAACCGACGTGAATTTGCTACATTTTTACCTTTACTAATTCTGACACTTGTTATGGGAATTTATCCAGAAATTTGGTTAGATCCTATGCATGTTTCTGTACAGAATTTATTATGTCAAATCCAGTTATAAGTTCTAATGAATTTTATTAGGAAGAAATAATTTCCTATAAAATTCTTATGGGGGTATATGTCAATTGGTAGACAGCTTGCTTTGCATGCAAGAAGTTTCCGGTTCGAGTCCGGATACCTCCATTATATATTAATGGTAGAATCACTATTATTTTATTTATTTGGGGGAGTAACATTATTATCAGCAATTATGGTAATTAGTGCACGTAATCCAGTCCATTCTGTTTTATTTTTAATTTTATCTTTTTGTAGTTCTTCAGGATTACTTATCTTATTAGAAGCAGAATTTATGGCAATGATTTTTATTGTTGTTTATGTGGGTGCGATTGCCGTATTATTCCTTTTTGTTGTGATGATGTTGAATATTAAAATCTCAGAGGTTGTAGAAGAAGTTTATCAATATCTCCCTGTAGGTGGATTCATTGGAATTATCTTTTTCCTTGAGGTTATCTTAATTGTGGATAATGATTTTGTTCCATTAATTTCTTCCAATGGGAATCCAACCGATTATATTCAATGGTCAGGAGGAATTGATTCAGTCTCAAATATGAGTAGTTTAGGACAAGTATTATATTCATACTACGCTCTGGCATTTCTAATGGCAGGTATCATTCTTCTTGTAGCCATGATTGGTGCCATTGTATTAACAATGCAAATTCGTACCACTGTTCGTCGTCAGCATATTTTTCAACAAGTTTCGCGTGATGCAGATCATGCAGTATATTTAATCAATTAAATTGAGATAAATATCAAAAATAGAATTAATAGAAAGTTACCTTGTTTAATAATTTTTAGTTTCACTTTAAATTAGATTTATTTTATTTATTTATTATGTCTGTAAATAAAATAAACTTAAGTATTGATGGTATCAATGTACAAGTTACAGAAGGATCATCAGTATTACAAGCTTGTGAAGTCTTAGGACTAGAAATCCCGCGTTTCTGTTTTCACGAGCGTTTACTAATTGCAGGGAATTGTCGTATGTGCTTAGTAGAGATTGAGAAATCTCCCAAGCCACAAGCCTCTTGTGCTGTCCCTGTAATGCCAGGAATGAAAGTATTCACTAATACACCTCTAGTTAAAAAAGCTCGAGAAGGTGTACTTGAATTTCTTTTATTAAATCATCCTTTAGATTGTCCTATTTGTGATCGTGCGACTTGTTATTAATTGAAGTTTACTTTAAGTATTCGAGATTAATCAACATCGTTAATGAGTTCTTCTCAAACTTGGGAATTCTCCCGAGGAAAACGTGTTGAACTGTATTTTTAATGTAGATGAGATTGAATAGACTATTAGGTCCTGTCCAATCAAGTTCTACCCTTCTGAGAACGGAGTGAAAGCATAGCCGGCATGCGTAAGGTATGGTAACCTTGGGTCTGAAGCCCGGCTAAAAGGCGAGAAGTGATGTAGACCAAGCCTCACGACGAACGCCAAGCAAGAGTGTACGAGGGTTAAGGTAACTGAACACTGTGACTGAAGCACCGTGAATNGGACGCGGGGGCGTAATTTGGTACTGCCCGCAAGGGGAAAGCCCCGCATTCGGAATATCGATATGTGATCTGGAAAAGACATTGGTCGCTGTCTTTTCGTTCTCCTACAAGATCACCGGTGTATAGCAGTGAGCCCTACAACTCAAACCAATTGAAAATACGGAACAAGGAAATCCTAATTAGCTCCTAACTACTGTAACTCATATATTTGATGGGTACGGAAGAAGGTGGGCAACCAGCTGCATGCTAATTAGGCGAAGGATTGAGTAAAAAGCGAATGGTTATCTGTAATGGATAGCATATGCCCACGTACTCAGGTGACTCATAAATTGAGAATTTTCTCCAGATTCTGGAAAGCAACCTGGAACCATAAATTCGTGAGTAAAACATAAATTCATAAGGAATTAATAAAGAATAACAAACGAATAATGGAAACCGATCTTAGAACTCGTCCCGGTCTAAATTTCATTAGATGGAACCAGATCGACTGGATCGAGGTAATATTATTGACTGTTAACAGGTTGCAAAGAAAAATTTATAAAACAGCAAATGGAACGGTAAACCATGCTGGAATCACTAGGAGCTGTATGAGGCGAGAGTCTCACGTACAGTTTTGAATCAGGGCCGAGATGAGAGATCTCTTGGCTACTGTAACAAGGAGGAGAATGCGATTTACAAGATCAAGCTATGATATATGGTAGTGATCGAAGTCGTTTTATGGAAAAAAAGCGTGGTGTAGAAGATAAAAATTTAGGTCCATTAATTAAAACAATTATGACTAGATGTATTCATTGTACACGATGTGTTCGTTTTGCAACAGAAGTTGCCGGAGTGGAAGTTTTAGGAACTACTTCTCGAGGAATCGACACAGAAATTGGAACATATGTAGAAAAAATGTTTAAATCTGAACTTTCAGGTAATATTATTGACTTATGCCCTGTTGGAGCTTTAACATCAAAGCCTTATGCTTTTACTTCTCGTCCATGGGAACTAAAAACTACAGAAAGTATTGATACTCTTGATTCAACAGGAAGTAATATTCGTATTGACACCCGTGGTACAGAAATTATGCGTATTATTCCTCGATTAAATGAGGATATTAATGAAGAGTGGATCTCTGATAAAACACGTTTCTCTTATGATGGATTAAAACGTCAGCGTCTAACACGACCTATGGTTCGTAAAGGTGGAAACCTTGTACCTGTAGATTGGGTAGAGGCTTTCACTTATATTTCTAAAAAATTAAAAACTATTAAGCCTCAAAATATGGGTGGAGTTTTAGGGGGATCTGTGGATGTGGAAACAGCTTTTGCTTTAAAAGAATTTCTTCAATCACAAGGTTCATTTAATATCTCATCAGAATTTGGAAAAGGTCAAATTTGTTCAGATTTTCTAGAAAATTCTACATTCAATTCCACTATAGGAGCAATTGATGAATCTGATCTTATTTTACTTGTAGGTTGTGACTTACGTAAAGAAGCTCCTATTATCAATGCACGTATCCGAAAGCGTATCCTACAAGGTAATTTTAAGATAGCAAATATTTCTTACCAAGGTAGTCGTCGTTCTTATACTTTTAAGACTGAAGATGCAGGTAATGGTTTAAATGCTTTATTTAATTTAGCTAATGGAACACACTGGTTAACTAGTGACCTTGCTCAAGCTAAAAATCCTCTAATTATTGTAGGATCTGGATTAGTTGAAAGTCCTTCTGGAAATTTAGCTGCCCAAGCTTTAACTACAATTGACCGTAATATTAGTCAGGTAAGTGGTTCAGAGAGATCTTCTTTAAACTATCTTCAACCTAATGCTTCTCAAAACGGTTTTGCTCAATTAGGATTAGATTCTTCTGGAGATATAAAGCCCTGGAGTTCTTTCTTATATTGTATTGGTGTAGATAATTTAGCTCATTATATTAAGAAATGTCCTGATGCATTTATCGTATATCAAGGTCACCATGGAAGTGAAGATCTTTCTTATGTGGATGTTGTCTTGCCAGGTGCGGCTTATACAGAAAAAGATGCTTTATTCTTTAACACAGAAGGTCGTCCACAAAAAACTCGACGTGCTTTAACTCCACCAGGATATGCTCGTGAAGATTGGTTTATTGTGGATGCATTAAATGATTTTATAGGTCATGGTCCAGAGGAAGTATCTTTGGCTTTACCTAAAGATGAATTGTTAAGTCAATTGGTAGATAAAGTACCTTCAGCACAATCATTAAATAGAGTATCAGTATTACCATCTATTCGATTAGGTGTAAATGATCTGTATTTTAATAGTTTAAGTTTAGCTCATTCTAAGACAGATATTATTAATCCTACAAATGTAGATAATTTTTATGTAACATGTAATATTACTAAATCTTCTTCAACAATGGCTAAGTGTACTGAGTTACTGAATAGTGATTACTCATCTATTTTTACAGGTGAACTTAACTGGAAAAATCATTTAAATTAAAATATTAGGGGTATCTATTACTCTAAATGGGTAATGGTTTGTCTAATTCTTATTTAAACGAAAAAGTTCGATTCTTTAAAAACAGAGTCTTATTCTATAGGCAATTTAGGTCTTAAAAGGTACTACCTTGTCTACCCCTTTATAGAATTAAACACTCATAAATCCCTTATGCATCTATAGCTCAGCTGGTTAGAGCAGTGGCCTTCTAAGCTACAGGTCAGTGGTTCGAATCCACTTAGATGTATACGACGAAAGTACTTCCCTTTATGTGAATATATATTCTTAAAACAAATAAGTCATATATATTCGTAAAATAAATAGGAAAGATAAGAATTATAAGACTGTTCACTTTTACCAAGGGGTAGACAAGGCAGTACCTTTTAAGGCCTGAATTGCCTATAGAATAACCTTCTCTTTCCTTAGTATTTCTAAAATATGAATAAAAAGGTTAATGAAAATAATAATAAATTAAAATTATTATACAGACTAGCTAAACTGGAAGGAGTAAGGGCTCAACCAATTTAGTACAGATATTACTTATTACCATTAATAACTAGTCCAAGTTTTTGTCCAGTTTCTATAATAAATTTTAAGATTTGGTTTTTACTCAAATCTGCACGGCCTGGAAATTCTGAGTGAATTCTACCATTCGAAAACTCATTCATAGCATAAACAGCTAGAAAGAAGCCGAATATATATAATATCCCTTCATACTCAGGGGAAAAGTTTCGAGCATGTGAACCCGAATCAAGTATGATCTTCCAGAGCCAAGGAGGAACAATATCAGAAATATTTTCCGCGATCTCCCTGGTTGAAGAGGGAACAATTAAGGTGGCCTCAGGTTCGGGGAAAGACTCAAACTTAGATTCAAATTCAAAGTCAGATTCTGGATTAGATTCCGCTGTTTTAGTCTCCTGAACATTGTCTAAGGTAGTATCTTGTTCTTCCAAAGGAACACTTGATTCTTCTTCTTGTCCCATTGGACCAATAACGGGATCCAACACCGGATCAATTTCGGTAACTGTGAGTGAATCTCCATTATGACTTTCCTGGACTCCTGCTCCTGCCTGGCGTGATGATATTGACCTGGTCCTAAAGACTAAAAGACCAGTCAATGCTAGAGCTCCACCGATTACGACTACGTTCGGTACATCTTGGAGATTTTCAAGTAATTTAATTAAACTTTCAGTTTGCTTATTTGACATTTTTTATATTATAATATAAGTAAGACTATCCACCATAAGATCGATGCCACGATTAATGTTACCATTAATGCAGCCACATAGGTGGGTACTATCATTCTTTTCGTTAGGAGATTTAAAAGCATGCTTTGCGATATTGGGAGGAGTTGGATTTGAACCAACGACCTTCAGATCATGAGTCTGACGAGCTGACCGAGCTGCTCCATCCTCCCTTAAGGCATATTTTTATTTCAATTTTAGCATGGTTCCCTGTATTACAAGTATTTAGCTTAATAACTTATCATAAGTGCGGAATGGTTTTATGAAATTGGTTTAGGTGATGAGGGATTCGAACCCCCGACATTCTCGGTGTAAACGAGACGCTCTACCAACTGAGCTAATCACCCGGGCGAGACCTTATTCATAAGTTATAAATTAAGGCCTCTAATGTTTTTATTTTTTTTGGGCTTAGGTGGATTTGAACCACCGACTTTACGCTTATCAGGCGTATACTCTAACCAACTGAGTTATAAGCCCTGGTATAATTCTAATGCGGACTTTATACCATTGGAGTGAAAGGATTCGAACCTTTGATTTTCTGTACCAAAAACAGATGCCTTACCGCTTGGCCACACTCCA
>JGI20158J14315_10000975_pt1 | contig 21396 bp, 19 predicted proteins | sample COG_08_FD_14315 | JGI IMG/M metagenome (IMG submission 14315)
TCTTCTCCCATTAAAAAAATATTAGGATTAGCTCTCATTTCTTCTGCCATAGCATCTCTCAGCGCTTCTCTCACAGTTATAGTCTTTGTTTCTGACTGAGTATGCTCTTTTATTTCAACAACGGCCTCTGACTTTCTTTTAGCTATTAAAGGTTTAGACTCAATAACGTGTTCAACCTTATTTTTTGTGCTTTTAGAAAATTTCTGCTCATCTGAAGTATATAATATGGCGATTATTTCATTAATTTTTATACCTTCAGAACCTTCAGGAAATAAAATTTCACCGACTACTCCTTCGTCAATTGACTCAAATTCGATAGTTGCTTTGTCAGTTTCAATCTCGGCTAAAATGTCTCCTGGCAAAACAGAGTCACCTTTTTTTACTAACCATTTTGCAATCGTACCCTCTTCCATTGTCGGAGAAAGGGCGGGCATAAGAATTTCTGTTGGCATCTTCCTATTACTCCTATATCTCTAAATAGATATCAGTGAATAATTCATTAACACTAGGTTCTGGACTAGCCTTAGCAAATTCTGCAGCATCATTTACAATATGTTTAATTTCGACATCAATCTTTTTAATCTCTTGCTCACTTAAATACTTTCCAGCCAGTAATATGTCACGGAGGTTTTCGATAGGATCTCTTTCACTTCTAACTTTTTGTACTTCTTCTCTTGTTCTATACCTAGCGGGTCTGACATTGAATGACCACGATATCTGTAGGTTTTTATTTCCAAGATATAAGGGCCATTACCTTTTCGACAATGAGCTGTTGCTCTGTCTCCTGCATCCTTCACTTTTAAAACATCCATACCATCAACTTCTTCTCCCTTTATGCCGTAGGCTAGACCTCTTTCCCACAATGAAGGGGACTTTGTTGACCTATCAACACTTGTACCCATGGCGTATTGGTTATTTTCAATAACAAATATAACTGGCAGTTTCCAAAGCATTGCCATGTTATATGTTTCATATACCTGCCCTTGATTGGCTGCCCCATCTCCAAAATACGTAAAAGTTACTGACTTGGAACCTTTATACTTATCTGAAAAAGCTAAGCCGGCCCCAATAGGTACTTGAGCACCGACAATTCCATGCCCCCCAAAAAAATTCTTTTCTTTAGAAAACATGTGCATAGATCCACCTTTTCCTTTGGAGTAGCCATCGTTGCGTCCAGTAAGTTCCGCCATGACTCCCTTTGCATTCATACCGCACGCTAACATATGGCCATGATCACGGTATGATGTTATTCGTTTGTCTCCTTTAATAGCGGAAGCTTCTAAACCGACAACTACAGCCTCTTGACCAATGTAAAGGTGACAAAACCCTCCAATTAAACCCATTCCATAAAGCTGACCGGCTTTTTCTTCAAACCTTCTGATCAAAAGCATATCTTCATAGTACTTTTTCAACTCGGCGACAGGCATCTTTTTTTTCGGCATTTCTTAACCTTAATCTCTTTATGATTTATTATATAGTTTAATATTGAACTATCTCTATGTTACATAACTTTAAGTGTATAAGTAAATAGTTCAAATAAAAATATTTTTGTTAATTTAGTGATTTTCTATCTACTAATTTATAATTATTTCTCTTGGTTTAATGAATCCTAAAATAAAGCGCGCCTGTGTGTCCAGGAGATCAAAGTCAAGGAAATCGTCTGAGAGCCTATGTGTTCTATTCTTTAACTTAGAAACCTTAGTTTTAAGTTGGGCAAGCTCTTGATCTAGAAGAACCATGTCGGACTGAATTTGATTTCTTTTTACCATACCGTAATCACCCTGAACGGTAGCAAGAGCGAAATATAAGCTCAGAAGAAAGCAAAGTAAAAAAAACATAAAAGGAACAATTCCAAGAGATTTCTTACTTAATAGCATTTAAAAGTTCCTAAGCTAAATTTGAGTTTTTTACTCAAACGAATCATTACATAACTGATTCGGTTTGTGAATCCCTAAAGAGCAAGTTGCGCGTTTTTAAAGTAAAAAAAGTAAGTTTTTTAGAGAAGAAATACTAAGATAAGTTATTTTTTCTTAATGGTAATCTTCTAAAGCTGTTATTCCAGGCAAAGGTTTTCCTTCTAACCAAGATAAGAATGCGCCGCCCGCTGTTGACAGGTATGAAAAATTCTCGGCACTTCCAGTAGTACTCAACGCTGAAACTGTGTCTCCACCTCCAGCTACAGATATTAATTTTCCAGAGTTAGTTCTTTCAGCCACCGCTAATGCAACACTGTTTGTCGCCTTGTCATATGGCTTTGTTTCGAATGCTCCTAAAGGGCCATTCCAAATAAGTGTTTTAGTTAAATAAACGATAGATTTTATATTTTTTATTGTATCTGGACCTGCATCTAATATCATTTTTGTTTTTGGACACTTGTCAAACCTAAAAGTTTCGGATTTTCCTACTTTTATGTTGTCGGCAACTATTACGTCTACAGGGAGGTGTATTTTGCAACCGGCCCTAGCAGATTTATCAAGTATCGATTTTGCTATTTTTAACATTGAAGGCTCACTTATTGATGTACCTATCTCTAAACCTTGTGCTGCAAGAAACGTATTTGCCATACCTCCACCAATAATAAGATGGTCTACTTTTAAAATAAGGCTATTTAACAGCTCTAGTTTTGTTGATATTTTTGAACCACCTATTAAAGCAGTAAGGGGTAGTTTAGGTTTGTTAAAAATACGGTTAAGGGCATTAATTTCCGTAACAAAAGAAAAACCAGCACATTTAGGTAAAAGTCTGGCTAAGGCATCAATAGAACTATGAGATCTATGACTGCAAGAGAATGCTTCGTTAACATATACATCCCCTAAATTAGCTAACTCTTTAGCAAAATATATGTCATTTTTTTCTTCCCTAGGATCAAACCGAAGATTCTCTAATAGAACTATTTCACCTATATTAACCGTAGCCAACCTTTTGTGATAATCGAGTCAATAAAAACAACTTTACGTTCAAACACTTGCTCTAGAGCTGAAACTAGCAGTAGCAAAGAAAGACTAGCTACATACGTACCCTTTGGCCGACCACAGTGAGATATCAGGATCGGTTTGCCGCCGTTTTCAATAACATAATTAATAGTAGGTAACAGCGCAGTGATACGTGTGTAGTCGGTGATACGCTCATCTACTTTTGGAACATTAATATCAACGCGTATAAGTATATTTTTATTAAAAATATCGATATCTTTTATCGTCTTATAGTTCAAATTACTATTCCTTTAGTGTCACTGGTTNACTGATTANCCTTATTNGTCTTGTATTTTGGATGTATCTTAAAAGGGGTTCTATAAGCAGANGAATTATAATCTCCCCATTGCCACTGCTACATCAGCCATACGACAGGAAAAGGCCCATTCATTATCGTACCATGCTAAAACACGCACTAATTTTCCTGAAACCTTTGTTTGCTCAGGCGCAAATACTGACGAATAAGAAGAGTGATTGAAATCAATTGATACCTTAGGTTCGGGGTCGTATGCTAATACATGGCCAATTTTCTCTTTTGTTGCTTTTTCTATTAGAGAATTAATTTTTTTAATGGATACAGGTTCCCTAGATAAAAAAGTTAGGTCAACAGCTGAGACATTAGGTGTCGGTACACGTATTGCAGATCCTTCCAACAATCCCTTCAGAGAAGGAATTACTTCTCCAATAGCTTTAGCCGCTCCTGTTGAAGTTGGAATCATTGAAAGTGCTGCTGCTCTTGCCCGGTAAAGGTCTTTATGCCTCTTGTCTAAGGGTGGTTGATCTCCTGTATAACTATGTATTGTGGTCATTATTCCATTTTCAATACCTACCGTGTCATTTAGAACTTTTGCGACAGGTGCTAAACAATTTGTCGTGCAGGATCCATTGGATACGATAAAATCATTGACGGTTAAGATATCATCGTTAACACCAAAAACAATAGTTTTATCAACATTATCTGCTGGTGATGAAATTAGTACTTTTTTTGCACCTCTCTGCATATGTACTATTGCTTCACTTTTTGAATTAAATTTTCCAGTACATTCTAAAACTATATCTAATTCAGACCAATCCAATTCTGTGGGATTGTATGTAGAGAATATTTTTATTGGCCCAGTTCCACAATCAATAAAACCGTCACCAATCTTTATTTCCTTAGGAAAACGACCGTGTATAGAGTCATATTTTAATAAATGTACGATTGTATCTATGGGTCCGGGAGCATTTATTGCTCGAACATTAATATCCGTTCTTCCACTTTCTATAATATGCGACAGGATACATCGTCCAATTCTGCCAAAACCGTTTATTCCTATATTAATTGCCATAATTTATAACCCAAACCCTTTCCATAATTTCTTATTTGATTACCATAAAATCCAATTTTGCCCAGTGGAGCCCTTTTACTAAATATGAAAGTAACAGGGTGCTGGATCTTAAGCATGTATTCCCATCGCCTGATAACTATAATAAGCCCAAGCGTCGTCCCTGATGCGACTAATAGGATGTTATTCAAAAACCATTTAAAGATGTTTAATAAGAACCGTAACAAAAACAAACCTGCGTTGGGCAAAGTTGAATAAAAGTCCATTATGACTGCACTACCTTTGATTGGAAATAGTTTTGGAATCAATCGACTTAATCATTACCACTTTTTTGAGAAAGTTAAATAATAACTTAGTTATAATCCAAACTTCTAGCCGTAAGTATCATGAAATTAACTGCTAATACTCTTGACGCTATCAGCTATAGCTTCTGCCTGTGTCACTAACTCCTCAAACCTATCAAGAGTAACCTTTGAGACAGTTAAGTTAGAGTTAATAATATCTTTGTTGACAGTTGAAGAGAGCTCCACATCCTTTTTTTTAGAGGAAGACAGCACTTTGTTAATACTTAGTGATTCATCAGCCATTATCAAACTTAACATTAATAGCATTTTGTTTTCTGGTATTTTTGTACCACCTGTTTTTAATTTGGAGGCCTCAGAATTCAATAATTGAGCTGCTGCTTTTAATGAGCTTTCTTCTCCGTCCTCACAAGCTATCTGAAAAACATAACCACCAATCTCTATTTTTAAATTGGGCATTAATTTACATCCCTTTCTAATATTGGGTTAATTTCTCGTAAGATATCATCAATTTCGGCTAGGTCTCGTTCTCTAATAGATTGCAAATTTTCAAGCTCTATTCTTAGACGATTATTCTGTTCTAAAAGTACATTAGTTTCTTTTGTGTCATCACTCTGAATTATTTGATTTGATTTAACTAGTTCCGCAATAGTGTTGCTTAGACGAATATTTTCATTTTCTTGAGCTTCCAATTGATCTGTTAGGATTAAAATACGTCGTTCTAACCTTTCAATTCTTTCCAGCTCAAAGTTATCGTTTTGCTTGATTGGGTTTTCTATATGACTAGAAACACGATTTAAAGCAGCAGCTAGTCGAATTTCCAAAGTTTCAAGGTCGTTCATTTTTGCTCCGATTAATCAAGTTAGATTTCCTGTTGTTATGTGCAATATATATCGAATATAAATAAAATCTACTGTAACAACCCTATAACAGTCAAATAAGTTAGACACCGTTTTGATGATAGTTTTTACATCAAGGTTACTTGAATAATGAGTAAAGTGGTATAATACATCAGTTAATTAGTTTGTGAAAAGGAAAACACTTGGATATTTCAACTCTTAGAAAGGATTACCCGGATCATTGGAGACTCGCTGCCGCGATAAGGGTGCTTTCACTTGACGCTGTTGCTACTGCTAACTCTGGGCATTCTGGAATGCCAATGGGTATGGCAGATGTTGCAACAGTTTTGTTCAAAAGTCATATGAGGTTTGATTCTGGTGCACCAGATTGGGCAGACAGAGATAGGTTTATCTTGTCAGCAGGTCATGGTTCCATGCTACTTTATTCTATTTTACATCTGACTGGCTATTCGGATATGAAAATCAATGATTTGAAAAATTTTCGTCAACTTGGAGCTAAAACAGCAGGTCACCCGGAGTTTGGCTATGCTAAAGGCATTGAGACAACTACCGGTCCACTAGGTCAAGGATTTGCAAATGCTGTGGGGTTTGCTATTGCAGAAGAGCATCAAAGAGCAAAGTTTGGAAAAAGCTTAGTAAGTCATTTTACTTATGTAATCGCTGGTGATGGTTGCCTGATGGAAGGCGTTAGCCAAGAAGCATTGACTTTGGCAGGTCACCAGCAACTTGGTAAATTAATAGCATTCTGGGATAACAATAATATTACCATAGACGGAGATGTTGGCCTCTCTGATCGTACTGATCAAGTTTCTAGATTCGAAGCTTCAGGATGGCACGTACAAGAAGTTGACGGGCATAATCCTATAGCAATTGATAGAGCAATTAGAATAGCAAAAAACTCTGCTAAACCTTCTATGATTTCGTGCAAAACACATATTGCTTTAGGTTCATCTGCGCAGGACACATCAAAGGGTCATGGAGCATTAACTGACCCTGATCTAATAACTAAGACACGCCTAGCATATGGATGGCCTTTCCCGCCATTTGAAATTCCTGAAGAGATCTCTGCTGAATGGTTGCAAATAGGGCGTCGAGGCTCCCGTGATAGAGTAGCTTGGGAGCATAGACTTGATCAGACTTCTAGTAGAAAACGTAAAGATTTTAATAAGTCAATTTTAGGAATTTTACCCTTAAACTTATCAGCAAAAATTGGAGTATTAAAAAAACAGATTTCGACTGATTTGCCTAACATTGCTACCCGTGAGGCATCTCAGCAGGCTTTGGAAGTAATAAACTCATTAGTTAGTGAGACTTTTGGTGGATCTGCTGATTTAACAGGTTCCAATAATACACTTACAACTGGCCTAGGAGTATTTTCTCCCGAAAACCGTTTAGGAAGGTACCTTTACTATGGGGTTAGAGAGCATGGTATGGCCGCTGCAATGAATGGGATTGCTTTGCATGGGGGTATGAAACCTTATGGTGGAACTTTTATGTGTTTTGCTGATTATGCGCGAGGAGCTATTAGGCTTTCTGCACTTATGAAGCAGCCCGTGACGTATGTGCTTACTCATGATTCAATAGGACTAGGTGAGGATGGACCAACGCATCAGCCTGTTGAACATTTGGCCATGCTGCGTGCGACTCCTAATATTAATGTTTTTCGTCCGGCTGACGCAATTGAAACTATTGAGGCTTGGGAACTTTCTATTGGCTCGAAAACAACACCAAATGTTTTAGCATTATCTAGGCAAAAGCTGCCAACATTGAGAGCTAAGCATACAAGAAAAAATCAAGTTTCCTTTGGAGCTTATATATTGTCAGAAGCACTAAATAAAAGAAAAGTAATATTACTTGCTACTGGCTCTGAAGTTAAAATTGCAATGTCAGCTAAAAGTGTTCTTGAGGAAAAAGGTATAGGTGTTAGGGTGGTTTCTATGCCATGCTGGGAGTTATTTGAAACACAAGACGAAGCATATCGTAGAAAAGTCTTGCCACTTGGACCCATAAGGGTCGGTATAGAAGCTGGAGTCAGCTTTGGTTGGGAGCGATGGCTCTCTGGAGAAAGAGGGAAGTCTGTAAAATCAGCATTTATTGGTATGAAAGGATTTGGGGCTTCTGCACCTGCTGAAGACTTGTATGAACATTTTAAAATAACCCCAGATGCAATAGTTTCGAAAGTATTAAGTTTACTTGGGTAAACTTAATACTTTGTAATTTTGAGGATTGGTTTTAAGAGGTTATTTATTATAGATTAAGTTTTTAACTATTTGTGGCCCTGATTTTATCAGCAGCCTCTTTGTCATAAGGTATTTTTTGGTTTTCAAGAAGAGTATCAAGTTCTCCGGAAAGAGTCATTTCTGTTATTATGTCGCATCCTCCAACAAACTCTCCATTTACATATAGTTGTGGTACTGTTGGCCAATCTGAATAAATTTTTATCCCTTCTCGAATTGACTCATCTCCAAGTACATTTATATCTTTAAAATCCACTCCCATATAATTTAAAATTCCAGATACTTTGTTTGAAAAACCACACTGGGGTGCAGCTTTTGTTCCTTTCATAAACAATACAACATTATTACTTTTTACTGTTTCATTTATTTCTTGCTGTGTGTTTTCCATAATATTTTCCCTCAGTTCTTTTTTTAATTCAATTAATTAGGTATTTTCGTTGTTAATGCTAAAGCATGAAGTTCACCGTTTGAGCCATCCATTTTTCCTTTTAGCGATGCATAGACTGCTCTTTGTTGCTGCACTCTATTTTTGCCACGGAAACTTTCATCTGTAACTTCGGCAGCGTAATGATTTCCATCTCCAGCCAGGTCAGTAATTGTAACCTTTGCCTTGGGAAAAGTTTCTTTAATTAGATTCTCTATTTCTTTTGCTTGCATTGCCATTTTCTTAATCTCCAAATGTTAATTTAAAAATAAGGTTTTTATGATGTCTTACAAGTGCCTTATTTCCCAAAAGAGTTTTCAAAGCTATTTTTATATAATGGGCTCAATTCATTTATTGACGAGTTATATCTCCCTATTTGAATTTTTTCTTCAATAAAACCACCTACTATCTCCGTATGAACATCATTTTTTACTGATTCATCAATTAGTTTATTAGCTTTATCTAGCGAACACCCCACGAGATATCTACCTTGATCTTCTCCAAAGATAAAACTGATATCGCTCTCAAATAGATTAAAACCTAAATTCGATTGAGTCGCCATTTCAAAAATAGCAAGTGCTATCCCACCATCTGAACAATCTGTACAGGCTTCAATTAAATCAATGTGACTCCTAATAAATTCTCCATTTTTTCGTTCTTTTTCTAAATTTACTTTTGGAACCTCTCCATCTTCCCTATCAAACATTTCTGCAAGTAAGGCGGATTGCCCAAGTTCTCCAACTGTTTCCCCGACTAGTACGGCTATATATTCATTTTTTACTTTACCCTTTATCATGTTATCGATGTTATGGATAATCCCTACGGCTCCAATTGTCGGTGTTGGAAGAATCGCATGCCCATCGGTTTCATTGTATAATGAGACATTTCCAGAAACTATCGGCATATTTAATACTTTTACTGCTTCGGTTATTCCTTGTATTGCTTCTACGAATTGCCCCATAATCTCTGGCTTTTCTGGGTTGCCAAAATTTAAGTTGTCAGTAGAAGCAAGGGGGGTAGCTCCAACTGCTGTCAGATTTCGATATGCTTCTGCAACTGCTTGTTTGCCACCTTCTTTAGGGTTAGCTTTTACATATCGAGGAGTTACATCGCTTGTGAAAGCTAACGCTTTGTTNGTGTTAGGAACTTTTACTACACCTGCTGGAAAGCCTGAAGAGCAAATAGTATTAGCCTGAACTTCACTATCATATTGNTCCCANATCCAATGTTTGCTGGAGTAATTTGAGCTTGCGATCAACTTTTTTAGACCTTCAATCGGATTGANTGGAGGTAGTTGCTCTAAAGCTTTTGGCTTTGACGTTGAAGACCAGGCTCTATCATATTCAGGGGCGTCTCCAGACAAAGCTTTTAGTGGTAAATCTGCTTTCACTTCGTTATTATGAAATATTATAAATCTGTCTTCTTCTATAGTTTCTCCNACAACAGAAAAATCTAAATCCCACTTATCAAATATTAATTCTGCTTTAGACTCAGATCCTGTATTTAAAACCATAAGCATGCGCTCTTGTGACTCGCTTAGCATCATTTCATATGCGCTCATGCCTGGTTCTCTTGTCGGAACTTTGTTTAAATCTAATTTTATACCTAACCCGCCTTTATCGCCCATTTCTACTGCAGAACAGGTTAGCCCAGCGGCACCCATGTCTTGAATTGATATTATTGCCCCAGTTGCCATAAGTTCCTGACATGCTTCCATTAACCTCTTTTCAGTGAAAGGATCACCTATTTGTACATTGGGACGCTTTTCTTCTATAAATTCATCAAATTCCGCAGAGGCCATAGTGGCTCCACCAACTCCGTCTCTTCCAGTTTTCGCACCAACATAAACGACCTTCATTCCGACACCGGATGCAGCAGAGTAAAAAATCTTATCGTGATCTGCTAAACCCGCTGCAAATGCGTTAACTAGACAATTTCCGTTATATGCTGCATGAAAGCGAGTTTCTCCGCCCACTGTTGGAACTCCAAAACAATTCCCATATCCACCTATGCCAGCAACTACTCCATTTACGAGTTGTTTAGTTTTTGGATGTTTAACTTCTCCAAATGAAAGAGAGTTCATTACAGCAATTGGCCGAGCGCCCATTGTGAATACGTCTCTTAATATCCCACCGATACCGGTTGCTGCCCCTTGATATGGCTCAATATAGGAGGGGTGGTTATGGCTTTCCATCTTAAAGACGACAGCTTGATTGTCGCCTATATCCACTACACCAGCATTCTCTCCTGGGCCACAAATCACTTGCGAACCTTTGGAATGTAACATTCGCAGCCATTTTTTTGAAGACTTATATGAGCAGTGCTCGTTCCACATTGCTGAAAAAATTCCTAACTCCGTAAAAGTGGGAGGACGTCCGATAAGGTCTAGGATTTTCTTAAACTCATTGGGCTTAAGGCCGTGTCTTTCAATAACTTCTGTGGTTATACGTGGTTCTGACATTACTTTATTTCCTCTGGCACTATCTATTAACAATAAGTGAAAAATTAAGATTCTCAAAGCCCAGTTTTTAAGTTCTTGAGAGCTTTTAACTAGAATGACTGGATAGTTATTCAATCATTATAATCAGAGAAGAGATAAGTCATAATTTTAATATAACTTATCACATTTTATCAAAAAACTTCCTTAATTATAGTCCTAGCTTTCTTTCGTTGTATCATTATTTCGTTTACTACAAAATCTCGAAAAGCAGCTATTCTTTTTGACTGCCGTAATTCCTCAGGGTAGGCGAGAAAAATTGGGACTACATTTGAAGAAAATTCTGGTAATATTCTGACTAACTCTGGGTTATCTATGGCGACATAATCGGGTAGTACGCCTATACCTAAGCCATTCTTTACTGCTTGAAGTACGCCAAAATAATTATTAACAGTAAGAATTTTTTTTAAGTCATAGCTAAGTAATTCTTTAACTAAAGTCTCTCCAGCAGCTACTTGCTCTGATCTGACATTTTGAAATATTATACGATGACTCCTTAACTCATTAAGAGCTTTAGGGACTTTATTTTTTTGTAAGTAGGCCTTGTTTGCATACAAACACAACTGAATACTCATCAAACGTTTTCGAACAAGATCCGCTTGGCTTGGTTCTTTCATTCGAATTGCGACATCTGCCTCTCGCATTGGTAGGTCTAACACACGCTCACCAAGCATAAGATCAATATTTAGATCGGGGTATTGCAAGAATAATGTTGATAATCGAGGAGCCAACCAAAGTGACCCAAAACCCATAGTGGTTGTTACTCGTAACTCTCCAAAAACCTCGTCTTCGCTATCTCTAATTCGAGCACTTGCCGCTTCTAATCTCTTTGACATAGACTTTGTTGCATCAAAAAGTAACTCACCTTGCTCTGTTAAGATTAAGCCTCGGGCATGTCTGTGGAATAAAGTCGTATTTAGAGATTCCTCTAAGGCTCGAATTTGACGGGACACAGCAGACTGTGACAGGTGAATATTATCACCAGCATGCGTTAGACTTCCTGCAGCTGCTACAGCATGGAAAACTCTTAGTTTATCCCAATCCATTTATTTATCCTCCTTTGTTATTGACTATAAAGTACTGTATTGAAGAGATATAGTAATAAATAAAGCAAAGTGGTTATCTTTAATAAGTCATTGATGAGTAGTGTTTGTCAAAGTAAGAATAGAATCGTAAACAGTAGGAATTATAAAATTTATGACTGAAAGTTCTTTAAGTGATCGATTTGACTTAACAAAATCGGCTGTCTTACTTAATGGAACACAGGCTTTAGTTAGGTTGCTTCTTACTCAGAAAGCCCGAGATAAGGCGGCTGGTTTAAACACGGCAGGCCTTGTTACTGGGTATCGCGGTTCACCTCTTGGTGCAGTGGACAGTCAAATGTCAAAAGTCAAAAAAGAGCTCGATGATCATGATGTAGTATTCCAACCTGGTCTTAATGAGGATTTAGCCGCAACAGCCCTTTGGGGGTCTCAGCAAGCTGAACTTAGAGGTGAAGGTTTGTTTGAGGGAGTATTTGGGCTTTGGTATGGAAAGGGGCCGGGGGTTGACCGGTCCGGAGATGTTATGAAACACGCCAATATGGCTGGATCGTCGACTTATGGTGGAGTTGTTATGGCAATGGGGGATGACCATACAGGCGAGAGCTCTACTGTTTTACATCAGTCTGATTTTGCTATGATTGATGCTTCGATTCCAATTCTTTCACCTGCTGGAGTGCAAGAGATAATAGATTATGGGCTATACGGTTGGGCTTTGTCTAGGTTTTCTGGTCTTTGGGTTGGTCTCAAGGTCATGAAAGATACTGTTGAAGCGACATCAGTTGTAGATGGAAATATAGATCGGGTAAGTTTTTCTTCTCCCCCATATGTTAAACCTGAGGGAGGTTTGAACATAAGACTGGTAGATCAGCCGGTAGATCAAGAAGAACGTTTAGTGGATTATAAGATTGAAGCAGCTAGAAGTTTTGCTAAAGAAAATAATATTGATAAGTGTGTTTGGAAAGGTGGTCAAAATCCAAAAATAGGTTTTGTTGCGGCTGGCAAGAATTGGTTGGATTTAGTTCATTCTCTTTCTCTTTTGGGAATCGATGAAAAGGACTCTGAACGACTTGGTATTACAACCTATAAAGTGGGACAAATATGGCCACTTGATACTTTGTCATTTGAAAGTTGGGCGGACACTCTGGATTTAATAGTTGTTGTTGAAGAAAAACGAAAAATTTTAGAAGGACAAATTAAGGAATATTTATTCGATAATTCAAAAGGAAGACGCGTCTACGGTGGCAAAAAACAAGGTGTGGAGTTATTCTCCTCAAAGTTTGCTCTTGATCCGGTAGAAATAGCTGAAAAAATTGGTTATATTTTAGAAGAGGAGGGGTGTGGATCAGATAAGTTACTATCAAATCTGTATTATGTTGTTAACTCAAGAAAAGCAGAAAATACCAGTGAGATAGCGAGTAGAATACCATATTTTTGTTCTGGATGCCCTCATAATTCGTCTACTAAAATTCCGGAAGGTTCTCGGGCTTACGCAGGTATTGGGTGTCACTATATGGCTCAGTGGATGGATAGAGATACATTGGGATACACCCATATGGGAGGAGAGGGGGCCAACTGGATTGGAGAGGCGCCGTTCTCATCTACCGGGCATGTGTTCCAAAATATAGGAGATGGAACTTATAATCACTCTGGCATTCAAGCAATTAGAGCTGCCGTATCATCTGACGTTAACGTAACGTATAAAATCCTTTTTAATGATGCTGTTGCGATGACAGGAGGGCAAGGAAATGATGGGGGACTTGACGCTTCTAGAGTTGTTGCTGAGTTAAATGCGATTGGTGTTAAAAAAGTTGTTGTAGTGTATGATGAAAAAGAAGATGTGAATTTTGATTTATTTAAACCTAGTGTTGAAACCTATGAGCGATCAGAACTTCAGAATGTTCAAAAAAAAATCAGAAATGAAAAAGGTGTCTCTGCTATTGTTTACATACAAACCTGTGCGGCAGAAAAGCGTCGTAGAAGAAAGCGTGGAAAATTTCCAGATCCGGATAAGAGAGTATTTATAAATACTGATGTATGTGAAGGCTGTGGAGATTGTGGTGTTCAGTCTAACTGCGTTTCTATAATACCTGTTCAAACTGAATTGGGTCGAAAAAGAGCTATTGATCAATCTTCGTGTAATAAAGATTTCAGTTGTGTAAAAGGGTTTTGTCCATCTTTTGTTACTGTTGAAGGAGCTAAAATCAAGTCTAAAGCATTTGGTGAGATTTTGCTCCCAGAACTGCCAGATCCGGTTCTTCCAAAAATACATGGCACCTATAACATTATCATTACCGGTGTAGGGGGTACTGGAGTTGTTACAATTGGTGCTGTTCTGGCTATGGCAGCCCATATTGATAATAAGGGTGCTGGGATGATGGAAATGGCAGGGCTGGCTCAAAAAGGTGGAGCTGTTCATATTCACTGCAGGCTAGCAGATAATCCAGAAGATATATCTGCAATCCGAGTAGCTACTGGAGAAGCTGATGCAATCATTGGCGGTGATCTAGTAGTTACATCTGGTTCAAAAACTATATCCCTAATGAAAGAAAGCAGGACACAAGCTATTGTTAATAGTCATGAAATTGTAACGGGCGAGTTTACTAGAGATACAGACTTTTTTATTCCAAATGATAGATTGAAACTCTCTTTAGAAGCTCGTCTTAAAGATGCCGTTAGTTTCTTTGATGCAACTGATTTAGCGAAGCTAACCTTAGGAGATTCTATCTACTCTAACATGATTATTTTTGGATCGGCCTGGCAGAAAGGTATGATACCATTATCCTATAACTCTATCAAAAAAGCTATTGAACTTAACGGGGCATCTACTGAACTAAACCTAAAAGCATTTGAAGTGGGCAGGTGGGCAATTCTTTTCCCAATTGAAGCGGAGAAGGTTTATAAATCTAGGGTAACAGAGCTACCAAAAAACTTGCAGGAACGGATTAAGTTTAGAGAAACACATCTAAAGGAATATCAGTCTGATAGTTTAGCTAAGCGTTACATTGATTTTGTTAGTAGATTTTCAGGTACTTTTTTAGAGGATGCTGTAGCCAGAAGGATATCATAAAGTACTCGCCTATAAAGACGAGTATGAGGTTGCTAGGTTACATACGAATACTATTTCAAAACTACGAGAGGAGTTTGATGGTGAACTCAAAATAACTTATCACTTAGCACCACCTGTTCTCTCAAAGCTAGGAAACGATGGTCGACCAATAAAGAAAGAATACGGTTATTTTATGGGTAATGCTTTTAAAGTTCTTCGGAAAATGAAATTTTTGAGAGGTACCTATTTTGATGCTTTCGGGTATTCGAAAGAACGCAAAATGGAACGTGCACTGATTGATTTATATGAACAAGATTTGGGAGCTTTGGTAAATAGTAATATTACTAATAATGATGCCGCAATTTCTTTGGCTAGATTACCACTTCAAATAAGAGGTTTTGGATCTGTAAAGCAACAAAGTTATGAAGTAGCGATGAAAACGCGATTAGAACTACTTGAAATATTGGGAAGAAAAGATGTAACGAAAGTTGCAGCTGAATAGAAGAAGAAAAAAACCCATTATATTAGGTAATCTCATTAATTTTAAAATAATCCACTAAAAAGTTAAACAACTTCATATAAACTATGTTTTATTACATCTTCATAAGTAAATAGATCTGTTCTTCATCACTAATATCTTGCCTTAGTATTTTATCGCCAGATTCATGGCAGTAATGCGGTATATCAACTATAGCCGCTGGGTCATCTGCNATTACTCGTAAAATATCACCTTTTTGCATTTCTTTTAATTTTTTTCGGATTTTCAGAACTGGTAGAGGGCACAATAATCCAGTTGAATCTAATTCAGAATCCCAGTGATACTTGGTCAATTACTATTNTCCTCCTGAAGTAAATTCGATTTTTGAATCTTGAAATAATTAAGTATGTAGAGCCGAATAGCTGAAGCTAAGCCGCAATTTTGCCCTCTTTCGTAATCAATTTCGGAAGCTAATTCGTTAATTCCTTTTTTTTGTTTAGATGCTATTTCTTGGAATGACTTCCAAAAATCCTCCTCTAATGTAACGGAAGTTTTATGTTTTCTTAATGTTAGTGAACGTTTTTTTGGTCTTGAAAGCATCTAAGAGATCTTTTTATTTTGATTTCTAGTTAGTGAGGATCTATTCATCTTGGGCCGATCATTTTCTCAGGCCTGACAACTTGGTCAAACTCTTCAGCCGTTACAAATCCTAGATTTATTGCTTCTTGTTTAAGGGTTGTTTTGTTTTTGTGCGCTGTTTTTGCGACCTTTGTAGCATTATCGTAACCGATTTTTGGGGCCAAGGCTGTAACAAGCATTAGGCTTTCTTGCATCAAATGTTCAATCCTCTCCTCGTCAGCTTTAATTCCAATGACACAATTATTTGTGAATGCAAGCGCCGCGTCACCAAGCAATTGAATGGATTGTAATAAATTATATGCCATCATGGGTTTGTAAACGTTCAGTTCAAAATGACCTTGAGACCCCGCAAAGCCAATAGCAGCATCATTACCAAAAATTTGTATACAAACTTGAGTGATAGCTTCGCATTGAGTTGGATTTACTTTGCCGGGCATTATGGAGGAGCCTGGTTCGTTTTCGGGTAAAATTAGCTCACCCAGCCCACTTCTTGGCCCTGAGCCAAGAAACCTTATATCATTTGCAATTTTAAAAACACTTGCTGCAACTGTTTTTAGAGCACCAGACATCTCCACGATTGCATCATGTGCTGCAAGTGCTTCAAATTTATTCGGTGCTGTTTTAAAATTAATACCTGTGATTTTAGAAATTTGAGAAGCAACTTTTATGTCCCAACCTTTTTCTGTACTTAAACCTGTGCCTACAGCAGTCCCACCTTGCGCTAACTCAAGAATGTTTTCCACTCCATGCTCAATTCTTTTAATCCCCATATAGACTTGATGTGTGTAACCTGAGAATTCTTGACCTAGAGTAAGTGGAGTTGCATCCATTGTATGGGTTCGACCAATTTTAATAATGCCTGAAAATTCCTGAACTTTTAATTCTAATCCTTCATGAGTTCCTTTAACTTTGGAAGCAAATTGTTATAGGTAGATTCCGCAATTGCTATATGCATCGCCGTAGGAAAAGTATCATTTGATGATTGGCCCATATTGCAGTGATCATTGGGATGTACTGGGTTTTTAGATCCTATTTCACCTCCAAGCAATTCAATTCCTCTATTTGCTATTACTTCATTAGCATTCATGTTTGACTGAGTCCCAGATCCAGTTTGCCAAACTACAAGTGGAAAATTACTGTTTAGATCCCCGGCAATGACCTCTTCAGACGCTTTGATTATGACATCAGCAATTTTAGAAGTAAGTTTTCCAGATTTTTTGTTAACAGTTGCGCATGCTTTTTTAATTATCCCTAACGCTCTGATAATCGCTATGGGTTGTCGTTCCCATCCTATTGGAAAGTTTGCTAGTGATCGCTGGGTTTGAGCACCCCAGTACTTATCCTTGGGGACTTCAATTTGTCCAAAACTATCAGTTTCTGTTCGAGTATTGGTCATTTTTTATTTCTCCATTTAACAGAAAAGAACTAGTTGGAATTTTACTACCTAAATGTTTTTTGTAACTTTTTTTAAAGTTTAGCTGAATTTGGTTCCATTACTAGAGTATCTTATTTATTTGCGGAAACTATCAAGACTGATTACTTTTTGATCAGATGAATCAGTTTTTTTACCTTTTAGTGAATTTTTAGGCACAAGGTTTTTATTTAATTCTTCATTAGGTTCATTTAACTTTTTATTAATATTTTTTTCAAACTTAAGCCCAAATTGTACAGATGGATCTGCAAAGGTTATTATTGAGTCTATTGGAATAGACAGCATTTCAGGGGTGTCACCAAAGTTTAGTACTAATTTCAAAATGTTCATTAGTTACTTTTAATTTGTCGAACCAATTCTGGATTATAATTGTCATTTCGTCTGGGTATTTTTCTGATAACCAGTCATTAATAGAAATTCCGGGGTATCTTGTATCAAAAGTGATATGAAAATGATGGTTACCAGGTAAGCCGTCGCGTTGGACGTCTGAAAGGACATCTACAATTAAATGACGCATGGCGATTTGCATTTTCTTAGTATAATCGATTTTTTCAATCATGTATTCACCCTAATACTTATTTAATCATAATTAACTATTTTTCTAACATATCCAGCCACCACCAAAAATTTGTGTAGTGTCATTTCCATAAAAGACGCAGGCCTGCCCTTTGGAAATACCTTCTTCGGGAGTTATTAATTCTACAATAGCGTCTGTTTTAGATTTAGGCCTCACTATTGCAATCTGAGGCTGCTGAGTAGATCTTACTCTAACCTTAAAATGCCATTCTTCTTTGCTTTCAAAAGGATCTCCGCCAAGCCAATTTATTTCTTTTACATTTATGTACCTGATAGTTAACGAATCTCTTGGACCGACGATAACAAGCTTCTTTTCTACATCCAGTTTTACAACATAGAGAGGTTCTTTTGATCCACTTACTCCTATGCCTTTTCGTTGTCCAATAGTGTAATGAATTATACCTGAGTGTTTACCTAAAACTTGTCCAGACTCTGTGACCACTTGCCCGGGTTCGGCTGCCCCAGGCCGAAGCCTTTCTATGACAGACGCATAATTGCCATTTGGCACAAAACATATGTCTTGGCTATCTGCCTTTTTTGCTACGCTTAATCCAAATTTATGGGCTAACTCTCTAGTTTCCTTTTTAGATTTAAGATGCCCTAATGGGAAACGTAAATACTCCAATTGTTCAGGCGTAGTTGAAAATAAGAAATAGCTTTGGTCCTTATCTTTATCGGCAGCAGAATGAAGTTCAGCACCATTTTTCCCTACTTTCCTTTGAATATAATGACCAGTTGCCATGCAATCTGCTTGAAGATCTTTGGCAGTTTCAAGTAAATCTTTAAACTTAACACGCTCATTGCACCTTATGCATGGAACTGGAGTCGCCCCTGCTAAGTAGCTATCTGCAAATTCCTCTATTACTGCGCTTTTAAAAGAGTTTTCATAATCTAAGACATAATGAGGGAAGCCCATTTTTTCTGCAACTCTACTTGCGTCATGGATATCTTGCCCAGCGCAGCAGGCACCTTTTTTTGCGAGAGCCAACCCATGATCATAAAGCTGTAATGTAATGCCAACAACATCGTATCCTTCTTCTGCTAGATTTGCTGCAACAACAGAACTATCTACTCCTCCAGACATTGCAACGACTACTCTGGTTTTAGATGGAGGTTTTAGAAAACCCAAGGAGTTAAGTTTTTTATTCGAGAGCATGTACCATCCACCGATACTAATTGTCTTGTTTAAATTATTATTTAGGACCTCTTTTAAGCTCTTTTAGTCCATTGTATACCCTTTTTATAATAGAAAATAGAAAATATTTAGTGTAATTTGCTAACTATAATAAGTTCATTTAATTGAATTCAGATAATTAAAACTTTCTCAAAGGGAAAAGAGTATATGAAAACGCCAGTCACAGAACTCTCAGAGGAGATGGCAGCTGACGAAATGCAACGATTGTCAATTATTATTAAGGAGGCAAATAAAAATTATCACACAAAAGATGCTCCAACAATGTCGGACGCTCAGTATGATGAATTAAAACAGCGTAATAACAGTTTAGAGAAGAACTTCCCTGATTTAAAGCTTCCCACCAGCCCCAGTAATGAAATTGGTGGGCCATTAATGGGAGGGTTCTCAAAAATAGAACACTCTGTAAAGATGCTTTCACTTGGAAATGCATTTGACAAGAATGATGTGATTGACTTTGACGAGCGTGTTCGAAAATTTTTAAAACTTAGCCCTGATGATGATCTAGAGTTTACTGCTGAACCAAAAATTGATGGGCTATCACTGTCATTGATGTATCGTAGTGGTAGGTTAGTTTATGCTGCCACCCGTGGTGACGGGGAGATGGGTGAGAATGTTACAGAAAATGCCAGAGTGATTAACAGCATTCCCGAAGTTTTGATTGGTGCTCCTGAGATCTTAGAGGTTCGAGGTGAGGTTTTTATGTCCCATCAAGATTTTTCGGAACTTAATAGAGTGAATATTACTAAAGAGTTAAAAACTTTTTCTAATCCGAGAAACGCTGCTGCTGGTTCGTTAAGGCAGCTAGACCATAATATCACTAAGGAACGTCCTCTTGAATTTATGGCTTATGCATGGGGCGAACTAAGTTCTCCTATTGGAGATACATATTTTGATACAGTGAAATTTCTTGAAAGACTTGGTTTCAGCGTGAGTCCTTTAATGGTTAAGTGTGATAATGTTAATATGCTATTAGAACATTATTATGAAATAGAGCAAGCTAGAGTAACCTTAGGGTATGACATTGATGGTGTTGTATATAAAGTGAACTCCTTGGGCTATCAAAAAAGGCTTGGTTTTCGTTCTACTACCCCGAGGTGGGCCATAGCACATAAATTTCCTGCTGAACTCGCGTGGACTAAATTGGAAGCCATAGAAGTGCAAGTGGGGAGAACTGGAGCTTTATCACCAGTAGCCAGACTGCAACCAGTAACTGTTGGAGGCGTTGTTGTTTCTAATGCCACGCTACATAATGAAGATTATATTTTAGGCCAAGACTCCAAAGGAAATATTTTAAGAAATGGTGTTGATATTCGAGTTGGAGATTTAGTCCAAGTATATAGAGCTGGGGATGTCATTCCAAAAATTTCAAATGTTGACTTAACCAAACGTACATTTAGGTCTGTGCCTTATGTTTTCCCATTAACATGCCCTTCTTGTGGGTCATCTGCTATTAGGGATGAGGGTGATGCCGTAAGAAGATGTATTGGAACTACTAAATGCCCTGCTCAAAAGATCGAAAAATTAAAACATTTTGTTAGTAGATCAGCGTTTGATATAGATGGTTTGGGAGCAAAACAGGTTGAAGCATTTTTCTATGATAATGTTTTGCCAATTAAAGAGCTACGAGATATCTTCACTCTCGAGGAGAGAGATCAGCAGAGTGTTTCGAAGCTTAAAAACCGGGATAGGTGGGGCGAAAAATCAACAGAAAAACTTTTTAATTCTATAAATAATAAGCGAAACATAAATTTACAAAAATTTATTTTTTCTTTGGGGATGCGTCATATTGGAGAACAGGTTTCTGGACTTTTGGCAAAACACTATAAAAGTTGGGATAATTTTTTTGTATCTGTTGTGGCTGCCAGTAACTATAATGACGTAGCTTTTGAAAACTTAAATGCAATTGATGGCATTGGTGGTATTATGGTAAAATCATTGATTGATACCTTTGGTAACTCAACTCACTCATTAAATATTCAAGAACTTGCCGCAGAGCTGATTATTAAAGATGCCGAGGTGACGACCAACAAAAACTCCAAAATTGGTGGAAAATTAATTGTATTTACTGGTGCGTTAGAAACTATGAGTAGAGCGGAGGCAAAGTCAAAAGCAGAGGAAATGGGGGCAAAGGTTTCAAGTGCGATATCTAAGAAAACTGATATTTTGGTTGCGGGTCTAGGTGGCGGCTCGAAGAATTTAAAAGCGATTAGTTTGGGAATAGAAGTCATTGATGAAAAGGCTTGGGTTATGTTAATTTCAATGGAGTAGAGAAAATGGCAACACGACCAGAAATTTTATATCCTTTGTTTTCGTCAACAATTTCTTTGAAGGGAATTGGAGAAGCTACATACCTAAATCTGGAAAAGGCTG
>JGI20158J14315_10000979_pt1 | contig 21335 bp, 4 predicted proteins | sample COG_08_FD_14315 | JGI IMG/M metagenome (IMG submission 14315)
GGGTCGATTTTTTTTCTCTCTTTGCGTGTTCGCTCGCTCGTTCGTTCTTTTACGCGCGGTTCTTTTTTAACTCGTTCGCGACGCGATCGATGAATTGTTCGGTCGTCGCGCCGGACGGGCCGGATAAATCTCGCGTCCCTTTACCTTCGCGGAAGAGTTTGTGCATGATGTTTCGAATGCTCGTGGTGAAATCGACCATTTTTTTGTGGTTTTCTTTCGTGTCGTGGGTGAAACTGGCGTGGTTCATGGCGCCGATGAGACCTTCGACCATGCCGAGTGGATTTAAGCTCGTTTCTTCGCCTCGTAAGCGCGCTTCGTCCATATCGGTGACCGTGCCGTGAGAAGCTTCGAATTCTTTGATGTACGTGCCGTCTGGAGCGACACCGACGAGGTTGGAGGTGATGAAACCGGGTGATTTGTGCATTTGCGCCAACTCGTCGGTCAAGACGTCGCCGTCGTAGTTGTGCGCAGCCATGCCAAAGTTCCCTTGGGTCCATTGGACCAATTTCATCGTCGCGGCGTCGGAGAGGAGATGCACTAACTCGGCGTCTTTCTCGGCGACGATCTTTTGCGCGATAAATTTCGCTTTGAAGTCGCTGTCGTAAACGTCTTTCATGATTTTCCAAAACGGTTCTTGCCATTTGAAGACGGTTTTCTTCGTGACCACGTACGGTTTTACGCCAGCTTCTAAACACCTCTCGAAGAAAAACTTGGCTAAATTGTGGACGTTATCGTACGCGTTATCGTACGTCACCACCGCGGAAATTTCGTCTTTGCACTCTCTCTCGTCCACCACAATCTCCTTCCCGGCGTCCGGCCCGTCCTTCGGGATGAACGTCGTCTTCAACGTCCCTCTCCCAACATTCTTCCATCCAGCCGCGTACTCCCCGCCCACCGCGTGTCTCTCAAACAACACCGGACCTTTATACCCCAACTCAATCCCATCGATATGAATCGTATCCCTAGAAATAGTAATCCCATTCCACCCTCTTCGCATGGCGCCGTTCGGCGACCCCCACGTCTTCTTCAACCCGAGTCGCTTCACTTGGTCCGCCGTCGGCGTAATCGTCGGCTCTTTAAATATCGCTTTCAACTTAAACCCAGCCGTAACGACGTCTTTCAACACCTGGTCGTTCGTCTCGTCCCTATTTTTCGCGCTCAAATCAAAATGTTCCCACTTTGAAGTATCCACCGCGGGCGCGATCCATTTTTCCTTGACCAGGTCCATCACGTATTTCGTCATCTCTTCGCCTGCGACGTACACCATCGGCGCGGCGACCAAGAGTTTTTTTTCAGAAGAAGACGCGTACGATCGCGCGATCACGCTCGACGCTTCTCGAAACCCAGATCGACGGCGACAACCAGTCGTAGCACTCGTCACAGTCGCAGTAAAACACCGAGAGGAAGAGGAAGAGGACACGTCGTGAGCACCGCGACGCCGAGTCCACGTTCCCGAAAACGAAGTCATCGTCGAACCGTTATTACGATTGTTGTGATTGTTGCGCGAGAGCGGCGGCGTTGTTTGCGCGAAGGCAGAAGAAGAAAAAGACGCCGACGACGATGCGACGAGGGTAACGATGCTCTTCGTCGCGTTCGTCCTCGTTTTCGATGATAACGGTGATGATGATGATGTCGTCGTGATCATCTTCGCAGAAGCAATCGCTCTTCTCGCCGCCATGATGCTCGAGAGTGATAAAAGTTGATTTTTTTTTTGCGCTTGTTTTTTATGAAAACAGAAGAGTTTTTTGAAAAAAATCGCACTTACGATTTTTTTTGCAAAACAGAGCAAAAAGCGCCATAAAACACTTTAAAAACGACCACTACACACGCACACGCTTTAAGTTTCTTTGCGCGCTTTTCGCGTTTGGAGATTTGTTCCTTTTAAAACTCAAAGTTGGGGAGAAACGACTCTCTCTGCTCTTTCTCTCTCTCTTTTTCTCTTCTTTAGCCGCGAGAAAAGGAGCACATCGCGACGAGAACACCGCGAGAAGAGCACAAATCATCATCAGAATACGGTTATATCATCACATCACGCAGAGAGAACATTTCACGCAGAAGAGAGATTTGAGTCAAAAGAAACATGGGGAAAGTGGCGAAACCGGCGCGCACTTTCGACGCGGTGCGCGTGTTCTCTCTCATCGCTTTTCTTTAAAGTCGTTTTCTTCGTTTCGTTCTTCTTTTTTCTTCTCTCTCTGACGGCGTTTTCTCTCTCTCTCTCTCTTGAAACACAACGAACAGTCCCCGCGAATGTCGGCGTTGATTGCGAAAATCTTGTCGTACACAACAACCGACGACAAAAACGCGTTGACGACTTTGGACGAGAAGGACATGGGGGGAGAAGAAGAAGAACGTCATGTTCACGATCGCGTCGTCGATATCTCGAGCGCAATCGCGGACGATTTGAGCCCGCAATTCGTTTGGCACTTGGGGAAAGGCGAGTTTTTACACTGGGTGGATGTGTTTAACGCGTTTGACTCGTATTTGTCAAACGCGACGAGTGGTTTTACGACTACGACGGCGAAAAAGGATTCAAAAACGCATTTTTCGGCAACGAGGATAGCGCACGAAGCGGCGCCGAATTACATCTCCAAGACAGACGTGTGCTCGTTTTTGATCGCGTGCGGGGAAGGAGCGAGAGGCGGGGATGGCGGAAGCGGTGAAAATGCCGAGGAGGGCGTAGACGACGACTCGCGACAAAGACGAGAACGACGAAAAAGGGATTCGATGAAAAGGAAGAAGACGTTGCTGTGGATTTTGCGATGTACGCGCGCAATTTTAGACGAGTGCTGGAATAAGCACGTGTACAATTCGTTGGAACAATTGACGAAGCTTTTACATCACGAAGATTTTGAAGTCGCGTACGAAGCGCTGCTGACGATTCACTCGGTTGCGAAGAAAACGCCCGGCACAAGAGTGAATAGGTTTGTGCCGTGCGATGGGTTGACGATGCGGTTGTTAATTTTGGCGAGAATGAACGATTACGATGAGAATGAGAACAAGCAGAAGAACGAGAAAAGAACAGAGGTGCAAAACTCATTTCCAGATTTGAAAGTTGATTTCCTATTCGGCGTGGATAACGAAGACGGCATTCAGGACGGTCAATCTTCTGTATTCGACGTCTTAGACGAATCCAATGTCTCGCGCATGTACGAAATCGTCGAGAGTATCGAGGAAGGAGGTGAAGTAGATAGTAGCAAACCCGAAAATGCCGTTGAAGCGGTCATAGATAGCCGACTCCGCGTCCAAGAAGAAGGGTTCAATAAACGGACTAAACTTCAAGAAGAAGTGTTTGAGAAGCTCTGGACTCTTCGATGGTCGTCGTTTGCAGCGAGAGATGCGCAAACAAACACGCACTACCTAAAAGACGCGCGAGTAAACGTCGCAAACCTCGCACTGGCGACTCTACTGCAATTCGGCGATTCAACGGAAGATGTTTCGTATGATTGCAACTACACTCCCACGAAAAAGCCGATTCCGTCACAGGAGATGAGGCGACTGGTTTTTCAGACGTCAACGATGCAAGAAAAGGCTTCGGAACTCGTTCAACAACTCGACGATAGAATAACAAACATTAAGAAAAACACACACAACAGTAATAGCGAGCCGCCGCTGCCGTCTTTAGGAAGAGGAAGAGGAGAAGACGCGGGGAGTGATTTTAGTACCGACGCGTCAGTAGCTGCATGGGCAATTTCGGCTCTTGTAAACGAACGAGATACATCTTCCGCAGCCGTGGAAGTTTTGCGCACGCACAAGTCTGCAACGATCTTGGAGAATTTATTCACTATTTCAGTGGAAAAACTTGTGAACGCGCCAGACCTTTCGAAGAAATATTTCGATACGGCAACGGACTCTCCAGAAGAGAGAGGAAGAGGAAAGAAGTCGACTAAGAAAAACACGGGAACAGAAGAAAGTTTTCGGTATTTTGACATTTCAAACAGCGAAAGCATAGAAGCATCTACCCTTGCCGAAGCAGCTTTCGCACTTCTCGCGAATCTTAGCACGATTGCGACAGGCTGCAACGTATTACGCGATGCAAACGCGCTCGAACCGCTCTTGAAGTTGTTCGAGCACGAACGCAGCGACCATATACCTTTCGTAGCTATATTTGCGCATTCGCTAGAAATGATATTAGATTATAACGCGGATTCGAATAGAATATTTCGTGAGTCCGGCGGCGTTGCGTTACTGTGCTTGAGGCTACGCCAAGAAATTGAAACGTCTCTGAAGGAATACGACAAGATTTGCGAATCACTCAGAAGCGCGGGCGCTTCGATGAAAAATAGAGAGAATAAGAACGATGCAAAGTTATTGTCTGTCGCTAATACTGATTCACATGCGGCGCCAGGTTCTGGCTCAAAGCGCAAGAAGTCGCACGTCACGTCAGTAGATGATGACAAAGAAAGTACTCCATCACAAAGACGGAAATCTGGCGACGGCACCAGCGTGGATATTGTTGAGAAAGCCACAAAGGGAGAAGGCCTAACAGCGAATGATGTCGTTCTACCGAGTTACGTCGCCTATAGCCGCCGCGTGTTGATAAAAGCGTTAACACGTGCCTTGGCGTTTGCAATATTCGGTCCAACGGTTCCTCAGGATGCTTACGCAGCTGGTCTTGATGGTCCCAATGGGCTCAACAAAGCTATGCGTCTGGTTTTTGATAACGCTCAGAAATTTGGGGGAAGTGGCGTGACAACATTCGCTTCTTTAGTAACCGATTACCTCAACCACGATCCAACGTGCTACGTCAAACTCGAAAGTGCGGGAGTTTTTGATGCTTTATTTAGCGCGTTAGAAAATGAATCCATCGCGAATAACTCAAAAGTTTTGTGCGTTGCGCCTCAAGTCATATCGGCAACGTGTCTGCACAAAGATGGGAAGAAGAAAGTAATCAAGCGGGGCATACTGTCAAAGGTCATGTGTCCAGCTTTCACGAAGCAAATTTATCAAAAAGCTTTGAGTGCCCCAGACGTAGCCACCGCGATCGGAACGAACATAGATGAGTTATTAAGACACGTGCCTGATCTTCGCAAGGACGGCGTAGAAATGCTCTACAAAATTTTTGACGAGATCCGGAAAACGTGCGAAAAGCGCTGCGAATACTGCAAAAAATCACCTCATGCATCAAAATCACCGGTGAGCGCTTGGCGAACGTGTCTTGCCGTTCCAAAAGATGATACCAAAGGTGAAGCCAAAGGTGAAGATGCGGAGATTAGAGTCATTGAGCTGTGTTCGGAATGCGATATTCGCAAAAAGCCCGAGGAAATGGCCAAGCGCGGATGGCTCATACTGCCACCTTTACCAGATTTAAACTCAGATGACAAAAATAATGCGGAGTCAGGAAATAACTCTTCGTTACATAGATATCATCATAACGAGCGCAATAAAGCAGTAGTAGCGCGTGGAAAATTTCTTCACGACCTCATTCTGCATGCGACGCGTCTCTTGGAAGGTATCGTGCAGACAAATGAGCTCGTCCATCGTTTTTTAGCGTACAGACCAAATTCCAACTCACAAAGTATATTCGAGTCGAATTTGAGCGGAGTTGAAGTACTTACTAAAATTTTTGTCTCGAATAATCTGCCAAATATGTTTCCAACATCGGTTGCTGGGAATAACTTTTCGAGTTTACTGCGTAAATTGGCATTAAGAGTCCCAGAGGATTTCTGTTCTGCCTTTGATGCGGCGTTGAATTATGTTTTGATAGATTTTGAAGCGAGAAATAAAGACTTCAATGAGTCCGGACTGAGTGAAATGTCTAAGTTGGGGGAAGTCGATAGCGAATGCAGAACTGATCGCTTTCGCGAAATGAATTCCATTTGTAAACGTTTGGAGAATGCCACAAACTTCTTTTCGACGATGATCCGAACGTTTCCAGTAGCTTTGGGCTCCTTTTATCAAAGGCTTCTCGATCTTTGTCGCGCTCACGGTGGCGCACTCTCTTCCATCGACTTTTTAAGGGGTCACTTAATTCTAGTGGACGGAGAAGTTAAATACGACGATTCTACAAGCATTGCGGCGTTTCGGAACGCCGAAACGGCTCGATGGACGCGGGAATCGTTCCAGCGGCTTAAAGGAGCCATTGTCAGTGCATTTGTCATCATAGCACGACCGGCACCCGCGACTCCTTCTTGGGTGCGTTTAAGTAGAGAGAAATCTAAAGTATACGAGAGGACACAATGGACCTCCGTGGCAACAATTTTGTTGCAAATAGAAGACATAATGTTTCAGAGCTACGAAGAAATCGCGAAAGTGAAAAGAGATGTTCGCCAATACATCGATAAGAGACAAAATTTGCAGTTGGGTGATGGTGATAACTTTCCATGCACTTCTCTGTTCATATTCAGCGAAATTGAAGAATATGTACGCGTAGTTACCTCCGTTCTCGGATACTCTACTGAGCGCCGAGATAAGAGCCGTCGAGCCTTTGCCCCGGCAATCGTTCTCGCACGAAAATATGGCATCATTGATCTTATTTCGCGCGCTATTCTACCTGAAGTTATAGAACTCGGAGTTTTATTAACACGTGTTTCTGTCACGGAAACAGAAATCGTAAAGGCGCCGCCGAACGGGCAGATTGTGGATGCGTGTCTGCATAGCGCAAATATCTGCATCTCTACCATAATTTCTTTCTTTGAGAAATTATCGAACCTCCAAGCGTTTCCAACAATGATTACTAGATGTGAATTATATACAGCGGCATCTATTCCGATAACAGTGGACTGGGAATTATTGCTTAGTAGACTTGGAGAGCTCGGCGATGAAAGCGACGGCTCCAAGAACAAATCGAACAAATCGAAAAAGCAGAAAAGACATAAGATTGATTTTGAAAATGCAAACGACTGCGATTATTGGGTGAAAGAGCTCGAGAATCGCATGATGCAAGACGGCTGGAATATTCTTGGCCGCTCTTTCCGGGCGGCATACACAACGGAGGAAGTCTCTAAGCGATTGGGAAAATGCAAGATGCCTGAAGATTTGGGTGTTTCTTTGCACGAAGAGTGCGCTCACGTCGCATTTACAATTGAACGTGCTATATCTCGCGAATTTAATGTAAACGAAGATGGAAAAATTGATGCTATTCAGCCCCAGCTCTCATCGGTGCTTTACGCGAAAGATGTGCTCGTCAGAATCTTCAGAATACTCGCGCGATGCTTTCGCGGAACGCAGCAGGGTGGAACAGGATTCTACGAACGAGGATTGTGCGAATGTATCGAACACAACGATATAGCTAAGTATTTGGACGAAGGAGAAGACAGACAGAGGGAGCAGTCCTTGCTCCGCGATAAAGCTATTAATGATGTGGAAATTTCGCCGGAAACGTTGCAGCTCATCGTAGAGATGGGTTTCTCGGCGCGTGCTGCTCAAATGGCGGTAATGCGACTACGCGAAAGAAGTCGCACCGAAGAAATCAACGCGGAAACAATCGCTGAATATTTGCTTGCGCACCCGGAGATACAGGAAGAAGCAAACAAACATCAAAACTCGAGTAATGCTGCAACTGATGCATCCGATGGTAAAAATGACAAAGTGGCAAAATCAAAGAAAAAGATAGGTTCTCCAAAAATGAGGAAAGACTCTTCATCTGGCGAAGACGATTCGCTCTCTAAGCCTTTGGAGGAGCGTCTGAGAGAGCGAGTTCCAGAACTCACTGAATCTCTGTGGAAAATTCTTTGGCTAAAGACACATAGTGTGGCACTTGTAAAATCGAACATCGAAGTTTCAGCGAAGGATGAACAAGAATGTGAGGACGACTCTGCTTTGCTCTTTGAATTTGTCGAAGTGGTTTGCGATGCCTTCCTCCTCGATGTAAACGAAGCGAAAATAAACGACATCCGTCGCAAGTCTGTCGCTAAAATTATCATGAAGTCACCATTTAAAGGGTTTCCAGAAGCGCACGTCACGAACGAATTGCTCAGTAAGTACCTTGAAGCGTCACCTGCGAAAGAGTTGGGTAAGTTAGGTATACCACTGTATAATGATGTGTTGATAGATGCGATTGTTGGGATCCAACAACAAGCCATGTTGCTGCTTTGCTCGCGAGATTCAAACTTTCGAGAAATTTTCCAAGAGATGAATGGATTGGCAGTTGAAGACTACTTGAAAAGAATCGAGATACTTGTGGAGCACTCGCACGTTTCACTTTCAGGTCGCGAAAAAGCAACCAATATCGTTGCCGCATCACCTTTGTGTCGCTTTCGGAAGATTGCTCAAACGACCATAATGGTTCTACACATGTACGCTCAGTGGCTACCGGCAGAAAGTGGTATGCCCTCTCCACTAAATGGACCATTTTCTGATGCTAGCTCTCTTGGTGGCAATGTTAGCGCGTTTGCGAAAGAGATAGGTATAATCGGCGGCCGACCGTTTGGTTCTGTCGCCAAAGCTGAGCAAAAACGCATCATCGAGTCGCTCGATGCCATACTTCGATTTTATGCGTGGGCGCAATCGCCGAATGTCTATGAAAAACAGATGTATTCGCCGCCGACTATCAGTCCTTGTATTCCCACGGTTTTTGTCGATAGCGATGCTGCGATTGAAGCGACGAGGTGTCCTCTTACGAGAAAAAAATTGCACGAAATTCGTCAACCCGTACGATTAAAGGATAAAACGTACGAAAAGAGCGCGTTGCTTCATAAATATAATCTATGGTGTGCAATATCTGGGAGTTCAACTCTCGAAAGCTACGATCACGTGCGTCTCCTTGGCAAGGATATTCCAAACGATCACAAGGGCCCTTTTAAGACACCAGACGGAGAAACGCACGACAAGGTCGAAGTAGAAAAAGCACTCGTGACTTGCGATATCGAAGCTGCAAACTTCAAGGCCAAGTTTTACAGTAAGGTGCCTAATGCCAATAACCCAGGTACATGCGCTCCTCAGATTCAAGCCGCGTTGACACTGTTGGAGCATTTTACAAAATCCTATGAAAACGTGACAACTTGGCTCAGTAATAATAAGCGCAAAGAAGCACCAAATATACTTCTACCCAAATTGTGGGGATGCGAAGTTTTGATGCTGCTGAGATCGCTCCCGCAACACTCGTTCATTGCGTTCACCAACTTGCTAGCATCGATATTTCGCCATGTCGCAGAGGACCCAAACACGCTGCGCTACGCCATGGAATGCGAAATAAAAAAATCGCTTGAGGCTGCATTCCATTCAAGCGATGGCGGTATGGTATCGGCATCCGTATTTCTGACCTTAATGTCTCCGGTGATGGCTCGAGATGTGCACACTTTCTTCGTTGCTTTAGAAAAGTGTGCATATTGCGTACCGGTGCCAAATCCAAAAGAGAATAAAAAAGGTGAATTGCTCATTCTTCCGCGTTTTGAAACAGAGAAGAAAAATGTGAACGAATTGGGGACGGACGTGTCAAAAAACACAAAGGTAGAAAAAATCGACCGAGAATCGAACGAAGGAGATAGAATTCCACCGCCGTCAAAATCGTTTGTTCAGCTTGTCCGTACACTCCTCAAGGTCGTCAAGGGAAACACTGTGGCTGATTTAAAGCTTGCCTTTGCAGATGGCCCGGTACCGGCACCGGAAACTCTCACCACGCCGAATTCTTCAAACCTGGTCCCACTGTTTCACACTCACGATCGCTACGAAGAGCCGTACGGCCGATCAACGGATATCCATGCCATCGCAAAGGTTAAATTTGCTTTGAGACTTCTGTCAGAGTTCATAGAAGTACACGCTGCTGCTGGTGCGGTCCTCGTAGAGCTCGATAAAAGTGATGCGTCTGTTGGAGGGGTTTTGACGCACACGTTTTGCAGATTGATCTCAAAGGAGACGACTTCTTGGAATGAGAAATTAACTGCGCTGGGAATACACGAGCCGCCAACGTGTCCAGAGCAGATTCCTTCCGGCATAAACGGTTATAAAAACAATAGTTTCCCGGCTTGGCAAGGAGCAGAACGTGCGGCGCATTTTCTAGCGACGTGTACGATTCGCGTTCCGGGCTGTCGAGAGTTATTCTTCTCAATGGTTGCTCAATTACTTCAGAATGATTTTACTGTAGTTTCCGGCTCGTACAAGTCGCAGAGTAGTAATGCGCGATACCAAGGACATCTTCGCGCTGCTCTGGATATTCTCGCGACGATTGTGGCGCATTGCATGCCTTCGCGATCAGAATCTATAAGGGACATATCGAATAAACTCTCTTCTGCCAATTTTCAAAATGGCGAAACACTCGCTGCAATGCACCGCCACAAAATTCTTCCGTTGCTTTTGAAATCTGTAGAGAATCACTGCGTTGATGAACTGCAAGGCGGCAATCGCCCTGAGCTCGGTATTCTAGACGCAACACTTACCGTCATAGATAAATTATCGAATGTGTACGAAAAAATGTCGAAGGAAATCCCCGCATCTGGAGATCAAGATAAGGGGCGGAATGGTCAGCGTCACCTCGAACAAAGTCTTATCGCTGTGATCGATGCGGTGCTGCGCGAAGATGATGAGAATGAGAATAGCTATAACGAGGAGGAAGAGGATGCTATGCTCGCAGATGAAGAAGCTATGATGGAAGACATGCGCGCAATGGAAGATGCGGAGCTAGAAGAAGCAATTTACGAGGACATGACGACAAGTGACGATGACGACGATGCCGGTGATGGAGAAGCAGGTTTCGAAGTAGGATCGGAATCTGACGATGCTTCAAGTGACTTAATCATCGATGGAGATGACTCTGATGATGGTGAAAACGGCACCGACGATGATGATGCAGGAGATGAAGAGGACGATGGCGAAGATCACCTAGACGACTACAGTGATGATGAACTCGATCCCGAGGACGAGAGAGAGATGGAGAGGCTTGTAGAGCGCGGTATGATCGATGAATATGCCCGAGAAGATGGAGAAAGCTTGGTTCCAATCGGACTAGCCGAAAGTGATGGAGATGATGCTACCTCCGCAGATGATCCTGAAGATGGTTATACAGATGAAGAAGGAGAGGAAGATGACGAGGAGACGGAAGAGGATGAAGAAGGTGATTTTGAAAATCCGAACAGTTTTATCGATGAGGAGAACGTTGCGATCGGTCCAAATGGCGAGGAAGTGATGAGTCGCGATCAAAGTGGCGCAAATATTGCGCGTATTGGTGGCTCTGTGCGTGATACTAACCGTGATGTGGGCGTTTCTTTTCTTGATGACGCAGTGTTTGTACGCAATCCCGGCGGCGCGTTCAGAAGAGGTGGGGGTTCATTTCGCGGGGAAGCTGCTGATCCATTTTTGGCTGAGCAGTTTCAAGGTCCCCGCATGACGATAAATGAGGTGGTCCATCGAGCTCATGAATACGGAGCTAATGAAAGGGGGAGGAGAGAGAGAGAAGGGGAGGAAGCAGAAGAGGAGGAGGAAGATGAAGAAATATTCGTTGGCAACGAGGATGATAGCGAATTGGCTGACGATGACAGCGGATTTCACAGCGATATCGAATTATCCTTAGACACTGGTTTTGGCCGTGTCATGCGAAGAAGAGAGCGAGAAGGGGATGGCAATAACAACCGATCGAGTCCTACTAACTCTTTAGACGTTGGTTTAGAGTTAGAGTTAGAGACTTACGCGGATTTGGAACCGACCGGGCTTCCGGAAAATCCCATTCAGCAGATGAACGTATTCGAACTTACGGTTGAAGATCTTCGTCGTCTTGCGAATGGAGAGTTTACTCGACGAGAACGAGAAGCCTCTTCGTTTGGTGGTCCCCGTCGTGAAGACACGGGTACGGCGTACATTGCGAATATGGATGGTGGACGAAATATTCGAGCGAGACTCAGATCGCGATTCGGCGAACGATACCTTTGCGAATGCGAGGATGCACAAGGAATGGGGATATCGAGAAGACATCTACCGTCACGGCGGGCATTTCCTGATGCGCATCCTCTCGTAGTAAGAGATGATTGTCCTAATGTTACCTCATACGCCATTGAGATGAGATGTGCTGCAGATGGTGCCACGTCGAGCGTTCCGCCTATTGCCCAGTCGATTTGTGTTAGAACTAGAGTAGATGATATGCCGAATGATGCTTACATTCGCTGGTCTGCTCAAATGATTCGTGAACACAATGTAACGACGGGTCCAGATGGTCAGCGGTATTGGCAACAAATGCATTTACGTGTCAACAGTTCCAATACAGATGAATTTGCACATCGATCGGCAAATATGCCAACGCCTATCGCGGACGCACCTCCAGATGTTGTGAATAGAATGCGAGATGTTTTGCGAACATTGTCCAGTGATTTTGCGAGATTTGCTCGATCATCAGGAAACCCCATGCTTCAAGGTGCTTCTTCAAGTCCAGATAATCTTGATTCGTTTGATCCCTACGGCTTTGTTGATATTAATGGCGAGCCATATCTGACCAGGAATCAAATACTGTCCCCCGAGGCTGGCGGCGCGTCTAGAGGTGAAAGGCACCAAGAAGATATGGGCAGAATTAACGTCGATTTTGATGGCACCGGAAACGATCTTTTATCTATGAGTGGTGTGTTGATATATTGTGGAAATCTTGTTCTGAACGGCGACGTCGATCAAGACGCTCTTGGAGAAACGGCGATATCTCCTGAACCTGCTTGGGATTTGAGTGGTTTACGCGCAAGACGACATGCCTGGACGGATTCAGCGAGGTCAATTCTAGGAAACGGATCAACCGCGCTGGCACCAAATGCCCCGTTGACTAGAAGTGAGAGAAACTTGGTTTCAACGTCGATTGTAACGGTCTTAAGAGCGCTTACTAATGAAGGCTTGCGCACGAGCGAACAACAGCAACAACAACAACAGAGGAGAAGTGTAGAGCGAGATAAAAAAAAGGGAAAGGAAAGCACGGACAAAACACCGAGAGAGACGGAGAAGGGGAAAAGCGGCGGATCATCTCCTATCGGCAGTATGGAAAAAGAGGAAGCACTCAAAAAAGATGATACTGCTCATTCTAATACTGAAAACGGTGAGGTAGATCTCTCCATTTTCAATGACGACGCTTCTTGGATACCGGAAGCGATGGAAAAGCTCTCCCTCGAATCACCGGATCAAGCATCGTTGAACGCTTTGCCAGAGAATATAAAAACCGAGCTTTTACGTTATAACGTAATTGTGAAACGTTTAAATGAATCGCCTCCGAAAGAGTTGCATCAAACGCGGAATTTTGATGAGGTGGATGCGACGTTTTTAGCAGCCTTGCCGCCAGACATTCAAAAAGATGCGCTCTCTCAGGCAAAATCTATACTTGAATCTGCGAGATCGTCGATGTTGCTGAATAGAAAGCGAGCAATTGAGTCGAAAAAAGTGGCGCTAGACCGCGCTGAGAAACAAAAGAAAGAGGAGCTGCTAAAAGAAAAAAACGAGGAAAAATGGGCACAGTCAAAAGAAGCCTTGGATATTGCAAAGAGGACCTTGAAAATCACTCCGTATCGAGTTGAGATGCCCGATTTGACCAAAGAAGATGCGCGATGCCTTTTAATCTGCGAAAACTTATGCAGAAGGTTTCAAAAAGAGTCCTACCAACGCGCGCTTTTGAGTTTATCGACGTTTGCTGTGTGCAGAGATACATTCATAACAGAAATATGGTCGATGATTGACCCTGTTTTATGCCAATCAGATACGTCCTTGTCGGTCCTTCGACAATTAGATGTGAAGATGGATCGATATGGATTTGTTCACAGCGAAGCTCGCGCTCGACGGGCTCTTGCTACAATGCACTGGCTCACACAACACCAGGGGAAGTTTAGTAGTCGGCTACCTTCGATTTCTGCGACGACGGTGTGTGGTTCACCCATGGGTATTACTGTCTTTGAACGTCTTTTGGAATCTCTCAGTAGTCCGGTGGCTCTCAAACACCCGGGATCTATGCTAGCGAATCAGCTCTTGATCTTGAACGAATCTTTTCGCGCGACAAAGATATCGAAGATCAAAGGTCGTGCCAGTGAAAAACATCTCGATGAGAACGTAAACCAGGCTAGATTGACGTTTGACAAATTGAAACCCCATCAACTCGAACCGCTGGCGAAACTTTTGGACGCGCTCTCTTTCATCAACCAAGGTCGCTTCGGTAATGCCGTTCTTTCTCACGTCTATTCACTGATGCGTCACTTTGCGACGGCTTCTCAGAAGCAAGCGAGTGTATTGACGGTTGCGCTACTCAAACAAGCAAAGATATCGAGAGTCTTTGCGGAGACGCAATTAAACTTATGCTCGACAGGTAATACTGATACGCATATGTTACACGCTGGGTGCGATTCAATCCTTCGAGTCGTGCGAGCGCTCGCGCAGCTGACAAAGCAGCGCGCGCAGGGCGCGAAGTCGGATAAGAGTAATTCTGGGCGACGGGTAGTGCCAGATACTTTTGCGGGAGCATCCCCCATGGATGCCTCCCAAAAGCCTTCAACGATGAAAGTTGGTGAAGAATCAAAGGATGAAGAAGCGCCGGGTGAAAACGCACTTTTAGAGCTTTCCGAAGCTATGAAACCGGCGTGGAAAGCGCTCTCTACTGCCGCGCAAAAAGTTGAGGCACTCGTCACGCCACACAAGCCTGGTGCTGCTCCTCCGCCAGCTCCACTCGCTATAACAGCGATGCTTCCAGCAGTGGAGGCGTATTTTGCCCTTGCCGATGCGCTGGCGCCAGATCAGCTCGAGGAAGTCTCTAAAAAGATGGCAGAGAAGCAACAAGAACGAGATGAAGTGGCATCTCCGGGAAATGCCGACCAGACAATGAATGCGACGAGCGCTGCTGCTGTCAATAGAACCGCAAATAACACGCCGATGAAATTGTCCCAACCCTCTCGAGCGTCAACTCCTGGTTTACTTCGTGCGTCCAGCGTCAAGTTCACTTCTAATCTTGGATTAGATGCATTACTCGAAAATACCACCATAGCAGAAGAGCTGAAATCAAGACTATCCACCGAAGCTTGGAAGTTTGCCGAGAGGCATCGTGGCGTCATAAACGCACTACTTCGACGGAACCCGCAATTACTGACGACGTCTTTGAAAACTTTACTCCGAACGCCAGCATTGGTGGATTTTGATGTTAAACGGGCACACATTCAACTCAAACTAAAAAAGGAGAAGGAAAAATACGTCTCCCGTGGAACATCAAAGCTCAAAATTCGCAGATCGCATCTATTAGAGGATTCATACAATCAACTGCGGGCGCGAACGCACGAAGAAATGAAAGGTCGCATGCAAATCGTCTTTGCGGGTGAAGAAGGGATCGATGCGGGCGGTTTAACGAGAGAATGGTATCAAATCCTCGCGCGAGAAATCTTCAATCCCGATTGGGGTCTGTTCCAACTCGCTCCGAGCGGCGAAGCGTGCTACGAGCCAAACAAGCATTCCTCGATTAATCCGGAACATTTAAGCTATTTCCGTTTCGTCGGTCGATTAATTGGTAAAGCTTTGTTCGACGGGGTATTACTCGACGCGTATTTCACGCGACCAATTTATAAGCATCTCCTTGGGCAACCGTTGACGTTTGAGGATATGGAAGGCGTCGATCCAGACTACTACAAAAATATCAAATGGATGCTTGATAACGATATCGAGGGTGTTTTGGATTTGAACTTCAGCGACACGCAGAATTTTTTCGGGGAAACGAAGACAGTGGACTTGATTAAAAACGGGCGAAACGTTTCGGTGACAAATGTAAATAAGCTCGACTACGTCAACTTGATTACGGCATTCCGAATGACGGACGCAGTCAAAGATCAACTCGAGGCATTCATAGAAGGATTCACTAAAGTAGTTGATCGCGATGTTATCGGTGTTTTAAACGCCAGTGAGCTCGAACTTCTCATTTCCGGTACGCCCGATATTGACTTGGACGATTTAAAGGTGAATACGGAATACCACGGTGGTTATACGGCTACGAGTCCGCAAATTCGCTGGTTTTGGGAAATCGTGCGCGAGATGAATGTTGAAGATCGCGCGCGCTTGCTGATGTTTTGTACCGGTACGTCTAAAGTTCCACTCGATGGCTTTGAGAAGTTGCGCGGTATGAGTGGTTTACAAAAATTTCAAATACACAAAGCGCAGGCAAACGACCCGAATCAATTGTGCACGGCGCACACATGTTTCAACCAATTGGACTTGATTGCCTACGATACCAAGGAGGAATTAAAAGAAAGATTACTCTATTCTATACGCGAAGGAAGTCAAGGTTTTGGTTTTGCCTAGTTCAGTTTGTAAACAAGGTGATGAATAAAACAATACGCGGTGCTTCATTAACATTCGTAATATACAAATTATTAATACCTCTTTTTACAACGCGAGTTTTCGCTTGATGTTTGAATCTTCCTCTGTTTCTTTTTTCGCAAACTTGCGCTGAAGTGCATCAAAAGGCGCCCGTCTTGCTCGACCGGCTGAATTCAAAATGGCACTATTCTCGTCCTCATTCAAACGCCCGTCCTCCGTAGGATGCGCTTTCTTTTTTGCCGAGTGTGAAAGATATCCTTTATCCACGTTCAATTTCCACTCCTTTTTATCTCCGGCTGACAAACTTACGACAAATTCAAACTCATTGAATTCTTCGTCGCTCTTATTCTTTTTGTTCTTTTCCTCCAAAAGTGTTGACGATGTCGCGACCACCGCGCAGTTGGCATCTCGAAGCAACTCATACGCTTCAGCTCGCAACGCGCTCGATTCCATTTGACTCAAATTGTCTCTCACGATAACCAACGTCGCTTCTCTGGCCACCGCTCTGGCCACCGCAACCGCGACGCGTTCGCTTCTAGTGAGCACATTGTTCCAACCCGTCACTCGGCATTCTTGGATTGCCTCACTTGAACAAAAACGCCCGAGCCCAAGTCGCTCAAGAATTGGAAAGACAAACAATTCATCATCTGGAGTGTTAACGGAAACATCGTTGCCAAGTAGCGTTTCGCCATCCCTGGGGAAATTCGGGTATTTTGGCACCACTGCAATATTTTGTCTTCTTTTCAAGAGTAGAGAGAACGTGGTGTCGTCTCCATCGCGGATCATCTTTGCACCGGCAGTGCTACCATCCCTGCTCTCCTTTTCCGTATCGATCTCGACGTATTCTGTGCTAGGATATCCTTCACGATCGTACGAAAAGTCATCCGTAAACAGCCCGTTGGAGCAAATACCAGTATTAAATCGAGAAACGATGGAACCAGTGCCAGCGGAATGCAATCCACAAAACGCTCGCAGCAAAGTTGTTTTGCCGCAACCCGGTGGTCCAGATATGCAACACAACTCTCCAGCGTTGAGTTCGAAATCTAAGGATTCTACCAATGGTCTTGCTCTTGTTTTTACACTATTCGCGCTTACGTACGACGCGTCTTCGTACAACGTCAACTTTTCACACTCCAAGATTGGTTTTTGCGCCCAGTTGATTTCGCCATCATCCTCTCGCCGATACACGATGTCGCCGTGAGTGAATTTGTGCACATCTCGCGCTTCAACGACCGCTTGAAGCTTTAATACGTTCGCGCAATGTGTCTCCGCGGCATCTAAAACGACCGATCCAAATCTTCCTTCGCCATCCGCGCTCGAGAAGAATAGTTCTTCGAGCTTCACGAAGGCGTTGTGGGTGGATGTAATCGCAGCAACGCAAGCTTGACCAATACCAAACGGTTTCTCAGATTTAGCAGTCAATAGGACGCTCGCAATAATAGTCCAATTGTTGATGAAAGCACCGAGCGCGATAGATTTTGATCCAGAGAAATACGTATCCACGCAGCGCCGCTTGACGAGCTCGAGTGCATTTTTGACGTTTGGGAAGAGCGCCAGGGACGTCGCGTTCAGTTTCGCCCGAGACGAGGAGACAGAGGAGGAGGAAGAGGATACCAAAGATAATCCATCATCAAACCCGTCTTCTTCTAACGCGTACGGTGCACTCAGGGCCCTCGCATCTCTCAACGCCACCGCAACGGTTTCCCTCGCCTTCTTCGCGACGAATTCTCCTCCTCCGCCTCCTTCGCTCCTTTTCCCTCGCATTTTCTCACTTCTCTTCTTCACCCTCGCGGTGGCAAACGCGAATGCCAGCGCCATCAAACACTTCTCTCTGCCAAAATGCATGTTCAAGACTCTCCCATGGTACGCCAAAGCTAACATCGACTCAATCAATCCAAAACCAGCATAACACGCGCGTTCGCACGCCATTGGTATCCCAAACGCCACGATATCTTCCGCTTCCATCAATACTCTCAAGAGCATCATCGTCACATCGCTCTCCGCGTTATTATTATTATTATTATTATTATTATTATTATTATTATTACTCCTCTTTACTTTCCCGCAATCGTCGTCGTCGTCATCAAAAATAGACTCTAAATCTAACAATCTCCTCCGTTCGAACAACTTCCTCGCCGTCGCCTCCGTCGCGCGCTCCACCAACCTTCGCTCCACGTCGACTTTCACGTACCCGGCCGAAGTCGCCAGCGGTCTCGACAAAAGACCAAAATATAAAAAATGTTCTAAAATAGGTCGTATCGCGTCCGCGTGTCTCCCAACTGCGATCGACGTCCACGCTTGGCTCGATTTCTTGAACGTCTCCGTGCTCGCTTTTTGCGTCGAAAGTTCCAAGAGCGCGAACAAGAGCATCCGCGAGCGCAATTTCGTTTTCTTCGAATTTGGTGTTGACTTTTTCTCTTCTTTGTCTTCGTGCAAACACAAACGCATCAACGCGCGCAGGTGTTTTGTTTTCTCCAGAACTTCGTTCAGAGAATCGCGGCACATTAAATGCGGGTTGAAAATGACTTTCGAGGAGGAGGAGAGCGACGCCGACGACGACCAAAAGCGTTGCCACTTTCCCATTTTTCCAATCGATTTTGAATTTTCAAAGTCCTCATCATCTTTTAAAGAGGAGGAGGACATTTCTCTCTCTCCTCTGCGAGAAAGAAAAAGAAAAAGAAGAAGCAAGGTTTTGCGTGCTTCGAGATGATCGAAACGAAAATCTGCCTTTGACGCGTTCAAGTTGTTGTCGTTGTTGTTCTCAGGTATTCGAAAAGCGTACTTTGGTGTGCAGAAATAGAGCAGCTCTTTCGAACAATTTTTTTCTTTTTTTTTAATTTGCTTCGTCCTACAGTTTTATTCATTATTACTCTACTACTTAAAAGCTTATTTACTCTCTCTCTCTCTCTCTCTCTTCATTTCCCTCTCCTCTTCCTCGATCGAATTCTTCGATCACTCTATTAGTCGTCCTCTTCTGGACTCATATTCTCAACCTCCCCGGGGTTCCCGTCTCGGTTTTTCTTCCTCAACCCGCTGACGACGTCGTCGATTCTCAACAACATGCACGCGCTTTCCACGGCGGTTTTCAACGATTGCGCCTTGACTTCGTACGGTTCCCAAACGCCCAAGGCTTTCATATCGACGATGGTTCCTTTTTCACCGTCGATACCAAACGTGGAGTTTTCTCCGTCTGGAGATTCCGCGTGTTTCGCGCGCAGTTTGGTTAAGGTTCGGATGACGTTCGCGCCGCAGTTTTGCGCCAACGTTCGCGGGATCACCTCCAACGCCGTGCCGATGGCGCGAAAAGGGAGTTGTTCCGCCCCTTGGACAGTATCTGCAAACTTGGAGAGTTCTCTAGAGATGGCCATTTCGACCGCACCACCGCCTGGGAGTAAGCGAGGGTCTTTTAAGATGTTTCGGGCGACACCCATGGCGTCGATTAAGTTACGCTCCACTTCGTTCAAGACGTCTTTCGAGGCGCCTCTCAAGACAATCGTGCATGCTTTCGGTTCATCGCAATCGACGATGAACGTGAAGTATTCGTCGCCAATTTTCTCGACGTTGAATAACCCGGCACCGGTACCGATATCGGATTCTTGCAACTCTTCCAGTCTGTGGATGATGGTCGCGCCCGTCGCTCGGGCGATGCGATTGTTATCCGTTTTTCTCACGCGTCGAATCGCAGTCACGTTTGCCTTGGCCAAGTAATGGCAGCACAAATCCGAGACGCCTTTCTCGGTAATCACCACGTCCGGTTTAAACGAACAAATGATATCGCACTGCTGTTTGATCCAATCTTCTTCCATTTTCAAAAGCACTTCCCAATCTTCCTCCTTCGTAATCTCCACGTTCGTTTGGTTTTCGCCTTTCTTATATTCTAAAGTGCAATCGAGCAACAAAATTCTCGGTTTCTCAATCTTCCTTAACATCCTACCCGGTAAACACACGTCTTTATTCATCATGACACCTTTCAAAACGGTGGAATCTTCGATTGCCCCACCGGGAATCTTTTCCACTTTCGCGAACTTTTTAATATCAATCTCCGCCGACTTGCCGTCCGGGCCTACGGTCTTCACCGTTTGCACCGCGTCCAAGGCCAAATTCGGCACCAAATCCCCTAACCTCGCGGTAAACTTCGTCCCCACGCTCGACCTCACAATCTTCAACAACTCTTCTCTGTTCTCCACGTCCAACGGAAACGCAATTTTCGCGTCGATAATCTCCACCGCTTTCTCCAACGCCTTTGAAAACGCTCTCGCGATAACCGTCGGGTGCACGTCTTTCTCCAAAAACGGAATGGAAAGATGTAAAATCTCCCCGGCTAAGATAATCACGCTCGTCGTCCCGTCTCCAACTTCCTCGTCTTGGCTTCTCGCGAGCTCGATCATCGATTTCGCCGCCGGGTGCGTCACGTCGATTTCCCTCAAAATCGCGTTCCCGTCGTTCGTAATCACGATGCCTCCAGAGGCGTCCAGAATCATCTTCAACATCGACCGTGGGCCTAACGTCGTTCGAACGACATCAGACACCGCTTTCGCCGCGGATATGTTTTGCATTTGGGCTTTTCTCCCGGTCTCGCGGCGTGCGTTGACTTGTAACACTTGCATCTTGATGTCACGAAGAAGTGCGGCGTTGACTTTCGAATTTCACTGGATGTGCGATGACTTTTCTCTGACTCTCTCTGACTCCGTAAAGAACGAGGGAACTTTTAAAACGAAGAAGACAAAGAAGCGAAGCTTAAAAAAAAGCGCCTCTCTTTTCTGATGTCGTGCGCTTTTGCGTTCTGCGTCTGCGCGCGGTGTGCTACTAATCGTGCTTTATATAATGACGATGTGTGGGATGACTTTTCTCCTTAAAACGCAAGTCTCTCTTGTGTGAAACGAACGAAAGAAAAAAAGCAAAAGACAGAGCAAAGATGCAAAACTTAACTAGTATTACAACTCAACTATAACTCCCCATCCTAAATATTTCCTGTGATGTTTAAACAGAAACACACCGTCGCGCAAGCTTTACGTCCTCTCCATCTCCTCCGTTTCCATCTCATTGCACGAGACTACTCTGGATAGAAGACCACCACGGGCTCCCAGATTCATTTCTGCCGAAAATATTTCAATAGTCGTTACATGAGCATGCTTCGGACAACTCCCCTTTTTTCAAAG
>JGI20158J14315_10000990_pt1 | contig 21216 bp, 21 predicted proteins | sample COG_08_FD_14315 | JGI IMG/M metagenome (IMG submission 14315)
CAAAAAAGCTGTCATCTAAAAGAGAGGTATCCAAGGATATAGAACCTATATAGATAATATTGGAGTCAGTCGAGTCGTTAGAATTGACGTAAGGAAAGGGGGATCCACTATGTCTAGAAACGGGAAGGTATTTAATGCCCTCAAAGTCGGTAAATTGTTCTACCTCATCGCTTCCCGAAGAGAAACTAGAATAATTAAATACACCACCATCGGCTGCGATCTGTCCATTCACTGGATTTGTCAGCTCTTGTTCTTCATCCTCGGAATAAAAAGTGGCACCTATCTTTAAGGTGTTAGTTTCCGCAGACACAGAATTAAACACCTTTACATCAGAGGAGAAGTCATTAAAAGAAACCTCTACTAGTGATTTCTGGGGGAAGTCCCCATAAAATTTGTTTCTTACTTCGTTTACATCGTGAATCCAAATATTTTTGTTGTCCTTCGATGAAAGCATGGCGTCACCACAATTCGCATAGCACGTTGGGGTAAAGCTATACCTGGTCGTCCAGGAGTTTTGCCTTTCTGAAAAAGCAAAAGTTGTCGCTGGATTGCTATAACCGACTTGAACTATAGGCATGGTTTATTCTGGCAAGAGGTTGTTAAAGGCAGTGTCGTTTAAGCTGTATTCGAAGGCGGTGTCATTATCAGTCAGCAGCACACTAAGAAGAATCAACATATCCGAAGCTGTTACAGACCCAACTATGGAGTCCTCATAGTTGTTTGAAAACGCTTGGAATTCAGCGTTGGCTCTTAAGTTTACTTTAATGTGCTGAGCTAAATGAAAGTATTGTCCAATCGTTAAATCTCCCTGGTCAATAATGTATAGAATAACATCCAGGGCGCTTATCTGCGGGTTAGAAATGCTTGCACCTGGATACGCTTCTGAAAATGCGGTGTCACTATAGATAGAGGACTGCGTATACGCCGTTAGAAAAACCAACAAGTCAGTAGTGTTCACCTCGCCTAAACCGTCAAAATTAAAAGCTACTTCATTTCTTATATAGTTTCTTAAAATTTGAAATTCCCCTGCCAATAAATGGCCCGCATCAATTAAATAATCAATAGCCTGCTGCGTGTCTTTAAACGTAGGCATCTTAGAGGGTTTAGGCGGGGTATATTCCTGCCTGCTTAAAGCTAGGTCATCGGGGTCGTATATTGAGTTCGTGGATTTATACGATGTACCTAAGATGGTTAAGTAAAGCAGGAAGTCGGAGTTAGAGACAAACTGGTCGTCATCTAGATCCGCCAAAAAAGAGCTGACGCCAGTAGGGTTTGAGGTTTGTGCTAGGTTCAACACTTCTCTTATCTGACCAAACGTAGGGTGCAGCGAAGAATCCTCTTCTTCGGCTAAAAGTGTTAGGTAGTCAATTGCTTGTTGTGCGCTCATAAATTCTATGTCTTCAAAGTCTGTTGTAGGTTCTCCTGGTGGCTGAGGAATAGAGTCAAGTATTCCTTCTTCCGTACTCCTAGGGAGTACATTTATAATGGTTAAAAGGTATTCTTTTTTTAGCGGGTCATAACCACCAACAACCCTAATCTCATTGGGTGCGGCGATATGAGCCTTAAACATAGCTCTAAACATGGCCCTCATTCCCTTGTCTGATATAACTTCAACGCCTGATTTGGACCACCTGTAAATTTCGCTGACAGACTTGTTTGCGAAATAAACCACCTCTCCAGAGTCGTAAACAGAGGACGGGTCGGTGTCGCACCCAGAAAACCCTGGGTAAACAATGGCTTCTCCAAGCACAGCCGCAGAGGATATCAATGATTGATTCCCAGAAGCGTCAGACAATATATTCTTCCCGACAGGAACTAAAGAAACCTTGTCTCTTTGTATAACGACAATCTGATCCCCTTGAGCGCACATATACTGTATGCCTCCGTGAATCTCAGACAAGTCCTTAAAGTTGCCAGTGGTATAATTAAACGAGGAATAACTGTGTTTATTTGACTCTGGATTAGAAGGCTTGGAATGCGTTATGGTTGATTCCCTTACTGTTTCACTCGCGTCTTCAAAGATTGCATTGGGACGGCCAATAAAGGAATTGTCGGATCTAAATAAATCGCTCGCTGACGTAGCTTCAAGCAAAACAGAAACAAAATTAGAATCAGATAGGATATCGTCACCTCCTGACTCTGTTTGAATAATATCCTGAAAGACGCCATTAGACTCCTCTCTGACGTTTACAGCAACTGGTCTGAACCAAACGTCACCCTTGTCAATTTCAATGTCTGCGTTTTGATGGATTAAAGCATCATCCGAATCAACAACCACGGCGTATGTTTTGCCTATTTCGTAATATATAAGATCGTCTAAGTTTCTTTCTTTCTGTGGCGTTCTTAATTCAATCACAACGTTTTGATCCCAGAAGTCGCTTTCAGAAAAAACATCTGAATGAGAAAAACCATAGGCGTTAGGATTGTTTTTTAAAATCACAAAGTCACCCTTAGTGTTTTCTGGGGGTACTTCACCAGCAGCCCACAACGGGTTTTCTGTGTCCCCTAGTTTAACCAGGTCCGCCACTTCAAACTCTACGTCGTAAGGGTACTGTCTGTTCGTGCTAGAGCCATACGATATTACCCTTAGTTTATCCCCTGGAGAAAACTTATAGAAGTTAAGGCCGCCCTCTGGAGTTCTGGCTCCAAACGCGCTGACGTAAGACACAGGGTGTCCTTGCAGGTAGTTTAGAGATACGTATATATTTGAGTTAGCCTCAGATATTTCTTGTGTATTCTTTGTGAAGGCTCCTCCAGCTGTGTACTGAACGAAATCCTTCACTGTGCTGTTACCAGAGTACACAATCTTGTAGTGATGTGCCCATTCTGGCGGGTCGTGATCAATCTGTATTCGGACGTGTGCTGGCCCGTAAAGGGCGGCACCTCTTTCGACACTGCTGTAACCATCTATGAATACAGTATCCAAGTGATTTACAAATCCGTGCCTTCCTCTTTGATCGTAGTACACGATTCCGAAATCGTGGTTAGCCTCTGTTTTAAACGATCTGTCGAATTCATAAAGCCCCTCGCCTACGTTTATCACAACGGATGAAATCTCCGCATGAGAATGAAGCAAGTTGTAGTTGACTGACAAGGGATCTAAAGCGACATTGTTTGAAGGGTTGGGGAATGGCGTTGGGTAAGAGGGGCCGAGGGTTGTACCGTTGCTGTTGATAGTTAATCTAGCATCAATCAAGGGTAGGCATGTAGGCGCATTCGACCCATCGCCTATTGTTGCTAAGCTAAGCGACCCAGCATAAAAGACAGTCTGGATGTAATTATTCGAGCCGCTATAGGTCCCTTCTGCAACAATTTGAGGTTGCACACTTACCGATCCTTGAAAATAGTTTAAACCATCGTCATATGCGTTTCCGTTTCCACCCCTAGAAGGGCCACCACCAGGACCACCCTCTCCGTCCATCAAGCAGTATCTGATTTTAGGGGTTACGCCCTGCACAAGCTCGGCACCGTCTGAGGGATCGAAAATACCAAAATCATCGTGGTCTAAGTACCCTAGTTGCAAGAGGTAGTTTTTGTTGACAGACTCACCCGCCATGTCTATAAGGTCAATCGTCCCATAATTTACGTTGACCGCGAGGGAACCTATTGAGTTTTCAGAGAGAAAATCCTCAAAAGAATACCCGTCCTCTCCAGAAATAATTGCCTGGACAGTATCTGGCTTTATTGCGATCCAACCGCTAGAAACTGGAACGTCTGAAATCGAGAACGGTGCGATATTCAACTGGGGATTAAAGACAGCAGATACCCCTAGAGGTGCTACTTCATGGACACAAGTAACTGTTTCTACGCCACTAACATTTTGAATCCCAATCCTTAAATGTTTTTTTGAAGGGTCGCCATATATAAAGCCGCCATCTTCGACTGACTCGCAATAAAACTTAAGAGTCGCTTTATTCACGATAAAATGACCCATAGGAACCTTAGAGGTTCCAGGAACGGTCGTGCCAGACCCGTAGTTAAGAATTTTTACCGAGGATATCAACTTATTCCTAAAGTCATCATTCCCTGGTGATGTTCCAGCGTACGGTTGCTCGATAATATCTCCGTCCTGTATATTTAAGTCGTACGAATACGATGGCCTTGCTTGAAACGAATTTTCCTCGTCTTCTATCTCAAAACCTAAAGAGTTTAAAGTGTTTGTTAAAGCTAAGTTGGGGCCTACGTCTCGTAAGGTAAAACAAGCCTCTAAAGCAGAGGCAACAAATTCTGGCCCAGCATTTATGCTTTGAGTAGACCTTATTTTTACTTTGAAAACAAGCGGAGCCCCTTGAAATATTAAAGGGTTGCCAGCGCTGGTTCCGATACTAGCAGGAAGCTGGCCATTCAACCAAGTAGGTGGAAAATTTATACTGTCCGCGAAATCAGCTGCGAGTCCAGACAGTTGGGAGGTCGGCTGATCGAATTTCCAAAGATTAATGTCGTTTACCTTCGTGTGTTGTCCGAAAACGTTCACTCCATTCGAGGTCAAGTATTCAAGACCAGCCTCTTCATCTGTCTGATGAAAAAGGGTCTGAATGTTGGCATTGTTGTAATATGTAGACTCCGCTTCTTGCTCTTGAGGTCCAAGGTACTTAGACTGATGGTAGCTTTTCCCGTCGATAAAATCATACACATGCCAGTTTCTATCTGGAGCTACCGTAAGCTTAAAGTCTATAAGGGTGCCTTGAGATATCTCACTCGGTAAATCAGAACAGTCTAAAACAAAACCAACGGTTTTGGCGTTTGTCTTGTTTCCTATTTCTGGGGACAAAGGAGCAATACTTGGTTGAACCTTTATATCGAAAGTCTTAAAGTCCTCACCCCTTTCCTTGTATACTGCACTGACCGTAGCATTGGTCTTTATGTTGTCAAAACCGTCAAGGTAGTTTCCGTAGGTCATCCTGTTGGAAACAGCAGTCTGAGACACAGCGTTTCGAGGGACAGAATCAAATTGCTTGTTTACCTCGTTCGTGCTTACAGATCTCGATATTCTGTCGTTGTAGAAGTTGTAGGTCTGAAAATCTGCGTCGTTAAAATCCTCTATCTCTTCAATCACTCCAAAGCCTCCAGTGGCCCCTTCTTTGGCTAAAACTCTAATCTGTTTTACTTCCGCAATGTTCTCAGACGGTATAGTTAAAACACATCTATTGAACTGAGAATGGTCTACGTATGTCTGTGACCCTTGACTCAAGACAGACTGCGGGAAAGCCACGTCAGAATATGGAGATATCGCAGACTCAATACCATCTTTATACACGTATTGATAAGCAAACTTAAATCCAGCGGTTCTAGCGAAGTTGCTTACAGACCTACTTTCGTCGGAATCAAATTGAAATGTAATAGGCGTGAGAGGAACCCTTGGGCAAGCGGTTATAAAGTCAGCCTCTGCATAAACATCATTAGCTCCGTGAATAGAAAGACCCCCAGCCAAAAACGCTCTATAAGCATTTATCTTTCTTGGTTCGTTTACACCGTCGGTAAAGTATATAAGAGCGTCTTTATCAAACTCAACACCAATATCTGGATCCTCATCAAGCAAAACCTTGGATGCGTTCGTGTAAACCACATCCCCTTTTACAAACCCATTTTGAGGAAAGCTGAATTGATTGCTTCTGTATATAAGCCTGATCGTGTTCGGATCGGAGCCTGGGAGCTTTCCATGCTTGTCGTATGCCCAAACCCCGTGATAGTAGGGGATTGTAGAATACATGAATAAGTAGGTGATTTCTGTTTTGGTGTCTTCTACGCTCCCTATGAGTCTTGTTTGCCCTAAGGGGTTTTCGCCCTCATGAAAAGAAATTTCCTCGTTGCCTCTAATGTTCTTGAGCATTCCGTCGCCCCCATCGTAAATCGAATTGCCAGCCGTTGAGGTTTCTGGACCCGAATAAAGATTCAGGGCGTCCAGCATAGACGTCTTCTCAATGGTCTTATTGTCTGCATCTGGATTTAAGACCCTTGGTATTCTTTTATCTATAGGCATCAGTACTTAGGCGCTTGAATGAAGTTCTTACGAATTGTCTTCAGGGCCTCTTCTTTAGTGAAGTTGCTAAGTCTAGCGTTTGCCTTTCTCCTTTCGTTGTAATATTCGGTCCTGGCTCTTGCTTTTTCATTTGCAGGAACGGAAGACTTACGCTCAACAATCTTGTAGTATATGTACGATCTCAACGCCTCCTCTGCGTAAACATGAACTTCAGGGTCAGAGGATCTACCCTCGTCGGCAACGTATTCGATAACAACCTGAGAATACCCATTATTTGTTTCTACCTCGATTCTGTTTTGGTCGAGATTAAGTCTGTATTCTCCGACCAGGTTTCCGCCACCCACTCCATACAATCCGCCAAGACCACCTTGATGAAGGTAATTTTCAAAAACGTAGTAATCTAAATTGTTGTCAGCACCTGAAGGAAAGTTGTTGGTCGATGTCTTATCACCAACTTTGTCCGCAATCTTATTAGACTCTATGTTCAGCGGATCATTGTTAAAGTCATCGTACTGGTAGAGCGGTGTCTCGTATTTGCTTGAATAGTTGATGTTTTTGTTGTTTCCAAAAACTCTAATTACGCCGTCAGAGTCTACAATCCCGACTTTGATTAAATCTACAAAATCATCAGGAAGGTTAACCGTGTTGGGCGCTACAGCGTCTGTCCTTATGTCAAGTTTTAACGACTTCACCTTTTTACCTAGGTCAAATCCAATTTCACGGATACCTCTGAGTGCAAAATTCCTAATAGCTGTATCAGAAGCATTGCTGGCATAGTCGTCTCCATCGAGCGTAATGATGAAATCCCTGATAACCTGACTTAATTTTACCTTATTGTGTGCCATTATTCAGAAGTTTCTTCTTTGGTTGAAAACGCAACGACATCCGCATCCTTCAGGCGCAAGCCTATAAGCTTAGCCATTTCCATGACAATTTCATTCAGATAGTGCGAGGGAAGCATAAAGTCCCTTGAGTTTAACCCGTCAAAAAACGACTCTTGATTGAAAACCCTAAAGGCGTACATAGGTGGGTTTTCGTCTGCTACCCCAGAGCTATTAAATGACGTTGGCTTTGCGTAATAAGTCAGTATCACCGATTGATTACCGTTAGGTATAACCTCGATTCTGTCTCCCGCCACTAAAGCTACAGGGAAATCATCAGTCGGAGAAGACAGGTTGCTACCCACTATCCTGCTAACATCATCAGCATCATAAATAAGCTCACACGCCACCCTGCTTTCAAGTGTTAGGAGTCCATCGCCAATTTCCACAGAAACTATTCTAGATAGATCTAACGGCTTTAAAAAGCTTACAGAGCTAGTGTCAGCACCTGAAGTGGCGTTAAACCCGATATTTTCCAGTGCTGTCGATCTCAAGTACATGCTTAAGTCCTCAAGAACCAGCTTTCTGGGAGATTTATCTCTGCCAGAGTCAAAACCCTGCCTTAAAAGCTTTTTAGCAAGGGTAAGCTCTGTGAACATCTCGTTATAGATATTCATCTGAGCCATCTGAGCAAAGTTGTTAAACACCTGGGGCGTTATAAAACCGCTCTGTTCTTTATTTAAAAGAGCTTTAAGACTTTGGTATACTTGATAAACACTAACCATAGAGCAAATATACGAAAAAGAAATAGGTCGTTATTTCTTGCCGTAAAGAGACAACAATTGCTTGGCTAGGTTGGCGGCTTCATTTGGGCCTACGTCTCTGTTAATAACACCAAATCTGTTGAGATACAGTTTTCCGCTGCTGCTGGAACCCCCAACCTCCCCGATAGACCCAAGCACTAAATCTCCGTCTGTTCTTCCGCTGGAGCTATTGGTGAGGGAAGGGTCAAGAGCTATAGACTTCGCTGGTATTTTAGCGATAAGATCCCCGTCCCTATTATGTAGGTACATATTAGCACCTTTGTCTCTTCTAATGATGAACACGTTATTTGGCTCGTAGTTAGGCGACGACGGGTCAGGGTCTGGAACCCTAAAAGATTTTGTTCCATCGGCTGTAGATGTGGTATCTACAAAAGCGGCATACCCAGTTAAAATGTTGTTAGCCGAAATAGCTCCAGCGTCAGTCTTTGAGTGCCTTACAGCAAACACATCTCTGCTGAAATCAAAGATGCTAGAGGTGATTCTTCCGCTTTCTCTGGGGCGTGATCCAAACCCGTAGGCACCTCCAGCTACATCCCCATAGATAGCACCTATCCCATAAGAGCTGTTGCTAGCTATACCGTTTGTGTTAAAAACAGCGTATATAGTGTAGTCGTCAGAGACGGTATATTCCGTATCTAAAAGAAAGGAGTTGTCACTCCCTAGGGTGGCTGCTTTTTTTATTAGGGTCGCTTCGGTCGCTTCGGTTACGGCATTTGTGGCCCCTAGGTTGTTAGTCAAGTCGTAATTCGATCCAGCGGTACCAGCATTAACCCAAGCGGTAACTGAGAACCCATCTGAGAAGCTGGTCAAGCCGTCGTGATTGTAGTCTATTACAGGCTTGGATTCATTAAAGTATATCCCTGCAATCGTCTGGGCGGCTTCGTGAGTCGAGTCACCTCTGGATAAATCCTTAGTGGCTGTGTTTACGGGTGTTGACGGCACCACGGATATCACGTCATTTACGGTATCAACAACGGCCTCTTTAAACGTTGAGGTATTGGTCACCACGTCAAACTTCATAATGTTTTTAGGTGTATCCCTAGACATGAAGTTAATCACGCTTTCGATGAGGTCGCCTTCAACCCCTTCCTTACAGGAAACCGTAATATTGGCTTTTGGGACTGACTCCCCTTGAATAAGATTGGATTCATCAAACCCGTTGCAATCTTTAAATGTAAAGATTACCCTACCCTTTCCAGCTGTTATAAACGTAAGATTCTCAGAAGGGATAGCAATAGTGCTTAGACCTACACCAGTATCAGAAAAAGAAACGCTAGTCTCTGATTCAGGCTCTCTGCGGAAATAAAAGAACTTTCTGTCCATACGCAAATATACGAAAGAAAAAAGCCACCCGAAGGTGGCCTTTCTTTATCCTAGGCGTTCAAGCTTGTCTTCTAGTGAGGATAAGACGGAGGCGCCTTTCTCTGTTAAACAGAATCGAACTGCTACATCCATGGGTTCTTGTCCTACTGGTACCGATACGATCAGTTTATTTGAATCAAACCAGTATACCCCATCTTTCTTAACATTGATGAGCTGCCAATCTTTAGCTTGGACCAAGGTAGCACGAGCCGTCACCTGTGGAGACTCAAATGCTTTCATGAACTCTGTTGGCTTGCGCTTGGCAATCTGAAGTAAGTTGAATCGGATATCAGAAGACGAAGTGTTGATGTCTACGTTGTAATACAATGCTACAGCGAGTAGGTCCTCGATGCTGGTGTCGCGGATCTTAGAGATTGCATCGTTAAGAGCGAACTCTTTCTCCAGCTCTACAGCAGCGTCTTTAGTCTTGTTGACCTCCTTGAACATTGAGCCACCGTTAGCTGCGTTTCCTGGATGCATCTCCATAAAGTCTCGCAGGTTTGGCCTGTCCTGAGAAACAAACAGCTTCTTATCTCGGAAGATGATGGCTTGACGTACCGCACGGTCAGACTGTTTATCAGACCAAATAGACGGCTCGTTAGGGCAGTATCGAATTTCACGAACGGTGTCCTTCTCTTTGTCGTAGACGGTGATGCCCTTCTGGGGCAGCAAGAAGGCTACGCCTCCGCCCTTGATCACTTCGTACTCTTTGTTAGTCTGTACCTTCTCTTCTCGCTTGAAGGTGGTCTTTTTCTTGGCTGGTGCAGGAGCAGCAGCGGGCTGAGCTTTTGGTGGGCGCCCAGGAGCCTTTTTAGCTTGTGTAGTCATATTGAATTAAATTAATGATGCAAATATACTAAAAAAGAAAAAGGCCCCCGAAGGGGCCTTTCCCATAAGTGTAAATAAGATTACACCACCGTGTACTCCAAGTGAAGAGTGAACCTACCAGCTTTGGCTGTAGTAGCGTTAGCGGCAGACAAAGCAGTCGTAGTACACAAGTACAAGAACTTCTTTGCGGTGTCATAATCCTGGAAAGGAGTGTGCAACTGAACCACAGCAGAGTTGAGGTTCAGGTCAGCTTCAGTTACAGAAAGATCGGTAGCCAACTGACCGTTGTAGTAAGTAGCACCAGCACCAACGATTTCTGTTCCAGAAGTCAACGCAACGTTTGAAGCTGTTCCTGACGTGGCGCTTACTCTCAAGTTTGCAACAAGAGTAACACCAGCAGCAGTAGTTACATTCAAGATCGCCTTGTCAACAACGAACTTGCTTGCAGCTACGTGATCAGAAGGGATCAGCATGTCGAGCTCACCGAGCTCAACCAAGCAATCACCATCAGCAAATGTTGCTGAATCGTCGATGTTAGCAAGAGTACCAGTAAAGCTTACAAACTTCTTGCAACCAAGCGACTGAGCCGTACCGAACGCTTCTACTGTCTCAGCTTTCAGCTTTGATGTTCTAAGTCTATCGAAATGTCCCATTATTCAAAAAATTAAGCGATTGTCCACCCAGTATTTTCCAAAATAGCATAACCGCTAGATCCAGCAACAAGAAGCAAAGTATCATTAGCATCTACTGATGCTGCTGTTTTTGCAGTTCCCGAAAGGTTATTGTAGGAAATAGTGATTGAGCCACCACCGTCAGTACCGTGAGTAATCAACAAAAGCTGACCAACTACTACCTTGGGTGAGTCTGATCCATCGCTTTCTGTATTTCTAACATGCCCCGCTACAGGACTTGGCAAAGAAGCCAGATCCGCGCCTGCGGTAGAAGTGATAACAATCTCGAAAGCATCAACAGGGTCCAACACTTGAGTAGCGGTAGAGGTCGTGATAGCAGTGCTTTGCGCGGTATTAGGAAGTAATACGCCTTTATAAAGTGTAGCCATAATGATTAAGTTTTAGTGATTTAGGGAGAGGCCGAAGCCCCTCCCCTCATCAGTTGATATTATCCCTTAATCAGTACGTGCTGATTTGCAGCGCGAACGCAAAGGGCGATTTCTGATCTGTAGTGGAATACAGCCTGGTCTGTGCCAGCGTCGCCGTTGTTGTTGTGACCCAACACGCCTCCACCAGTTACCCAGTGCTCCATTTCACGAGAGTATCCGTTTGCTTCCTTATACTTCATTGACAAAGCAGGTACAGAAGCACCGCTTCGTGCGTCAGCAACAGTACGCAAAGGAACCATAGCACCTTGAATGAAGTTTGCGTCAGTAGCACCCAACATAGTTGGATCGTTCAGCAATCTCCAGTCGTGCTTGTGGAAAGTGTAACCACCGCGAGTAAAGCTCTTGAATCCGAGCTGTACCGCCATGTCTGGGCTGTTCTGGAATGCACCGAACTGACCTGGCAAACCAGCAGTAACGCCCGTAGCGATACCAGCTGCGAGCATGTCGTCGATAGCCAAGTCCTGCTTTCTGTTTACGTACATAGCGTACTCAGAAGGAGCACCCTGCTTATCCAGCTCCATGATGATATCATCAAACTCAGCGAAGCTGTCCATTGGGTTAGAAGAAGCACCAGTAACGTTGATGCCTCTGTCCTCGATAGCAGAGAAGTAACCTTCAGAACCAGCGAAGTTCTTGCCGTCAACAGTGTAGGCTGTTCCTACTTTCTCGCCGAACAACATCATCAACTCACGCTTGTCTTCGAAACGCTTACGAGCTTCAGCCTCACCATACATGAACCATCTGTAGTCTCCGCCACCCATGTTTACGTAGCCGATATTAGTAGCTTGAGATCCGTTTACTTCGTAACGATCCTTTACGATCATGTAAGGGTTCGCGTAACGAACCATACCTGGATCGGTAAAAGCAGTTGGTTGGTCAGTCCCTTGTGCGAACAAGTTACCAATCTTTACGAGCTTTCCAGCGTTGCTCAAGTCATTAGCAGCAATGTTCACACCGTCCAAACGCTTGATAGTAGCATCTACCTGAGCTCCAGTACCAAAACCACCAAGAGTAACGATTACCCTGGTGCCTGTAGCTGGATCCATCAAAACGTCATTCTGCTGAACATTAGCTTTGATTTCAGAGTCAGTCAGATCGACAGACGCAGCCGACACGGCAGACAAGTCTTGATTTGTGTTCAACGCTCTGTGACGACGACCTTCTTCCCACCATTCTACCTGGTCAGAAGAACCACCGTTGTTTACAGCGCCAGTCAACTTCAAGAAGCCTGTCAAGCCTTGATCGCCATAAGTTTTAACCAAGTCAGGCATAATGTCCTGCTTAGTTGCTTTAATCAATTCGTCAATAGTAGTGTACGAATCGGGAGTAATCTTAAACCCACGGTTTAAATTACCTTGTTGAATAGAGAAATTGTCGTTACCCGCAACCAAGGAGTTATCAAGGTTTGGGATATTGGTTCCTCTAGTAGTGCCAATAGTAGCCATAATTATCTAGTTTTAAATGTTAAAAGTAAGTCCTCCGCCGCCAGCATTTAGAATTTGTTTTACTTGGTCAGCAAGAGGGCTTGTTTGTTGGTTTTGATTCCCTTGTGGTGCAGTCTGAGTAGAGACATTAGACGCTGTGTTCACAAGTGTTCTCTGTCCATCACCTAGTCCTTTGGTGTAGGCAGACTTAACAATTCTGTCAACGTTATCAATGACAGCTATGTGAGACGAAAGCAGATCATAATCCCAGCTACCATCCTCCGATACGTAGGAATCAAAAAACTCGTCGAGACGAGCTTGTTTGCCCTTAAGTTGATTTTTATAAGCGTCATCCAAACCGAACTCAAAAGTTTTGTTTTCGCCGAGGTCAAACTCTAGACCTTCAAGAGCGTCTACTTCTTGAGACATGTTTGCAATCCAATTATCATCAATCAAGGACTGTGGTGCCTCGCTTTCGTACTCAGGAGCGGCATACCCTTGTCGGATATCCTCAATGCTACGACGAGCATTGTCTCCGTCTATCTTCAATTGAAGCTTAGCAAGGTTAACCTCCTCCTCTGAGTAGAGATCTGGGTCCACCTTGTATTTGCTATTTGCGAGCAAGTTAAGCTCATCGTAAGAAAGGTTAGGATACTCATTCGACATATTAATGCGAATAGCAGTCATGTCATCCATACTCTCTGGATTCAATGACTGAAACTTAAACCAATCTTCTGGTGCGCGGCCTGTTTCCTCTACAAACCTTGCGATGGCCTCAACTCTTTCGTCAATAGCGTTATTTTCTTGTTCATCTTCATACAGGTCTTCAATAGATCTGATGTCTTCACCAGTCATTTCGCTCAAGTACTCGAATACAGCGCCCTGCAATTCTTCTTCGCTGTATTGCCCCTCATCAGCAGATTCTTGCTGGGGCTGCTCTTGATATTGCTCTTGAGCGACTTCTTGATTCTGGTCCTGAGCCTCGTGTTGTTGCTCCTGAACAGGCTCTTGAGTTTGCTCAACTGGTTGTTCTGTAGGTAAATCTACAGAAGTAGTAAGGTCCTCAGGGTTACTGAAGACCTCAAATCCTGCAATGGTTTCGTTATTTTCTTCCATTTTATTTAATTAATTGATGTTTTATTTTTAATCTACATAGCAGATCAGACCGTCTCCAGTTACGGACGTAAACCTTCCATACACTGTAGCCCCTGGTTGAACCGTAATTGTAACGTTACCCAATTCAGGTCTGTACGAACCGCTCGTCACGGTGTAGTTACTACCCTTTACAGTGGCGCTTATCTCAGCATTAGTAGGGTTATTCATCGCGTATACATACCTGTCGGTCAAGGCAAGTGCTACACCGCCGCTAAGCTGATACAAGTCTTTAGGGAATGCGTTTGCTGGATGTGCCATATCTTATTTATTAGGTGCCTCCGTATGGGGACGATGAGTTGTCATTACCGAATACGCCGTACTCAATTAGCGAGTCAACTTTAGTGGCGTATACTTCATATTTCTTATCCACTGCAACGGGGATAAAAGCAAATTCTCCGCCTCCGATCTTAGCTACAAGACCCGTGTCGGTATCATTATGAATATAGATGTAGTTTTCAAGCTCTGTTTGTAAATTTTTAATATACAAATAAGCTCTTTCAGAGCACTGATCGACGATGTAAATCGCCAGGTCATTAGTGTCCGCTGCCGTGCCTTTTACTTTAGCTCTGATTAAACTTCCAGAGTCGCAAGTAAGGTTAGCTACAGTAGTCAACGCCAACGCGCTTGTAAGCACGTCACCACTATTTAAGCTGAGTGAAGCGCGTACCGTTGCCATTATGCCTCAAAGATTACCATGTACTCAACAGTCATGTTGACGTCACTGGTGTCAATGTCAATATCGTTGTTTCCGTCGTAAGGCAACAAGGTCCAGTCTCCAGCGTACAAGCGACCCAAAGAAATATTGGTAGCGCCCACTTCTACAGTAATGAATTCACCAGCAGTAGTGCTCGTGTTCTTAATGTAGAGCTTGTGGGCTTTGTCTGCCGTGTATTCAGAAGCGGCAACCAAATTGTAAGCCGTTTGTGCTGTTGCAAAGAACTTGCGAGAAACACCAGTAGTCTGATCCAGACCAGTGGCTGTACCAGCCTTAGTAAGTGTAGCTGTTGTAGACAGCGAAAGAGCGTCACCCGTAAGGTCCCCGCTCGAAAGTGTTAATGTTGCAGTGGTTGTAGCCATTTGTGTTAGTTATATGAATGCAAATATAGCAATTATTTTTTAGGTTTCTTCTTGACCTTAAACATGCCAACTCTCCCCTCTTCTTTCTTCTCCCTTGAGGCCCTCCTTTTTTCTGAATCCGTTAACTCACCCCAGGTGGTTGGGGTCTCTGATGATACCCTCCTTCTTGGCCTGAAGGTTTTGCGCTTACCACCAGTGTCCTTGTCCCCAGACTCTGTTTGCCAATCCTCCCTGAACCAGCGCTTTAGGTCTAACCCAGCTTTAGTCTTTCTTACCGCCATTATTCCCCCAATTTTTAGCGCCAACTTTCCTGCACTTAGCTAATGCGCCAGAGGCATAAGCGGATGGCCACACCTTATACCTACTCTTTACCTTGTAGTAACAAGCGTCCTTCAGGGTACCCCCCTTCTTAAGCTTCTTTACTACCATGACTAACAAGCTTAAATTTAGCCTCCTTAACGGCACTAGGGTGTGGAGCATAATCTCCTTTCATAAGGAAGTATCTACCCCGATCCACCATCCAGTGATAACCAGCAGGCGCTGGAACAGACTTCGTAGCGCTACTAATATTTAGCTTCCCACCTTTATTATGCTTTACTGTGTTCATGACCCCTTCACCCACTTCTTAGAGCTGGACTTTGTTTTGCTTGGAGACCACTTCACTTTATCCGCCCAGTAAGCAGCGCTGCACTTACCCTTGGCGATATTCTTGGCGTGGCGACTCTTAAAGGCTTTGCGCTGACCAACCGTTTGGTTTGTTTTCACGCCAGCCTGACCGAAGCGAATAATCTTAATCTTCCCATCGCAACGAACAGCCACAACATGAGATTTACCCCCAGTAGTTGAGCGCTTTGGCTTGTTCAACCCAGAGAGCCCAAATCGCTTAAGCTTCTTTTTTACATCTTCAGCCATAAGACAAAGATAACAAAAACAAAAAAGGCCCACGAGGGGCCCTTTCTTAAGTATAAGCTACTGTGTATTAACTATCTAAAGTTGCCTCAGGAAACGCCTGAGCAATTGCCGAGTCAACGATCACATCCAAGTCTGTTTCCCCAGCAGCGTTGTTGTACTGAACGTTTAGGTTGTGTACAAACACGCCACCGTTCTCTACTGCTTTCATGCCGATGTATACGTTCTCTTCATGAACGCTCACTTGCATAACAGATAGGGTTGGGTTTAGGATCGTGAAGTGATTCTCGAACTCTTTTTCGCCTGCGATAGACCAGGACTTTGATTGAAATGAAAATGCCATAATTAAAAAGTTTGTTGCAAAGGTAATTAAATAAATCTATTCTTTAACGCGTTGTAGTTTTGAGTGATTTCTGAAACCGAAAGAGCTCGGTTATAAATTGAAGCCATATAATAGTTTCCGCCCCATATACCTAAAGCGTCTCCTGTTGCATAAAACACCATTCGGGTGATGCTCATACCAGCATAATTAGAATTTGTTGATGTGCCTATATTTTGACCATCGAGATACCAGGTGTTTGTGTTTCCTGATTGAGTCACCTGAAGGAAATGAACTCCGTTTAAAAGGTTTGTTGTATATGCAAGATCAGAGCTTACGCTTAAATCGTCTTGCACTCTAAGCAGTATGCTATTGTTGCTTGCTACAAAATTATCTGTGTCTGTGTTCCCAAAAAACATCGCCCAAGTAGTACTATAAGAAGTAATTTTAAATGCCGCTGTAATGGTAAAATCAGTCAGTGATATAGTTTGATCAAGAACAACATGATCATTAGCTCCGTCAAAAACAATTGCCCCTCCGTTGTCTGAAGAGTATGTAGGACCGTTAGTGAGTGTTCCGTTGTTGCTTCCAACTAAGTTGTACCACGTAGTACCCGTCCCTGGATAGCTATTACCGTTAGCTGCATCCACGTAGAACACCAACCCATCCGTCACTATGCTTTTACCGTAGCTGTAACTCATACGAATCTGTTTTTAAGGGCGTTGTAGTTTTGAAGGACTTCGGAAGCGGAGAGGGATTTTCTGTAAAATGTAACATTTGCTATGTTACCTCCATAAAATTGATTAGCAAAGCCACTAACATCAAATCCTCCTATTGTGAAATCCGCAGTGTTACCTGTTACGCTCTGCATGCCCTGATTATCTACTCCTTTTTGAACACCATCTATGTACAAAGTTCGAGTGGTCCCATTTATTACTCCTACTAGACAGTGCCAATTACCATCATTCCATCCATTTCCACTGTTATTGTCTGTAACGGTGTTGTGAGCGCTGTTTGCGTTATTGCGTGTCATAAACCCAGCGTGTCCGTTATTAACTGCTCCACTACCCGTAGTGTTTACAGCTAGAGTAAATAATGTTGAACTTGTTGACTGTCTTTTTATGGAGGCTATATAGCCCAAACCAGTTGATGTGGTTTTAAACCAAGCGCTAAAAGTACATGTTTGTAAATTATCACCTGTTATATTATTTGATGAACCATGTACTACAATATCATCAGTATCGTCAAACACAATACTGCCCCCATTGGCAGAATCTGTTGTTGGGGTAGCTGAGAATGCACCATCATTACTTCCAATCAAGTCACTCCACGTAGTACCACTACCAGGATATGAGTTCCCATTCCCTGCGTCTACACAGAATACTAGCCCATCGGTTACGATAGGTGCGTTATTTGCAAACCCACCCATTTAGATCTCTGCGTTAGGGTCAGTCCAATCAGTCCCAGCTAACAGCGTAAGAATCTCTTCGTGAGTGTACTCCTGTGACTTTGTTGTGAGAGCAGCCACCGAAGAGGGCATGTCCCCTTCGTACTTCACAAAGCTCTGCGTGTTAGCTAAGTTCTTTCTCAGCGTATCTGCTGATGTCTCCATGACTTCTGAGAAGTTGATAGTGTTTACCTCTGTGAGGTCAAAAACCACGTAATGTCTGTTTTCGAAATGCATTGTATTTAAGGTTTAATTCCGTATTCACCAGCGGGGAGCGTGTAAGTTATCTCTCCTCCGTTTACCATATCGAGATACGTGTACGTTCTGGGAGTGCTTATCTCCATGGAGTCGTAGCTTGCTTCCCAAGTTGTTTCGCTGACCTTAATGCAGTCGTCTAGCGACAACTCATTAAAACCAAAAGCAAAGTTAGGGCAATTAGAATCCTTCCATGTTTGCTCTAGGTCAGATTCAGAGGTAATGTTTACAGTATACCTAGCCATGTTTATTGATATTGAGCGATTAGCGATTGGGAGCTATTAGAGTCTGGTCTTATATATTCCGCGTTTCCGTTGATCTGAGCGTCTATTAGCAACGTGGGTGACGACACGTAGGGAGAAGTGATGCTAGGGGGTATGTTGCCTTCTCTGTTGTAGCCCACGTAGTACAGCTTTCCAGACCTCTTTATGACTATGCTGCTTACAGTGTATGCACTGTTTTTCAAGTATATGTCCTCAACATCGGTCCAAGTGCTTGTCTTCACTGCGTCCCCGTCTTTATGGTCATTCTGTGTTCCGTCTCCGCTTAAGTAGTATTGACCGTCACCTTGGTGATAAAGCTCACCGCTGGAGTTAATTAGGTGGGAAGAGTAGTTATTGCCGTAAAACTTGGTCCAGTTTGTTTGAAGCGTACCCCCAACAGAACCAGTTTGAATCATAACCTGTTGGTCAACTGTTAGGTTTTGACCTAGCTGCTCATTGCTGTTGCACATGCCGCATCCAAAGGCTCTACCGCTTTGAATGGCCGTTGTGTGATGGTAATTAGCGTGTACAAAGCTAAAGTTATTGTTTGTAGCACCAACAAGATTCGTAGCATCTACAGCAGTCCACGTAGTTGTGTTTCCTGACTGAGTATTCTGACCAGTCCTACCGTCGGTGTTCTGCCCGCAAGTGTAAAGCACATTGCTGGTTCCTTTGATGGCAGCAGAGTGATTTTCACCACACGCAACACTAACCCAATCGGTATCTGTCCCTATTTGAATCCACGAGTTGTAAGAAGCGGTAGTCGTGCCGTTGCCAAACTTCCCATATGTATTAGCCCCAATAGCATAGAGCTTCCCAGAGTTTATAGCCAATGTGTGTGCGCTACCCGCGCTTATATCTGTCCATCCCGTGTCTGAATCCCCAACACCCGTGAGCTGCGTAAAGCTTCTTGCGGTTGGAGTTCCTCCAGCTCCCCAGGTGCTTGTCGCGTTAGCACAGATCCAAAGCTTCCCCGTTGTGTCTAAAATGTAAATCGAAGTGTTTCCAGCGGCTATTTTTGATACAGTGCCACTAAATGGGGTCTCAGCTCTAGCGTGTTTGCCATCAATATCAGAAGAATAGTTCCTAACTATGTCTTTTCCTAAAGGGAACCCAGTAACGTCGTCGTTACCTCCTGATTTCCCATCTGTCTCGTTGTAAACTTCCCTGTAAGCTCCCCCCATCTGAATCAAACCAGAAGTGGGGACTGTTTCCGTGTACGTTCCAGTCCCAGCTACAGGATCATATGCTCCACCAGAAGCTACGTCCTGACCGTTTATAGATGCAATATTAGCCATGTCTATACCGTTTTTCTGATCTATGTCTGGCATTACGCAAGAGTGATAAAGTCATTAGAAGGATTAAAGTAAATTATATTAGTACCTACCTTATGGCCTATAACTCTGACTACAAAGCCAGTCGTCCCTGTTGGGGCTGTAGTTGTAAGCAATCCATCGGTTGCGGCACTAAGATAAACAACGTCTCCCACACTGCCACCTGGATCAGCGCTAACATATACAAATCCTCTTGTAACCATTCCGTTTACATCTGAGTCTGAGCCTGCTGCAATGGCGAGCATACCGACAGAGTTTGTGTTGTTTGTGGCGTTGGTCTTTGTCCAGTTCCCAGAGCTATTTAAATAACATGCAGACCCTGCTTGTGTTGCACCAGTACCTTGATACCAAATTTCTGCACCCTTACCATATTGTCCAGCAGCGGTTAATGCCCCGTCGTCTGCCTTAACGCTCTTAGCAATAACCCCTTGATCCTCGTCTACCTCTAGTTTAGGGAGTCCTGATACATCGTTAACACTAAAGAGTACACCAGTAGTTGACGTATCTACTTGGAAAAGATCGTGTGTACCGTCGTGGATTGTAAACGTATCCGCAGTGCCTGTTGGGTCGAGCTCGATATCGAGATTAAAGCCGTTAGTGTCGATGGTTCTGTCAGCTGTGAGAGTCTGATCTGCACCGCCTAATCCTCCTCCTCCACCTCCAGAAGGCGTTGCAAATGCGAGGTCCCCACTAGCGTTTACTTCGAGTACCTGACCAAGCGTTCCAGTAGCTGTAGGGAAGGCGTAACCTGTGGAGGCTGGATCATTGACTTGCAGCGTACCGTTTACTCTAAGGATGTCATTATCGAACTCCCCGTAGACAAGTGGGGTGGTGGAGTTGCTGTTCTCTATGTAGAGGCGATTGCTGTTTGTTTCAGCCGAGCCAGCTTGATACCCTACAAAGATGCTAGAAGCGGAGGAGCTATTTCCAGCTTGATATCCTACGGCTACTGAATTTTCTGCTTCTTTTGCGTCGTATCCAATTATTGTCGAATAAGAAACAGAGCCACCAACGTATCCAATGCTTCTGCCTAGCCAGACATTTTTAGTACCTGTAGCGTTTCGGCCTGTTTGACCCCCAAAACCAATATTATCACTCCCCGTCGAGCCCATCCCTGCGGATTCTCCTAAGAATATATTGTTGTCTCCGCGACCTCCATTGCCAGCATTATATCCTACAAAAACATTTCCAACGCTAACTCCCGTTCTAACTCCAGCAAGTGAACCAACAGCAGTATTTTTTCTTGTATCCCCGCTAACACTGTTCATAGCTTGATACCCAAAGGCAGTATTGTCACTGCCTCCAGCTATAACTTGATATCCAAATAAAGTATTTTTGCTGTTTGTGGTTAGTGTATTACCAGCCTGATATCCAACTGCCGTATTACCAGCTCCAGTGGTCAGTTCGGTTAGCGCCTCGTAGCCAACCGCTACCGTGTTAGAGAAACTTGAGTTGTACGTATCGCCTGTATTAGCGCCAATCAACACATTATAGTCTCCGTTGGAGGTTCTACCAGCATTGTGCCCCACACCGACAGAGTATTGGGTTCCTTGGTTGTCACCAGAAAGCGCCCTGTACCCAAGCGCTGCGCTGTAACCATTAGCGCCACTCGAAGATCCAGACTGATAACCAACAAATGCATTTTGTCTACCAGAACTCCATCCAGCCATATAACCAACAGAAGTGCTGGCATCCAAAAATCCTGTGCTCGTTTTTAGAGCTTGGTATCCTACTGCAACATTCCATTTTGCGTTTACGGCAACATCTTTACCTGCTTCGTAGCCAAAAAAGCTGTTGTGATTACCAGTCTCTATACTATTTCCAGCCTGATATCCAACTGCCGTATTACCAGCTCCAGTGGTTAACGCAGTTAAAGCTTGGTAGCCTACTGCTACTGTGTTGGAGAAGGTTGATGTGCCTGAAGAGCCCATTGCGGCGCTTCGGCCTATCGAAACATTTTGACCCCCCGTTGTATAGCGTGAAGAGTCATAACCAATTACAACGTTGTCTCCAGCGCTTGATTGTTGACCAGCCTGATAACCAAGTATAACGTTTCTAGGGTTATTTACTGGGTTGAAATTTTGATTTCCAGCAAAAT